>Ga0209517_10005369_pt1 | contig 16337 bp, 16 predicted proteins | sample PeaSoiMetSII2010_FD_187695 | JGI IMG/M metagenome (GOLD analysis project Ga0209517, IMG submission 187695) | Peat soil microbial communities from Weissenstadt, Germany - SII-2010 (SPAdes) (version 2) | ecosystem: Environmental > Terrestrial > Soil > Wetlands > Peat | place: Germany...
ACAGGTCCAATAATAGCCCGGTTTGGCGATTTTCTTCGGCCACCTACTATTCCAGTCATAGCTCCTCCTCTGGTGGGCACGTTCTTACAGTATGGTCACCGCGAACTGTAAACCGCCGCGGAAAACCTGTTTCCCTTAAATTGAAACGAATATAGAATCATGTCTGATTCTATTTTTGTATGTATTACCTTGGTCCACCTTTATATTTGAGCAAAAAAGGTGTATTACGAATATTAGTTACTTGTACAACCTACTAACATATCTCTGTTGTGCTGGTAGTTCCACGAATACCAAAGGTATGCTCTAAGTTTAACGAAGCAGGAGGGGCAATGGCTGACACAGTAATGATAAGAATTAACCGATTGAGTAGAGAGCGCTTGCTTAAATACGCAGCAAAATTACAGAATGAGACAGGCGAGCACAAAACGGTAGATGATGCGTTGGCGTTTGTATTAGATCTAGCAGACCTTGCAGATTCGTACTCGTCTACAAAACGCATTAAGCGGTCATAGAAAAGAAGGGTATGAAAGAAGTGAGGCTGCAATTTAGAACCTGAGTAGTAGTGTGACCTTACAATAAGTGAAAGCTTTTTAAGATCATGGAGAGGTCTTAATACAAAAGAGGGCTTACAATTACAAGCCCCGCATGATTTCAATAAAGCAAAGGGAGGTGAATAAAAATGAAAATTGCCTTTGAACAGGTATTAAACCTGAAAGATTCTGTCGAATATCAACCAGATGCAGTGATCCGCAAGACAATTATGCAGCAGGAGGGGGGGTCGGCGACGCTCGTAGCCCTCGATGGAAAAGAGGGAGAGGAGCATTCCACTCCGTTTGCCGCGATGATCGTAGTAGTTGAAGGTGAAATTGAATTTACCATCGAGGGAACCCCTCACCGCGTAGAAGAGGGAGAGTATATCCTCATGTCGCCGAACAAAAAGCACATGGTGCGACCAATTGAGCGGTCGAAGTTGCTACGGATTTTGCTTCGCGTGTAAGCGAAGAGAGGACCTTCTCTCACATCACATTTTTATATCTTTATTTTTACTGCCATTTTCTTTTCGAGTTCGTAACACACTACAAACTGGTCTTCTGTAAGTGCATGAAAGGGCTCATATTCGTCCACGACATCAAACCTGCTTGCGCCAATATCTTAGGCGAGCTTTTATATTCCTCCTTCACGCCGGCCCCGTTGCCCAAAGGTCATAGCCAATCGCTTGCATCCAGTCCCCCCAAACTTCAATCTCGTAAGATAATAGCTAACTCCCAATGTTGCACTGGTTCATCGTACATAGTGAGGGGGCCAAAAAAGACAGCTTTGCTATCGAGAGAGTCCTTTACTATTTCACTGTACTCATCTTCACGCAAGAAGTAAATCACGTTAAGCTATAAGTGTACGTACCGTGTATTATAGGGTGGCGTATTCCTTCACGCTCATAATGTCGGGGACAGTTATGCACCAGGATAAAATAAAGATTAAGTTAAGCGGCGTATCGAAAACTCTATTAATTCCGTTATGGGGCCGAGCACAATTGACCAAGGAACATAGCTCACTGATTAACGACACTAAAGCTATTGAAATCGTTGAAAAAATCGATTATGATTTTTCAACCTTTGATTATGATTTTTCAACATTTGGTATCATTCCTTTTGAAAGTGATCTACCTTTACTACTTGCACTAAAAGCTAAGCAATTTGATGATAAGATAAAAGCGTACATTGCAGAACACCCGCGCGCATCAGTGGTGAACATCGGCGCTGGACTTGACACGACGTTTTACCGCATCGATAACGGATTGATTCACTGGTACGACCTCGACCTTCCTGCTGTCATTGAACTTAGAAAAAAGTTGATCCCCGAAACTGATAGGACTACGTGCATCGCAAAATCCTTCCTCGACCCGAGTTGGTGTAAAGACATCAAAAACACCGAAGACGGAGTATTCATGACAGCTGGTGGGGTATTACCTCTCATTCAGGAGGCGCAAGTAAAACAGTTTTTCTCATTGTTAGCAGATAATCTTCCTGGCAATGAGATCGTATTTGACGCGCAATCAACATTAGATGATCACTTCGGGGTGTGGATTACGCAGTTGCCTCCAGATCAACAGAAAGCGTTGAGAGCAGCGCAGACAGAGGCGTTGAAAGGTTGGTGGCAGAAGGCGCCACAGGACCAGAAGCATGCGCTAATAGCCACGCTGAAAACTCAGACCACCCCACGCGACACAGAATGGGCTGACCTCGAAGCGTGGTGGGAACAGCTCAGCACTCAGGAAAAGGAGGAGGCACTGCATGAATTCAGAGCCTTCTCTAGCCGGGGACTACGTAAATGGGCGTTGGAAGACGTGAATGAAATTACAAGATGGGACAAACGCATTACAGTGATCGATCAATTCCCCTTGTTTAAGAACATTCCACGAGACCTCTCGTGGAGTGTAGAAGCCCGGAGATTCATGGATTTCAGTGATGAATACTCTATGTTCAATATTGTTCATTTAAGAGTCTAATAAAAAGAAGTTTTTGTGGTGATGCGTTCGACGTGCAGGACGTACATACATAACGTTTAAAGTGTTTAAAGGTCAAAGCACATCCGCTGAGGCAAACAAGCATTAAACGCTATGTGATTGAATACATCTCGTAGGTCCTCATCTTTGAACTGCATGTACGATAAAATTAAACTTAACACTAATGAACGAATTGGGCATAACGAATATGAGAAAAAGTCAACTAATCGCCGTTGGAGCAGTTGCCCTCCCTTTTGTTATTGGCATCTAATTTTACCCTCAGCTGCCATATACGATAGCCACTCATTGAGGTGCCAACGGCCGGTGAATGGTTATATGTCGGAAGTCTGGAACCTATTCTTATTTCCGTTTATCCTAACAGGACTTGTATTACTATTCACTGCTGTCCCGAGAATCGATCCGTTGAATGCCGATATCGGGATAGGCGGGACAGTAACGAGGGCGAGCTGTCGTCTACGTATGGATTGTTTTATCGCCTACAAACACAATAGCCGCTACCAGAATAACCGTTGCAAGTAATACGAGTACGAAATCTTGAAATGCGAGGGGTTCATACCCGACAGTGATAATTTTCCGTATCATCGCCGTGAGGCCCGCACCAATCAGAAGCCCGAGATTTATGGATTTCGTCTTCATGTAGCCAACCACCGTCATTAAGAGTTCAAGAACAATTATCGTGGCAAAGAGTTCTTTTAACCCTAATATAGGCGTGTCGTTAGCAAGGTAGCTTGAGATATTTCCCACCTCACCAAAGAGGGAAATAAGCGCGACGACGATGAGAAACAGCCCCACTGCGCCATACAACGCCAACTCGACGGTTTCAAAAAATGTTATCATATTGCCATGTGCTTTACCAAGGCGAGAGCCTGTATCCATTATGTCTGCATAAAAAACGTTATGGCACTTAAGCATTTTCCAATTGTGTTAGATATTCGGGCAAATTGGCGAATGGTACCTTTTACAAATGAAAAAATCGTGTATCTTACTGGTGTTCGAGCCTGCAAACTCTATTTATAACTACAAAACTGGGCATTTTTTTATCAACGTATTAATAAAAAACACTCCCTTGAAAGAAGACGAGAAACAAATAAACATATTAAAATACTGGCTGCTGTAAAAATAGTTGGCCGCTCGGAACGCTGCACAAAGAGCCACCATGTTTGGTAGCCTCGAGCGTCATTTCACTTTTTCCCTACAGAATGAGCGTTTATCCGGGGGAACTATAGGGGGTAAGCGCGGATGTCAGCGCAGCAGAGATATCAACGGGAACATAACACTCAATGTGAGGCCGCAGCCATGGTGGAATCTCAACACGTACGTGCCGCTGAGTCGTTGTTGCTATCTATCTATGCGCTGTATCGCGTATATGTACGATATAAAATAGTCGCAATACTACTTTAATTTGACCGGTTCTCTTCTTGTGGGCGGTTTCCTGCCGGTGGAACTGGGATACTCATGTGTGAGGGGGCGCTCCCTTGATGGGAATTTTGACCAGAGTTTTCGCTGCAGCATGCTCCGCCAGACGGGAACAAAACAGAAAGAGATCATTTCCCCTTTATCAGTATTGTATCATAGTGCTGTAGTGCGTGTTGATTGATTGCAAAGGTTATAACAGGATCTTTGGATATCTCTTGATTGCTATCCGAGCTGTATTCGTTGAAGACGTAAAAGATGCATATATTCATGTCGCGTTTCGATGAACACGAAAGGAGGTGAACACAACGCATGCCCACCTACATACTATTTGGCAACTACACCCAAGATGTGATGCCGAGAATCAAAGAAGCACCACAGGAATTGGAGATGATGCGCCGTATATTTAGGTCGGACGGGGTAGAGTTCAAGGAGTTCTACTATACCTTTGGCAAGTACGACTTCGTCTTGGTTGCTGAGACCCGCAACGAAGAGGCGATGGGTAGAGCGCTGCTCATTAGTGAGAGTTCTGGAGCGGTGCGTTTGGAAGCAGTGGTGGCAATTCCGGAAGCACAGTGGGCTAAGATAGTCAAGGGGCTCCCTTAAAGCCACCCTAAAGATCGAGCGACATCTGGTAACACACCCACGCAGTCCGCTTATCGCTAAAATATTTTACCGCTAGGGTATGTTGAACAGAGCGGCACTGAAGAATTGTGAAGAAAGCGACATTAGTGCCGTGCAAGAGCACATCGAGGCGACGCTAGGAGTTGCCTCTATTCACATCAGCTGCGGAAGTACATGATGCTGGCGGGACACGGCGAGGAAAAAAGGAGTGGTACAGACTCCAGTAGTTATTCAGAGATGTGAGGAATGGCGCGAATCTCTCTCACGGAATCGGGTCGTACTGCCGATGAAGGACCAAACGGGCGCATCGAATTATGCGGCGATGTGGAAGAGTTATCGATGTAGCCATCCTTCCCACACTTTACGAACCGTAGCGCATGTAAAGTCCTAATCCAAATTCTCTGTCCTATCTTATATTCTACGCCGCCAACTAGGTCGCAATAAGCGCCGCATGAATGCAATGGGCTGGTTGACAAAACGTGAGATCAGCTTGTCCCTACGCAACGCCGTATGGGTGATCACATAGCTCACGACAAACCCGAGGATCGCTCCTCCCACTACGTCAGTGAAGTAATGCAACCCGAGGTATACCCTGCTGAACGCAACAAGTAGCGCCCACACGTACATCACAATAGTAAACTTCCGGTGATAGCTGGAAATGGTTGTGGCAAGGGCAAACGCATTTACAGTATGCGCGCTCGGAAATGCAGGTTCAGTTTCTGGCATCATGCCCAAGTCGCTCGGGCGTGGGCGCGCAACAACGTACTTGATGCCAAGTGCTAGTACATTCGTTACGACAAAGACGATGGAAAAGACCAAGGCCTCTTTCCTCGCCCCGCCGATGAGGAGGAGCACGATGATGAGTGCCATGAAAATGGTGCTGCCTGTAAAGGTGATATACGTAAACAGCTTGTCAAACACCCCACCGTGATTGATGTCCCGAATGAGGTGGGTGATGTTGTAGTCAAGCTGTCCATAATACACCGATGCTAAGGTAAGCGGAATACTCATGCCTTACCTACAAAGTGCTTTGTCGCTTATAAACGTTTTTACAAAATTAACAATGGTTGCGTCGGGCGCTTCTCTTACCAAAAGCGTATCAAATCATCAGGCCCGCACCATCGCAAAGGAGACGTTCAGATATTGGGTTTGACATCAACACAACACACGGTACGGCTCAGCTTCACCATCCACGTGGTTCGCGTGCCGCCTCTTGTTAAAGATCTACCTCAGTTTGACGCCGCCCGCGCACTGTATCACCCCTGGAGCCCCTTCATAACCCTTTACCGTGAACTTGCAACCAGTCACTTGCTCGACTAGCTTCACTAAGGTTAATGCGTGAGGCGTTATTTCCGTGGGCATTATCGCTGAGGGGCCAATAGCCATCGCCATCCAGATGATCAGCTGATCTCCGAGATGCCTGTCAATAGGCGCCCCTGTTCTAAGCTGTCCAACAATGTCAGCTGCGGCATCTCTCCCTACCTTTTCTGCAGGTTTTCCGCGTTCGCCGAGGGCATCCCCTCCGATGATCCCTCCGGTTGAGGTCTCAGCCCAAAGAACGACACCGCTTCCAGCAGAAACCCCATCGCTCTCCTGCCGCGCCTCAATATCAATGACTGCATCAGAGTACCCTGCACTCGCGAGGTACTCTTTCGCCGCAACAGCTTGCCGGTATGCCACGTGCTTGGGTAGTTTAGTTGAGTGAGAGATACCATGTATGCTGCCCAATGATCCCACTTCTACAATATTTATGGGCTCTATTGAAGATATTGGCTCCACAGAGATAGTTATGAGACCGCCACCTCTCGGATAAAATCCTCTTCTTACGAGAGTGAGCTCATATGGAAAGCCCATCTTCGACAACACGGGATTCAAAACGTGAATGAAATAGTCGATCTGTGGCGCCATTGGATTATTCGTTCCGCCGATGAGCGTAACGTTGGAATGCCGCTTCGAAAACGCGAGAACGGGAAGAAGGGCCTGTAACACGAGTGTGGTGCTCCCTGCAGTTCCTATGTCGAACGTAAATTCCCCTCCCTTCCAACGCTTGGGAGCAAAGGTTATTTCAGACGAACCAAGCTCAAGTCCATCCACATCAGCATCTACAATTGCGGCTACTGCCTTTATGGCCGTCATATGTTGATTCCGTAGCCCTGACTTGTCCCGTTTGGCTCTGATATTCTTAACTATAATGGGCTTCTGTGTGAGAGCAGAGAGAGCCACACTTGTTCTTAAAATCTGACCTCCGCCTTCACCGATGCTCCCGTCTATCTCCATCATCAGATGGGTAAATGAGCCAAAACTATGAAAAATTATTGTTAGATAAGGTGACGGAGCGGATTTATATCTGCAATTTGTTTTCAGAGATTGTCACGAGTCATCGCTATTCTATGTGAGTGACAATCGAATATCAAAAGCATAACGTGCACTTGTTGCCTATGACCCCCCAGTGGTAAAATGTTATTTAGTACCTTCGCTTATGTACTGCTGCATGCTACATCAGTTTTGCGACTAAGATCATTTGCAGGAGCTTTCAGATGGTGAATGCTGAGACTACTAAGACCTGCAGACTTTGCAAGCGTGAATTTAAGAAATCAGAAGTAGGTCGCATCAAAATCTTGAGACGCGAAAAGAAAGGAGAGAGCGTGCTCTGGATCTGCTCTCAATGCGCGGGAAGGATAAAATTCGTTGAGCACTAAAAAGAAGTCTGTTCATTTTGCTTGTCGTCATAATCAATAAGTAATGGTGCTGCGTCATCAACTTAAGAACAGATAGTTCCATCAGGTAAATGGTCAATGTGAGCGATAGCCGCTTATAACTTACTTATACCACGTTTCTATCCATACTCCCTGATCGGAACCACTGCAGATCGAGCGTCACGTAGCTAAACCCGAGCTTTATAAACTTTTCTGACACCGTGGCTGCGTGCTCGATTAAGCGTGAGTGGTTCTCTCGCTCGATCTCAATACGCGCAATGCCCTCGTGATCCCGAACTCGTACCTGCGCAATACCAAGGATTGGAAGGCCGTTTCCTCCCTGTCTGACCCTCCCAAGCATTTCATGGGTTATACTGGTGTTGTATGGAAACCGTGTGAGAAGACAGGCCATCGAGGGGGCATCTGCTACCGTCAACCCGAGTTCACGGGCAATCCCCTTTACCTCCTCTATATGGTAGGTTATCAAAGGGGAGCTCACTTCAAGTTCTTGAAGTGCTTTAACACCTGGTCTATACCCCTCAAGATCCGAGGCGATTGTCCCGTCCATGACCACTTTTAATGTAAGTTCATGGGCAAGTGACCGAAGCACGATGAACATGAGCGTCTTATCGTGATAGCACTGTTCTGGCGTATTTGCACTCACTTCAGGGAGCGATAAAGCGTCTATCTTTATCAGCATGTGGCGAATACCGATCTGTGCTGCAACGCGAGATGCCCGCTCAACTTCTCCAGTTCTTAACAGACCGTTGTCAATGGTCGCGGCGACTGCTCGATCGCCCAGCGCCTTTTTGGCCAGAGCTGCAACGACTGAACTATCAACCCCTCCGGAAAGCGCAATTAGTACGCTGCCTTGTGACTTTATCGATTCACAGAGCTCATTTACGTTGTAACTTATCAATATATATTTATTTACTGATCGTATTTTATAATATGTGAGGGTAATTGTAGCTACCGGGAGTTTGAATACTTGTGAGAGATTTGTTGAAGAGCTCGCACGTCACGGCACGATTGCTATAATAAAGCGTACGCCTCGGCCTGAAGTTAGATGTGGCTCACTCGGTGACACAAAAGACGTTCTATGCGTTCAATCATTGGTAGGATGTTCTTTCAGGAGTCTCAGCAGCGACTACGAAGGACAAATAGCAAGGGAGCTTAACATGATTGCTGAGCAAGAGGAGGTAGACTTTGCAATCGTGTTCTGGGACAAGCTCCCGCTTAGACTGACTGAGAGGCCTGAAGTATATAAAGCATCTTTTGGGAATATGATAGAAGAGTTCGAAACCCATCTAGAGCTACTCAAGGCCATACCTGAGTGGATGACTCTCGGAGTGGCCGTAAAAGCCGTAAAAGCAAATCCACTTATCAGCAGAGCAGGTGCGATACTTACTTTTACTGGGATTGTAAGAGACGACGCAGATGCGCTCTTATTCGATATCTATGAGGGCGAAGCACAGAGAAGAATTGAGGCGATTGCAATCGATCTGCGACGTATGGAAGGAATAGTTGACGTGCAAATACATCACAGGTTTGGCAGGATTAGTCTTGGGGAGGACATAGTGTACATCGTGGTAGCCGCTTCCCACAGACAGGAGGGATTTGCAGCGCTGCGTGGGGCAATAGAGAGGATTAAATCAGAAGTGCCGATTTGGAAAAAGGAGCTCACTGAAACTGGTGGGCATTGGGTCGGAGTTTGAATTAAGTAAACGATTTAATAGTGAGTAAACCACCTGACGTAGAATCAAAAGTTTTGCTAATGCTAAACTATTATAATTATTGAGGGGTTTTAACGATGAAACTTTTTGGAACAAACGGCGTAAGGGGGGTAGTTAATCAAGACCTCACACCAGAACTCGCGATGAAGCTTTCAATGAGCCTCGGCACGTTTATGCGGGGCACGGTAGCAATAGGACAGGATACAAGGATATCGGGTAATATGCTCGGCTATGCCGCTACTGCAGGGTTACTTGCGACAGGGTGTAAAGTAATAAACGTTGGTGTGGCACCCACTCCTACGATACAGTACTTTGTAAGGGATAACGCAGATGCGGGTGTCGTTATAACCGCTTCGCACAATCCACGTGAGTACAACGGTTTGAAATTCATAGCAGGGGATGGAACAGAATTCGGCAGTGATGCGGAGCAGGTAGTGGAGGATATCTATTACAAAGGGGACTTCAACCTCGCGAACTGGCGTGAGACGGGGGAGATGTCAACAGTTGATATCATCCCGGCGTATATTGATGGAATACTAAACAAGGTTAATTCAGAGATGATTAAAGAGAGGGGATTTAACGTCGCTGTTGACACTGGTTGTGGGGCAGGGAGCCTTGTTACGCCCTTTATGCTCAGCGAGGTGGGATGCAAGGTAACCACGTTGAACGCACAACTAGATGGCACCTTTCCAAGTAGGCAGCCAGAACCCACAGAGGATGTTCTCACTGAGCTTTCGGGAGTGGTAGTCTCACTGGGTGCGGATCTGGGTGTCGCCCACGACGGAGACGCCGACAGGTCGGTCTTCATAGATGAAAAAGGAAACTTCGTAAACGAGGATGTCTTGCTCGCTATAATAGTCAAACATGTGCTCTCTAAAAAAACGGGCGTTGTAGTCACGCCGGTCAGCTCGTCCCAGCGGATTGTTGACGTGGCCGAAGAATCCAATAGCAACGTGGTCTGGACCCCAGTAGGAAGCATCTATGTTGCACGCACGATGAAGAAACTTAATGCGGTCATCGGCGGTGAAGGTAACGGTGGAGTAATCTTCCCTGAGCACCAATACTGCAGAGATGGGGCGATGACCGTCGCGAAGGTACTTGAAATAATGGCTGAGAAGGGCAAGAAGATATCAGAGCTTGCAGACGAGATACCAACGTACTTTATGAACAAGACGAAAATTAAATGTGCAGATAGAGATTCGATCATGCAGACCATATTGTCGTCAGCGAGCGGAAATGTCGATACAACGGACGGAGCGAAGATCTGGTACGACGACGGGTGGTTGCTCATCAGACCTTCCGGAACTGAGCCGATAGTGAGGATATTCGCCGAGGCGCGAACCGAGAACCGCGTTAATGAACTTCTCGAAATGGGTTTGAAGATGACAAAAGGCTGTTAAAGGAAAAGGATTCCTTTGAACGCTTCGGGGGATGGTTTAAAGTTGAGAGGGCAATGAGACGGTGTTGGAAATTCAATATGATGTAGTTTCAGACGACTGCTTTGATGCCTCTGTGGTTCTGGAGTTTTTTGTGACGGGCTGCAGCGGTTTTATTGGCACTCACCTCGTAAAAAGATTGCTCGACATGGGCTATATGGTCACAGGTTATGATCTAGCTGAGCCAATCTACTCTCACTCAAACTTTGAATTCATTGAGGGAGATATCCTCGATGCGGAGAAGCTTCGGGCGTGCATTGTTGCGCCCGACTGTGTTTACCATCTCGCAGCGCAGACTACAGTTCCTGGATCAGCACGAGATTCCTCTTACGACTTTGAGGTGAATGCTCGAGGGACGTTTAACGTATTGTCTTGTGCAAAGAGTACCAAGTTTATATATGCATCGACATCAACGGTTTATGGAATTGCTCCTCATCCGACTCCTGAGACCCACAGGTTAAAGCCCATCTCGTTCTACGGGGCGTCCAAGGCAGCTGGCGAACTCTATTGTCACGCCTTCTTTAGTACATTTGGAACACCGACCGTGATGCTCCGTCTTTACAACGTCTACGGCCCCGGGAATGCAAAGGGGGTCATGTATGACCTCATACGGAAGCTCGAGAGGAACCGTGAAAAGCTAGAGATATTAGGCACGGGCCTTCAGGAGAAAGATTACGTGTACATTGATGATGCGATTAATGCATTCTTAATCGCTCATGAAAGGGGGGCACCAGGTGAGGAATACAACGTTGGGAGCGGCAAGGCCATTACCGTTAACGAAATAGCCACTCTGCTATTAGAGATGATGAACCTCGACCCCCAGATCTATTACACTGGCGGAAAGTCGTGGCAAGGTGATGTAGAGTCCACGCTCGCAGATATCTCGAAGATCAGGTCGCTCGGCTGGGATCCTGTAACAGAATTAAAAACCGGAATACGGAGCCTACTTGAGTGGATGGAATGCCAATTTTAAGTCACACGAGGATGAACGAATATTGCTCGAATAAAGGGTCGACAAAGCCCTCTAATTGTCGCTTGGTTTCGTGTTACAGTTTTACACATACTCCACAAGTAGTACAATTACTCAGGGTATACTAGCGGACCATTTATCTCCACAAATCCGGGTGTTGTGGTCTTCATTGATGTAGTCGTTCGACGTTGCAATCGACGTCTCATAACTTGACTATGTTTTTTTATATCTGTCCTGTGATCGATGCATACTGGCCAATTAGAGCGAAACGCAGCAATGCCCAGCGGGATATCCGCCTTATTTTAAACAAACCTCTTGCTTTTTCAGCTTAATCATTCAGGTTGTCTTTTTATCATAAACGGTCAAAAATCGAATTTTCTTATAAGTCGAACAATTAAACCCATGAGCTAACAAAGCAACACAAAAAATCTTTCGTTGATAAGTACTAAAAAATGAGAGAGAGTCCGAAAAATAAGGTTGGACTCACCAGATCTAAGAGTTTAACGTTCAGCTTTAGCGTCTCTGCCTCATGACCAAGTATGCTACAGCGAGCAGTCCAGCTATTGCGAATACTGCTTCAAAGCCGGGCGTTGCTGCGGACTTTGTAGTTGCATTTCCCGTCTTATTAACGCTCACCAAAGGAACCGTTACCACTTTCGTGGTATTGGTAACGTTCACTACGGGAACATTTGCCACTCTCGTGGTCTCTCCAATAGTGATCTGCTGTGCAAGTACCGGCGTTATCGCAACGGTAATCAAAAGCAACGCTGCTATTCCTAAAATGGCCGCTCCTTTTTTCATTTTTACCTCCTTCCTTTTTTCGAGTGACAGACCTCTGTCCTGGAGTGCTTCGCAAAGCGTATTGCTGGACTTCAATCACCCTCAACAATCCTAATTCTGGATTACTAATTCTAAAAGAGACTCCATTAATAAAATCTTTTTCATTTGTAAATGATAAAAAAAATGAGAGAGTCCGAAAAATAAGGTTGGACTCACCAGATCTTAGATTTTTAGATTCAGGCCTTAACGTTTCTGCCTCATGACCAGGTATGCGACAGCGAGCAGTCCAGCTATTGCGAATACTGCTTCAAAGCCGGGCGTTGAAGCCGACGTTGATGCAGTTGCATTCGACGTTGCATTCGCTGTTTTCGTCATGTTCGCTGTTTTCGTCACGGTAGCTGTCGCATTCGACAGAGCCTGTCCGAACGCAGGCGTTATCGCAACGGTTATCAAAAGTAACGCTGCTATACCAAAAATGGCCGCTCTTCTCTTCATTTTTTTACCTCCTTCCTTTTTGAGTGATGAGAGACCTCTGTCCTGGAGTGCTTCGCAAAGCGTATTGCTGGACTTCAATCACCCTCAACAATCCCAATTCTGGATTACTAATTCTAAAAGAGACTCCATCAATAAAATCTTTTTGGTTTATTATATTTCTAATGGACGCCATTTTAATTTTTAGGCCCCAATATTAATTTTTAAATTAACAATTAGCGAATGAGCGTTGATAATGCTAATCCACTTTTCGTGCAAAATCTCCATTGGAAATGTCATAGTTTAATACCATGATGATTTTATATATGTATTGCAGAAATGGAAGTGGTGATTCTGCAAATGTCATGGAAGGAATTAAGCCCTTTTAGTGGTATCCGCAACAGGATGGATGGGCTCCTTGAGGATATCGATCGCGATGATTATGAGGAGCATACGACAGCTACACCACCAGTGGACATCGTAAACTCAAGAGACGAGATAGTCGTACTCGTTGATCTTCCCGGAGTTACTAGAGATGGGATAAAGCTCGAGACAAGCAGTGATATTCTGGAAGTGATTGCCGAGAGGAGATTAAAATTTGAAGATTATGAGCACTTAATAAGAGAGCGCTCCCCGCGTGAATATTATCGCTCTTTAAAGCTACCCATGCGCATAGATGATACCGCTGCCCATGCATCGTTCGCAAACGGCGTCCTTGAAATTCACTTACCCAAACTTGAAGTCACGATGAAGAAGATGATCTCTATCGACTAGTTTAAATATTAAGCACCGTTAACTTGGTAAAAACTTTTGACGGCATCAGACAGAATGTTCTCTTCATTTTTACACTCGGTGGGGGTAACTCTCATCATTGCCGTCATCGTGTACTATGTGTCACTTAGAACATAAATGTTTTTAGGCAAATGAGCTGATTGTCGAGCAAGGGTTTAGGGAATCACAGAGGTCAATTTGAAGATTGAAGCTTTTACAGTGGAAAACGTTCCCGTGGTAAAGCCTAGGGATAATATTGCTGATTTCTTAGAGGACACTGACCTTCGAAACGGCGATATCGTAGTTATCGCATCAACGATAGTTTCGAAGGCTGAGGGACTAATTAGAGGGCTTGATGACTTTGTACCCAGCGAAATGGCACGCAGAATAGCAGAAGGGCTTAATGAAGATGCCCGATTTATCGAAGCGGTGTTACAGGAGACGGTCGAGGTTCTAATAGAGAAGCCTTTCCTTCTTGTTGAGAACAAATTCCAGCAGATATGCGTGAACGCCGGACTCGACAGATCGAATGTGCAAGATGGTTATGTGCTCATGCTCCCACAAGACCCATCTGAAAGTGCAAGAAAGATACAAAAGAGAATTAAGGAAAAATATGGGAAAGACGTGGCAGTGATACTTACCGACACCTGCGGAAGGTCTTTCAGAGAGGGACAGACAGGTGTCGGAATAGGTTTCGCCGGGATCTCTCCAATGAAGGATTGGCGTGGGATGAAGGATCTTGAGGGAAGAACACTTGAAATAACTAACGAGGGGATTGGCGATGAGATATCCGGCATGGCTAACATTCTCATGGGTGAGGGAAATTACGGGACACCTATCGTAATCATACGAGGAATCACTTACGATAATGGAGATAGCCATATACTTAGACCTAAAGAAACTGATGTAATAAGGAAGGCGATTAAAAATGCGCGAGTGCACGATAACGCTTGATGCTTTATTAATGCGAGCGGCATCATGTGATATACAACCTGCTCTAACACTGCTTAAACCCATTATACACTAATGTTTGACAGTTCAACGGTAACCCTCGGCTTAGCGATTGAACAGACAGAAACACGTGCAATCTGCACCGCGTAAATCAATAAATCAGAAGGGGATGCATCGAGATGAATATCCCACAGGTATCATGTAAGTTCCGTATTGTAAAGACCTGTAACTTCCTTCTTGACACGTTGAACATACACTAAGAGACTAAATGGATAAAAACCATAAACTTCGAGGCAGAAAAGTGAGGCCTCTCGTAAGGGAGGCAGATGTAGGGGATATACAAGAGATCCTTTTTCTCTACGAGCAGTTGTTTTTAAACACAGACCAAGCTGAAGAAAATAGGGCAATAATTATTCGAGAGCACGAGAAAGCGTTTTTTGAGATTAAGCAAAATCCAAACCATCACCTTTTAGTGGCTGAAGTTGAAGGCATCGTAGCTGGAACATTGGCCATCATAATTATCCCGAACTTATCACACATGGGCAAGCCTTGGGCCATAATAGAAGACGTAATAGTCGACGGGTCATGCCGAAGGTTCGGCGTCGGATCTTCGCTTATGCGGCGCGCAATACAGCTGGCAAAAGAACACGACTGTTTTAGGGTAATACTTTCGAGCAGTAAACAAAGAGATGGCAGTCATAAGTTCTACGAGTCGATGGGGCTGGAGCCGTACGGTTACAGCTTTAAAGCACATCTTTAATGCAGTCATCCGGGGGCAATCACGTCATCAATTTTAGCTCTTTCATCATTTTGATGGGGCTGTTTTACCTACAACCAGCTTTCTGACTTACTAAAGTGGCATCCAAGACGTCATCACGTGTGATGCCCTATTCGAGGCGATTCCTTTTCAAGACTATGAAAGCTATCACGGCAATAAAGGCTGCTATCACGACTCCGAGTATCGCATACTCGGCTTCAAGCCCTAAAGTTGTCACTTTGGTTTCATTTTGCGGGTCGTTTTGCTGCGAACTATTATGAGCGGTACTCATGCTACTTGCTGCCGTGGCCGATGTAGGCACTGACTCATCTCTAATTGTCCCATACTGTTCCACCGGCTTCACCAGCGGATGGCCATCACCGATAGGGTACGCGGCATCCCCTATCCCATTGCCGTTTCGGTCCGTGCCCCGATAATCCGAGTAGTAGTTGCCCATATGGCCCACGCAGTCCCGCCCATTGTAAGTATACGCGAGCCGCTGTGGGGTGTCAATGATGTTTCCCTGTGGGTTGTTGATGTTGTTCGGGTTATTCATGAAGTTGTTGAGGCAGATCTTGTTTCCCCATGAGTAGCCGATGTAGATGCCGTCCTGTGTGGTGGCGCGTATGGTGTTGAAGATGAGCGTGTTGTTGGAGGAGCTTCGAAGGCGGATGCCGAACCGTCCGTTTGCGCTGATGGCGTTGCCCAGTAGTGTGTTCTCTGCTGAGTCCCAGAGTGAGATGCCGAACATGTGATTGTTGCTGAGCACGTTCTGGGCGATGGTGTTGTGGGGTGAGCGGTTCATGAAGATCCCGTCGCCTAGTGCTGATCCATCGGGCATTCCCTTCTCATACGTAGCGACGTTATTGAGCACGGTGTTATCTGACGAGCCGTCGAGGTATACGCCATACCCGTTGTTAGAGACATTATTGTCGCTCACATCACTATTCGTGGCACCGCAGAGGTACACCCCTCGAATGTTGTTGTAGACGATGTTATTAGATACGACGCATCTACTGGTATGATCGAGTTTTATGCCGGAACTCCCCATCTTCCCAACGATCGTAAGCCCTTCTATCCGTACATCGGTTCCAGTGAGCAGAAAGACGTCCTTGCCAGCAACAGCTGCTTGGACCGTGGTGAGGGAGGCTCCACTGGATGATCGAATGATAAGGGGTTTGTCCACCAGCACGTTCTCAACAAATGTTCCG
>Ga0209517_10005370_pt1 | contig 16335 bp, 16 predicted proteins | sample PeaSoiMetSII2010_FD_187695 | JGI IMG/M metagenome (GOLD analysis project Ga0209517, IMG submission 187695) | Peat soil microbial communities from Weissenstadt, Germany - SII-2010 (SPAdes) (version 2) | ecosystem: Environmental > Terrestrial > Soil > Wetlands > Peat | place: Germany...
CCCCCGACGAAATCACCATCATGCGCGAGCACTGCTATCGCGGCTATCAATTGCTCAAGAGAATCACCTTCCTGGCGGAGGCTTCCGAAATCGTGTACTCCCATCAGGAACGCTACGACGGCACGGGATATCCTCGCGGACTCAAAGGCGAAGAGATTCCTTTAGGCTCGCGGATCTTTTCCGTGGCGGACACGCTCGATGCCATCACCTCCGACCGCCCTTACCGTGCGGCACAGTCGGTAACCGCGGCGCGCGAGGAGATCGAACGCTGGTCCGGACGTCAGTTCGATCCCAATGTGGTCAAGGTCTTCCTCTCGATGAAGGAGCACATCTGGACCGATCTGCGCAAGGAAATCGACGCGCAGATCTACCGCTTCGCCTACTCGACCGCCAAGAGCGGTGTCTAGTTTCCTGCAATTTCTCCTGGCGGCGGCGTTCTCCCTCCATAGGCATTTGCGGCGTATACACACCATCAGGAGGCGTTTATGAAGCTCCGTTCCGCGCTGTTCGTGGTTCTACTGGCAGTTACGGCACCGGCTTTCGGACAGGATCGACCCACCGTTACCGCGCAGCCCAACACCATCTACGTCTCAGCCGATGGAAAGTTTGAGGCCAATCCGGATACGGCGGTCGTGCAATTCAATATCTCTGCCCAACAAAACAAGTCTCGTGACGCCTACGACCGTGCCTCGCAGGCGGCAGAGCAAGTGCGGCAAATTTTGCGTTCCAACGGGATCGACCCCAAAACAGCAGAGATTGGCGCGTTTTCCATTCAGCCGATTTATGACTATTCCAACTCCAAACCAAAACTTGTCGCGTATCGCGTGAATGCAGAAGTGACGTTGAAGCTGAAGGATTTCACCAAGGTTGCCCCCATCGTGCAGCAGTTTTCCGATATGGATGTAACCGGCAACCAGTCTGTCAGCTACACGCTGGAAGAAATGGACGCGGCCAAGACCAAAGCGGTTGAGGATGCCTACCGGCGTGCGCGGCTATCTGCCGCCGCAGTTGCTCAGGCTGGTGGCCGCACTTTGGGTGACTTGTCCTACGCTTCGGTGGATACCTTTGAGAATGTGCGGATACAGGTGATGAACGGGGCGCCCAAGGTCGCTCGAGCACTTGCCGCGCCTGCCCCCACCGAAGAATTCACTCCGCAAACCGTAACCGTGACCGCCCACGTGAACGCGATGTTCAACTTGAAGTAGAGATGGAAGCTAGGGCGCCGACGATGGGGTCTTGGTCACGTTCGGCACTCGCGAGGCGTCCAGCGGAATGTCGCGCTGTACTACCATTTCCAGGGTGGTGCCGGCGTCCAATTTCACATCGTCGCCGCGGCTCAACATGGCAATGGCTGTGCCGACAGCGCCGCCGACTCCGGCTCCAATCAGCGCGCCCTCGCCTCCCCGGCTAAGCCCTCCCACCACCGCTCCGGTTCCGGCTGTAGTCGCGACCGTTCCAACTTTCGAACCCGTCTGGCTGTCTTTACGCAGCGTCCCTTCCTGATCCTTCACTGCGGTCTTGTCCGCCCCAGGCGCATTTTCCACCGCGCCGGGGAGAATCACCGTGTAGCCACTGGGATAGATCAACATGGTGAAGTGCATCAACACCTGGGCTCGTCCTTTGATTCTTCCGCCGCGCTGGATCTGGCTGATTCTTCCCTGCACATAGGTGCCGGCAGGGATCAGCACTCGATTGTTGGCGACCACCGGAAACGTGGTCTCGGCATAGACCGCATCGCCGGTGCGCGTGCCGTGGGTTGAGATGGCATGCTTCAGCGCCACCGGCACCTTGGTCCCTGCGGGAATCACCAGCTCCTGAACCACGGCAGCGGCCGCAGCAGGACTTGGGCTAGGCGTCGGACTGCTCTGCGCCATAGCCGACAGCGCCAGCAAACATGGGACAACCACGAAACCCATATCACCCCCAAAATCTAAAGACGCTTCAGTATAGACCTGCACCAACGCTAATCTGGAAGTAGGATGCAGGCCATCCAAGGAAGGTTATGCGCCCATGCGGGGAGGGTGGGTAAATTCAGCTCGCAACCCGTCGAGTCACGTCGTTCGCCCGCACATTTCCCATGAAGTGCGATTGCAGCCGCTGAGCGCACAGTTCACCGCACACATGCAGAGTCCCTTCGCGCTTCGCGATGTCTTCATCCCAGGGCGCCAAATACAGGACTGGACGATTGAACTCGCCGAAAGAAGTCCACATGAGCCACCAGCGATCGTTGGCTTGCTTCAGTTGTCCGCAGTTGGGTCCGGCACAGCGATGAACGGGTTCCATGACAACTCCACGGTCCGGCCGAGGGTTCGCCGGTTCGGTCAACCATTCTACCCGAAGCGGTCACTTGTAGATTAGATACTTCTGTCTCATCGATTGAAATTTTTCCAACCGCTCCTGCCAGTCGGCGGCGATGCGCCGCGGGTCCTGTCCCGACGCAATAGCGTCGTACACCGACGGGTTGACTACCAGTTCGATCATCCGCTCCATATGAAACTGCTCAGGATAGAGTTTGTGCAACGCTGACGCCAACTCCACCCCCAATTCCGGAGCGTCGAAGGAGTTGCGTTCGGTCAGCAGGATATTCACTCCATCGCATTTCTGCCCCGAGTAGTTGCTGGCGCTGGGAGTAAAACTGACCGGCAAGAAACGCACGCCGGAGATCTCGCGAGCATTCAAATGTTGCGCCAGTTCACGAGCCTTGATCCACGGTGCGCCCACCAATTCAAACGGTGTGTCGGTGCCTCTGCCGACGGAAACATTCGTGCCCTCGACCAGCGCCACGCCGGGATACAACGCCGCTTCCGTCAAACTGCGCAAGTTCGGCGAGGGATTGATCCAGGCCAGCCCGGTCGAATCGTACCAGTCGCCACGCATCCACCCTTCCATGGGAATGACCGCGAGGCGCGCATTGATGTTTCGTTCGCCGTTGAACAGCTTGGCCAGTTCCCCCATGGTCATGCCGTGACGCACGGGAAGCGCAAAATAGTTGGTGAAACTCTCCTTGCCAGGATCAGCCACCGGCCCCTGGACGAACGAGCCAGTAATCGGGTTGGGCCGGTCGAGAACCACAACCTCAATCCCCGCTTTAGCGGCCGCTTCGAGGAAATATCCGAGCGTGGTTTCATAGGTATAGAAACGCGCGCCGGCATCTTGAATATCCACCACGATTGCATCGAGGTTCCTCAGGATTTCAAGGGATGGCCGCCGCGCCGCGTCCGTCCCACCGTACACGCTATAGACCGGAACCCCGGTCACTGCGTCTTTTGAATTTGAGATGTCGGTGGTGTCGAGCGTTCCCGTCACTCCATGTTCAGGACTGAAAATCGCTTGCAGGGAGATTCCCGGTGCCTGCGCGAGCACGTCGATGGTGCGGCGTCCCTGGGAATCCACTCCTGTCTGGTTGGTCAGCAGCCCGATCCGCTTCTTCCCTTGCGCCGCTCGTAGCGGCTCGAAGTCGTGCGCCTCGAGTATGTCAATTCCTGACCTGACCGATCCGTTGCGAATCGCAACTCGCCGCGCCGCGGTTTGTGGTTCGTTGTATCCCGTTATGCTCCTCCAGCGCATCTCATCTTTCTCTGTGACACTGAGCGACAACTCTGCCGCCACTGCGGTTGCGATCTTCGAGCGCAGCGCCACCGCACTTCCCTTCCCGCGCGGATGCACCGCATTCGTCAGCAAAATAATGTAAGTACGGGTGGTGGGATCGATCCACATTGATGTTCCCGTGAACCCGGTATGCCCAAACCCTCCCACCGGCAGCAGGTCGCCGCGGTTGCTCGAGAAAGGAGAATCGATGTCCCAGCCGAACCCGCGCAGCACTGGTGCCGTCGGCGGCTGTTGAGGAGTGGTCATTTTCTCGATCATCAGCGGTGACAGCACCGGGCCGCCCGCCAGCAGAAATTGGGCAAACTTGGAAAGATCGTCCGCGGTCGAGAACAGCCCCGCATGACCGGCTACACCACCCATCCGGCGCGCGGCGGGGTCGTGAACCAGGCCGCGCAGCATGTGGTCATGCTCGTCAAACTGGGTGGGCGCGATCTTCATCAGCCAGGAAGGAGGCGGCAGAAACCGTGTCTGGGCCATCGCCAGGGGTGTGAAGATGTGCTGCCGGCAATACTGGTCCAGCGGCATTTCGGAAATTCGCTCGACCAGCGCACCCAGTACGATGAAGTCGATGTCGCTATACAGGAATCGCGTGCCCGGCGGATGAATCAGCTTCTCCCCATAAGCCATTTGCAGCGCCGTGTCTCGCCCCTGCCATGGCTGCATCAGGTCCAGGACTTCGGGCAACCCGGAAAAGTGCGTCAGCAGTTGCCGAATGGTAACGTCCTCTTTGCCGTTCTGCGCAAACTCGGGGAGATATTTTGCCACCGGCTCATTGACCCGGATGTCGCCCTTCTGCACCAGTTGCATCACCGCAACCGTAGTGGCCACCACCTTGGTGAGCGACGCGATATCAAACACCGTGTCCACGGTCATGGCTTCGCGGCGCGGCTCAATCGACCGGTTGCCGAACGCTTTGCGATACACCACCTGTCCATCATGCCAGACCAGCAGCACCGCGCCGGGGACCTGGCCATCCTGGATGGCGTCTTCGACAATGCGATCGAGTGAGGCAAGCCGGGGAGTTGAGCTTACCGGCCTTCTCGTGCGCCCTGCCACGGCGGAGTTCGGGATCAGCACCAGCGCCAACGCCAGTGTTCCGAGAACCTGCCCGCCCAGCCGCGAATTGTTTCTGACTGAGTGAATACTTTGACTTTACACAAGCGCGATGGGCTCCTCAAGAAACTCAAGTAAGGGGTACCGTTTGTGCCGACAGGGGAGTCCCTAGACTAAGGCTTTGCCGCAGCGGGGGATTCACTCCGTAACTTTACCGCCCTCCCAATCTTTGCTATAACCCGAACATCGGGCACACCAAGACTTTGGCGAATCCCTTTCCAGTGCGTGCTTCCGGCGGGGCTACGGCCCGATTACTGATTTCCGCGTACGAACCGCAGGACACAGTCTTCGCGCCCGCCTTCGCCTTGCTCCAAAACGCAATTACGGAACGCGTCTTTCCCGCAGCTTCAGTGGCCATCACCCAGAAAGGCAAACTGGTTGCCCGCAAGGCCTTCGGCCGTTTCACCTACCAGCCCGACGCTTCCGAAACCACTCCCGACAGCATCTTCGATGTGGCTTCGGTGACCAAAATTGTCGCCACCACCAGCATGGCCATGGTCCTCTACGAACTCGGCCTGCTCGATTTGGACATGCCTGCGGTGGCGATGGTGCCGGAGTTTGCGGCCGACAATCCCCGCAACCCGGAAGTCACCATGCGCATGTTGCTGACGCATTCTTCCGGTCTGCCCGCGTACGAAAAGCTGTTTCTCGAGGCGAAAAATAGAGAGGCTCTGCTGGCCGCGGCTTTCGCTACTCAGCTCACCGCTGATCCGGGCACAAGAGCGGAATACAGCGACATCGGCTTCATCATTCTCGGGGTTGCGCTCGAACGCCTCGCCGAGGAGCCGCTCGACAGTTTCTGCCGCCGCGAAGTCTTCGGCCCTTTGGGGATGCTGCACACGGCGTTTCGTCCGCCCGCGGCCTGGCGAGATTCGATTCCCCCAACCGTTGACGACCGCGCATTCAGGCAGCGCGTCATTCAAGGCGAAGTGCAGGACGAAAATGCCAGCGTCATGGGCGGAGTCGCCAGCCACGCTGGATTGTTTGCCACCGCCGGGGACTTGGCAATCTTTGCCAATGCCATGCTCGAGGGCGGGCGACCCATCCTTCGTCCTGAAACTCTGGCCGTGTTCACACGACGGGAATCCTCCCCGCCCGGCACAACTCGTGCCCTCGGCTGGGACACACCATCTTCACCTTCACAATCAGGGAAATATTTTTCGGCAAGTTCGTTCGGACATCTCGGCTATACCGGCACGTCTCTGTGGATCGATCCCCAACGCCAGCTCTCCGTGACCTTGCTTAGCAACCGCACCTGGCCGGATTCCGCCGATCACGCCATTAAGCAGCTTCGTCCCCGGTTCCACGACGCCGTGGTCGAGGCACTGGAGACGAAGCGTTGAAGCGCAAGACATCGCGCGCATCGGCATCATTGAGCCGTCTCTCGACCGAGCAACTTAATCCCGCTTCAAAAAACCTGGACCTGAAGAGTTCTCTCGATATCGCGCGAGTCATCAACGCTGAAGACGCCAAAGTCTCCGCCGCGGTGAAGCGCGCTCTGCCGCAGATTGCCCGTGCCATCGATCTAATCGCAGCCGCCCTCAAACGCGGCGGCCGCCTCATTTATGCAGGGGCTGGCACCAGCGGCCGCATCGCGGCCCTCGACGCCGCCGAGTGTCCGCCAACGTTTGGCACCGATCCCAAGACGGTGCAGTTCGTCATCGCCGGAGGAGTCAAAGCGCTGGGATCGGCGGTCGAGGGCAATGAAGATTCCCGCAAGCTTGGAGAGCGCGAAATCGCCCGCAAGAAGCCAGGAAAGAACGATGTCGTGGTGGGCATCGCCGCCAGCGGACGCACTCCGTTCACCATAGCCGCGATTCAATATGCCCGGCGGCGCGGCGCCAAAACCGTCGCCGTCACTTGCAATCGAGGATCGCAACTCGCGAAGGCGGCCCACCTCGCCATCGTGACCGAAGTTGGTCCCGAAGTCATTGCCGGATCGAGTCGGATGAAAGCCGGCACTGCACAAAAAATGGTGTTGAACATGCTTTCCACTGGCGCCATGACCCAGCTCGGCTATGTTTACGGCAACCTGATGGTAAACGTACATCTGAAGAACGAAAAACTGGTGGAACGCGGCATCGCGATTCTGCGGAAAGCTACGGGCATGGGCCGCGCCACCGCAGAGAAGATGCTGCGAGCCGCAGGCGGCGTCCCCGTAGCTTTAGTCATGTTCCACGCTGAGGTCACCCGCGCCGATGCTGCCCGCGCGCTGCGTGCCGCAAGAGGGAATGTTCGCGTAGCCATCGCTGCCGCCCGCAGCCTGTGACCAGGAGGACGGTGCCCTTCCGATTAACATCTCTCGCCACGCGCCCGCCCTCACAACCGCTAAAATAGGCCAACGCCACAGATTGGAATTGCTATGGGTCTGGCGCCGGTACAAGTTAAGGCAGAGCACCACCTCGCTATGGACAAATTTGTAATTCGCGGCGGCAATCCGCTGCTCGGAACCATTCAGGTCAGCGGCGCCAAAAATGCCGCGCTGCCAGCCATGGCCGCGGCTCTGCTCACCGAGGAGCCGGTGATTCTGGAAGGCATTCCGCAGGTGCGCGACATTGAAACCACCCGCAAGCTGCTCGCCGCCATGGGCGCGGAAGTCGAACTGGGCTACGGGCGCGCCCAGCATCGCACCACCATCTGCTGCCGCAATCTTGCGTCGCCTGAGGCTTCGTACGAATTGGTCAAAACCATGCGGGCGTCGACGCTGGTTCTTGGCCCACTGGTCGCGCGTTGCGGACGCGCCCGCGTTTCCCTCCCCGGCGGCTGCGCCATCGGCGCTCGTCCCATCGATCTGCACATCAAAGGGCTCGAGCGTCTCGGCGCCAGTATCCGCCAGGAACACGGCTACGTGGAAGCCAGCGCCAAGCGGCTCAAGGGCGCGGAAATTGTTTTCGACAAGATCACCGTCACAGGCACCGAAGACCTGCTCATGGCCGCGGCTCTTGCGGATGGCGAAACCGTGATGCAGAATTGCGCCCGCGAGCCCGAGGTCGCCGATCTCGCCGACCTGCTCAACAAAATGGGCGCGCGGATCGAAGGCGGAGGAACTTCCACCATCCGCATCAAAGGGGTGGCCAAACTTCATGGCGCGAAGCACCGCATCATTCCTGATCGCATCGAAGCCGCCACATTTATTATTGCCGGCGCGCTCACTGGAGGAGACCTCAACGTCTCCGGCTGCGACCCGGCTCATCTCGGAGCGCTGTTGCAAAAGCTAGAAGCCACTGGCGTCAAGACCAAGCCCGGCAAGCAATCCGTGCGCGTGATGGGCGACAATCCGCTCAAAGCGGCTGACATGGTGACCGAAGAATATCCCGGCTTCCCTACCGATGTGCAGGCGCAATACATGGCGCTGGCCACGCAGGCCGAAGGCACTTCCATCATCACGGAAAATATTTTCGAGAACCGCTTCATGCACGCTCAGGAACTGCTGCGCATGGGAGCGAACATCAAGATCGAAGGCAGTCGTGCCATCGTTCGTGGTAAGACTCCGTTGAGCGGCGCGGCCGTGCAGGCTTCTGACCTGCGCGCGTCCGCTTCTTTAGTTCTGGCCGCGCTGGTCGCCGAGGGCGAGACCATCATCGACCGCGTGTACCACATCGACCGCGGCTACGAGAATATCGAAGAGAAACTGCGTGGCGTGGGCGCCCAGATCAGGCGCATCGGAGAAATCCTGCCGAAGAGGTAACTTGCTGGCCGCATGTGTTTTCCTTCGAATTCGGCCCTGCGCGGCATCCTCTTGCTATCGATTCCCCTCTGGTTACCAGCGCCCAGAAAGTCCCTATTAGCCGGAAATCCCGCATGTTATACTGCGCATCAGATGAGGTATACGGGACATTTTTCGCCCGGACCGAAGGAAACCAACGATGGTTCGTAGTTCTCGTCGCACACTCTTCCTGGTAGTCATCATTCTTGTGAGTTGTGGCTTTTTCGGCCTGGTGTATGGCCAGAAAATCAACCCGTCGGCAGCCCCCGGCGGTGATGCTGACGTTCGCGACAGCCTGCACACCTTCACCGACGTGTACAGCCTGGTCGAGCAGAACTACGCCGAGCCGGTGAACCCGGATAAAGCCATCTACAACGGCGCCATTCCTGGCATGCTTCACGTGCTCGATCCGCACTCGAACTTTTTCGATCCCAAGGCCTACTCGCTGCTGCGTGAAGATCAGCGCGGCAAGTATTACGGCGTGGGCATGACGGTCGGCCCGCGCAACAATAAAGTCATTGTGATTGCACCCTTCGTGGGCACGCCCGCCTATCGCGCCGGCATTCGTCCCGGAGACATTATTGTCGCAGTCGACGGCAAGCCCACCGACAACATGAGCACCGGTGACGTAGCCGACCTGCTGAAAGGCCCCAAGGGAACCACGGTTCACATCACCATCGTGCGCGAAGGCGCAGACAAGCCGATCGAATTTGCCGTGGTGCGCGATGAAATTCCCCGCTACAGCGTGGACCTGCATTTCCTGATTCGTCCCGGCGTCGGCTATATGCACGTCAGCGGCTTCAATGAGACCACCGAGAAAGAAGTCGGTGACGCGCTCGATCAAATGGGCGACTTGAAAGGCTTGATCCTTGACCTGCGCCAGAATCCTGGCGGTCTGTTGAGTGAAGGCGTCGGCGTAGCAGACAAGTTCCTGCGCAAGGGTCAATTGATTGTTTCCCACCACGGCCGATCTTCTCCCGAAAAACGTTACGTCGCCACGCACGGCGATGGTGGAAAGGAATATCCGTTGGTAGTGTTAGTCAATCGCGGGACGGCCTCCGCTGCGGAAATTGTTGCAGGCGCCATTCAGGACCATGACCGCGGACTGATCGTGGGTGAAACCACATTCGGCAAAGGGCTGGTGCAGACCGTTTACCCGCTCTCCGAAAACACCGGCCTGGCCTTGACGACCGCCAAGTACTACACCCCGAGCGGCCGCCTGATTCAGCGCGACTATTCCAACGTCTCGCTTTACGACTACTATTTTGACCGCGACACCGACAACAAGACGGCCAGCCGCGAGGTCAAACTCACCGACAGCGGCCGCACCGTGTACGGCGGCGGCGGCATTACCCCGGACGTGAAGCTGGACCCGGTCAAGAGCAATCATTTCCAGGACACGCTCTTGCAGCACTATGCCTTCTTCAACTTTGCCAAGCACTACATGCTGAGCCATCATCCCAGCAAGAATTTTGAGGTCGATGACGGCGTGGTGCAGGACTTCCGCAAGTTTCTCGACAGCGAGAAGGTTCCCTACTCCGAAGCCGACATGCTGGAGAACAATGACTGGGTACGTTCCAGCCTCAAGAGCGAGATCTTCGTGGACGCTTTCGGCCAGGAAGAAGGCTTGAAGGTGCGAGCGGAATCTGATCCTGAAGTGGTCAAGGCTCTGGATTTGCTGCCTCAGGCCAAGGCTTTAGCTGAAAACGCCAAGCGGATCGTCGCCGAACGCACCAGTACGCAGCCCTTGAGCCGGTAGTCCGGAAACTGCAAGGCTGGGCAACGGCCACGCTAGAGTTGTATATTCGCCCAATCTTTCATGGGCCTTTCTAAACAAGTGGTATGGCTGTTACCCGCGCTGTTCGCCGCCATCGCCGGGTTCACCGATTGGCGTTCCCGCCGTATCCCCAATTGGCTGACCGTCGGCGGACTCGGGTTAGGCATTCTGGTAAATTCGGTGACCCGCGGCTGGCTCGGCGCAAAGGATTCCCTTCTGGGTGCGGGCTTGGGTCTGCTGTTGCTTCTTCCCTTTGTCCTGATGCGCAGCCTGGGCGCCGGAGACTGGAAACTGATGGGCGCTTTGGGAGCCTTTTTGGGCCCGTCTCATCTGATTACGGTTCTGTTTGCCACGGTGCTGGTGGCGGGTGTGATGGCGCTGGTTCTGGTGATCTGGAAAGGGCGCATGCGCCAAACCTTGCGCAACATCGCACACTTGCTGGCCGCGGCTTTCAGTTTTCATCTGCCCGGGCCGGAGGTTTCTCTCGACAACCCTGAAGCTCTCAAGGTACCGTTCGGAGTAGCGGCCGCCATCGCGGTTGTTCTGCACACGGCAGGGCGTTTTTGGGGGATAGCTTAATGGATGACCACAAGCAGCCTGCAGCCTCGACCAAGCGATGGGGCCAGTTCGCCACAAATGTCGGCTCCGAGGTAGCCGAGGCCGCCCTGGTCTTGCCTCTCGTTTTCATGATGCTGCTGGGGATTTATTGGTTTGGGCGCGCTTTTAATATTTACGCCACCATCAACCACGCCGCACAGCAAGGAGCCCGCGCGGGAGTGGCGCAAACCTGCGCCACTTGCGGCAACGCCAGCGTCCTGAACAGCCAGGGGCCAACCATCATCACGAACCTGATGAACGCCTCCCACGTAGACCCTGCCCAAATCCAATCCTACCGACCCGCTCTGAACTTCTGCGGTGGTGGAAACGCGGGTAGCAACTGTGTCTCCGTTGGTTCCAGTGGCACCATTTCCATGTGTAACAACGTGCAGATCACTCCGGTCACCAGCCCCGGCCCTCCGGTTTGCGGCGTGGCCGTCTCCTTTCAGTACCCCTATCAGTTCTGGCTGCCCTTCACCTCCCTGAACAATCAGCAGATCGCCCTCAAAGTGAATGTGCAGATGAAGGGAGAGTATTGATGATCCACCCTCGACCACGAGGCCCGAACCCCCTCAGTCTGCGCGCGTGGGTGGACAGGTTCGCTTTCATCGAAGCTTCCTCGCTGGCGGAGTTTGCTGTTGCTCTTCCGTTGCTGGTGGTGCTGGTGGTCGGTATTTTCGACTTTGGTGGGGCGTTCAATCAAAAGCAGGAACTGAATGCCGCTGTACGCGAGGGGGCGCGCCTCGGGGCCAGCCAGCCCACCAACGATCTCGCCTACACAACCGCGCCGTCTTCCATCGACGCGGTGCGCTACCTGGTGGATACGTATCTGCTAAACAGTAAGATCAATGATTGTGGTCTGGGCGCGAACGGCCTCACGTCCAGTTCGGGCCCTCCATGGGTTTACACCACGACGGGAACGTGCCCTAGCCAGCTAACGCTGACCATCGCGAAAGACCCCGAGTTCGGTACATCCCCCACCGGCAATCCAACTTGCAGCCTGCTAGCCCCGCTGAACACCTACGGGTCCCCCAATCCACTCCCTAAGGTCTACGTCGCCTGCACCCTGGTCACGATCTCGTATCCCTATCAATGGCATTTCAACAGCGTCATCCAGGTGCTGGTGCCCGGTTCTACGATTGCCCTCACTCAGATCGTCACCAGTGCCACCGTCCCCAACATGAACTAAGGCCGGGTTGCGACGCGCTCGATTCCCCGCGCCGTCGACCTCCGATACCGCAGAAAAACTCCGGCAATCCCCGAAGCCACCAGCAATATTGTGCCCGGCTCAGGCACCGGAGAAACAGGTACCGGCTTCGTGCACGGAATGGTTTTCGCCAATTCCACGCCGCCTTCTTGCTTCCTCTTGGTTGGCGAACAGACTGCGACTGGAACTCCCGGGGGGATGAGCGGCGGAAACCACCCGCCGGGAAACGGGTTCAGAGGTGAAGGTTGCGGGCCCAGAGGTAACGCCGCTTCGGGAAACGGGATTTGGATTGCGCTTCCAGCCATCAGAATCGGTTCCTCGAATTTCTCCAGAGCCGGTTCCGCGGGCGAGATCGCTTCCACGGCAACTTCGGAAATCTGGTTCGCGCAACGGGTGCGGGCGGTAATATTTCCGTCGGTGATGACCTTTTCGCCTTTGCGCAAGCTGACCTTGTGCTTGGTCCAGAAAATCCGGTCGCCGATGCGATACGACAAGTACACCAGTCTCGCTTCCTGGAGTTCAATCACGTGGGCATGGCGAAAATCGAATCCCGCATAATGGAGGCCGACCACTCGATCATGCTCGCTGACCTCACGCAGTTCTTCCGGCGCCTGGATTCCTCCTGGAACCACAGAATAGGGATATACGATCCGAGGTGGAACCAAAACTGGGGCGGAAACTGACGTGGCAGCCAGCGCTGCCAGGTTTTGGCTTAAGTCTCCCTGCTCCCATTCGCTCTGCGACTGTTTCGTGGTTGAGTACCAGCGGGAAGGGAGATGGAAAGACAGCCACAAAACACTGAACCCGAGAAGGCTCAGAACCGCCACAGCAGCAGCCGCCCGGCGCAGCCGCCGGCGGAAAATCGATCTGTTGGACCTGCGCTTGCGCACCCGGCGATTAGGATGGTTCAACGTGGCTCCTACACCATACCCGTACCCGGCCAGTCGGTAGGATAGGAACTACTTCTTACTGCATTTCTGTTTCCAGACCGCTCCCTGCCAAGTTCAAGATATTAGGGGCAATCAGACGGTCAGTGTGCCCACAATCCTAGCAGAGTAGCAATTTGTTTGCATGAAGCTACGCGCGGCGAAGTTGACCTAGGCGCGCAGTACTACACTGAGTGCAGACACCGGTGCCCAAAACTCGCCAACTTGCCGGAGGATCGTTCTTGGCGCTGCTTCTGCTATCAAGTGGCTGGGCAAACCCACCGCACGAGAAGCCAGCAACTCACACCCTGCGCTGGACGGAAGGTCAGCCGGGCTGCACTTTCAGCGCCGACGACGATGGCCGCTACCGCTACGGCCTCTGGACCAGCGATTTCGGCATCGTGCTGGCCATCGATTCCCAGGAACTGCAAAAGGCCGGCCATCGCACCGAACCTGTCTTCACCGTGCTCTTGACCCTGCGCTATCGCGGCAAGGATTTCCTTTCACTCGATCCGCGCGCCATCACCCTGGTATTTGTGAAACACTCACGTGATCTGCACCCCGCGCTCGACCCCAAGGAGCTCGCGAACAGATTTCGGGCAGATTCCGACCGATTCGCCAAAGCAACCGAACATGACATAGCTAAGCATCCCGAGAAAAAAGAAGCGCTGGAGTCAGCGCTGCAAGATCATCAAAAGAATGTCGCGGACATGCTGGCGTTTCTGGATGCGCGCAGCCTCCAAGCTGTCAGGCTTGATCCCGCCCATGCAGAAGCTTCGGGCTGGGTATATTTCAGCGCCAGTAGTAAATGGATCGGCGACTGGAAAAAGCAGGAAGAATTTGTTTTGCGGATACCGCTGGCCGATCAAGTAATCGAATTCCCCTTCGCCCTCCCGCCCAGCGAAGGTGATCTGCTGCTGCGCCGCCGATAAATCACGCCTCTACCTTGCCGCGGATTTCCCCACGACAAACATGTCCCCGTCATTTTCGGTATAAATCTTGCCATCCCGGCCAATCGCGATGGGTGTATACGCGGCGCCCACCGCCGATTGCAGGAAGAGCTTCCCTTTCAGCGTCCCCCCCTGCTTGATCGCATAAACATACCCGTCTTCGCTGTCGGCATACACGGTGCCATTCTTATCAACGGCAGGCGCGTTGACACACCATTCAAAATTGTCCACGCTTTTGTACTGCCACTCAATGGCCAGGACGGCACTGAGTTGAGTGATGTAGTAAGGGCCACCCGAGTCGTAGTAGTTGTCCTTGGTGATCACCGAATAGGTGCCATCGTGACTATAGACGGCTGGCGTATCGTCCCAGCCGAAATCAAAGTTGCTGAGGTACTGTCCAGTGGAACTGAATTTCAGCATGTAACCCCGGTCGCTTTCCGCGCCCAGAACCCCGTAGAGGACGCTGCCATCGGGCAGCACCACCGGACTCGCCGACGAAAGGTCGATGATCTTGCCCTGGATCTGTCCATCATCCACCGTCAAGGAAGCGTTCCATCGCGGAGTAAGATCCGCGTTCACCGCCAGCAGATAGCCGTCGAGATCATCAAAGTGAGGGAAACTCGCGGTATAGATGGTCTTGCCATCCGCCGAAACCGCCGGCGCCAAATTCACTCCCGGCCCGCTGCGAACCGCAAACGCCGCAACCAGCGGGCGCCAACTTGGCGTAGCTGGCGGTCTGCACCGCACCCTCCGGGTCGATCTTCACCAGCCACGCGCCGCGGACATTGGCGCTCCACGGATTGGTGGCATCAAATTGGATCACATTGTAGAAGACGTTCCCGTTGGCATCGACTGTCAGAGGCCCGGAAACAAAACGGTTCGGATTGATTTCCCCGAAGGCCTTGTACTGCGTCAGCAACGAACCATCCGACTCGCGCAGCTTGTAAACGGTGCCACCGGCGCCCGGAACAAACACAAACCCATTCCAGAGTGCAGCGTGGAATACCGGCTCCCAGCCGCCCAAGCCAAATCCGTCTATGCCTCCCGGGTCGCTGTTGGGCTCTGGTTTCCAATCGGTCTGAAAGTTCCACAACTCGGCCAGGGTGCCGTTCTGCCAGGTGAAGGCCCGCTCATTCCAAATCTCCTGGTTCCAGGCGTCGGGCCCGCATGGGTAGGGCTCACCCGAGCCGGGCGGATTGCAGGAAACATAATTTCCCGTCTTGAACTCCATGAGCACCAGGTCGCGATCCACCAGCGGAACCTGATAATGCGCGAGCAACTCACCAAAGGTCTCGGCTTTTTCCTGAGCTACAAAGGGATCGTAGGTAATGTCGGCCAGTTGCGCCTGCGGACTCTGGCCCCCGACGTTGGTCGAACTGGTGTGCAGAGAAGTCCGTCCCCACTGCGGCCAATCCTGGATGGGAGTGGCTATGTTGACCGCGTGGATCGCGCTCGCCGCTACCAGCGCCAAGCCTGCACCGAGACAAAGAACCAGGATCTTGCGCGTCATGTGCCCACTCCTGAAGTCCCGGTTAACGGGAAAAGACGTAGAGTTGTCTGCGCGGAAGAATACTGGTGTGGGAGACCGCGACTTGTCAAGAAAGTGTCAAAAGACAGTAAAGCTGGGGGGGAATCTCCGAACTAGCTCGCCTTCCTACCCTCGGCTTCCTTCTGTGCCACCACGCGCAGCAGCAGATCGCGCAGCGAAACCAGGCCTTTCAGTTGCTTGCCATCGGTGATGGGCAGGTGGCGGAAACCAAATTCGCGCATCAGGAAGAGGCCGTTTTCGATGGTCTCGTTCACGCTGATCGACTTAGGGTTGGCGGTCATGATCTCGGAGACCAGGGTGGTCCCCGGCATGCGTCCCACCGCCACCACGCGGTTCATGATGTCACGCTCAGAGACGATTCCCACCAGCTCGCCGTTGCGCATCACCGGCAACGCCCCAATGTTGTGTTCCATCATGAAACGGGCCGCTTCCAGCACCGACTTGTCGGCCTCGATCGAATAAACGCGGCGGTCTTTCACCAGATCGTAAATCGATGCCATAACTTCTCCTTGGCGAATTAAGGCGGGCCTTAGACCGGGCACAGTGGCCCGCGAGCACATTACTTTATCACACAGGGCGGACGGAGTGTCCTGCCCACAGGCTCCAGATTTTCTTTGCGATCTTCGCGAATCCTTAGCGCCCTCTGCGGTCAAAAGCTCTTAACCGCAAAGGGCGCAAAGTTTGTCGCGAAGAGCGCAAAGAAAACCCAGAAATGGCAAGCCCCGCCCTCATCTGCTATCTTCTTGCTTCGCCCTAGTTCAAGATAAGACGCCCGGATTAAAACGCCTCGAACAAGGAGCCTTGATGCCAGACACTGTGCGCCCCAGACCCTCCGCGTTGTATCGCTGGACAGTTCTGATCTTCATTAGCCTGGCCATGGGTGGGAATTACTACATCTATG
>Ga0209517_10005371_pt1 | contig 16334 bp, 17 predicted proteins | sample PeaSoiMetSII2010_FD_187695 | JGI IMG/M metagenome (GOLD analysis project Ga0209517, IMG submission 187695) | Peat soil microbial communities from Weissenstadt, Germany - SII-2010 (SPAdes) (version 2) | ecosystem: Environmental > Terrestrial > Soil > Wetlands > Peat | place: Germany...
GGTCGTGATCGTCCACGAACACGACGCCCTCAAACAGGCGCTGCGTGCGGCTGAACTGTTTCGGCTTCACTTGAAAAACATAGGTGTTGAGCTCGTCGAGCTTCTGCTGGCCGGCGTAGAGAAAATCGTAATTCGCGATCTGGTCGGACGTGAGAAAGAAAGTCGGCAGCGTCGTGATCGTGCGCACGTCCTCGAACGAATAGTGCGTCAGCTTGAGCGTCGATTCAGCGGGCTTCACGATGCGCCAGAATCGCTGCCCATCGGGCCGGGTGTACTCCTCGCCGGTCACCGTGAATTTCCCGCCGGGATTGCTCATCTCCTCGATGCGAATTGTCTGCACGAAATCGTAGGTTTCGTAAATTTTCCTGGCCGCGTCCTCATTCGCCGCGAATCTGCGGATGATCTCTTGTTGCGGTATGGGCGGCGGCCCGGGATGCGGTACCGAAGGGACGCGCCTCACTTCGAACTTCGGCGGGGGCCCCAGCGGGCCCTGATTGTCTTGCGCGCACACTGGAAGCGCGGCGCTTGCCACGAAAATCGCGAGCAGTGCCGCTGAAAGTGTGAGCTGCCACGTGGATGAGGTCATTCCAGGCATTAGATGCGCGATCCGCCCTTTCCGTTGAGGCCGGCCGGACGCGACGCACGCGAAAAATATCACACCTTCCGCGCACACCGGCTGAAAAAGACAGGCTCGCGGCGGCCGGTGCTCTGTTAAAATCGCGCGTTTGCAGTTCCGGGGCTGAATCCGTCGTGCACGAAGAACGGAACGCGAAGCGCTACTACGTCAGCGGAATGGTGCAGGGTGTCGGCTACCGCTACTTCGCCGAGCGCGCCGCCATGCACCTGAAAGTGATGGGATACGTTCGGAATCTTCGCGACGGCCGCGTCGAAGTGTACGCTATCGCGCCGGCGGAGACGCTGGCGGCGCTGCGGAGGGACCTCGAACGCGGTCCGTATGGGGCCACCGTCACGAGCGTGACCGAGGAAGAAGCGGTGGTCGAGCCGAGATTTGCCGATGAGTTTTCGATCGAGTACGACGCCTGACGCCGGGAAGAGGAGACGATGGACGACCTGAAGAAAATGATCCGCGAAATTCCGGATTATCCGAAGCCGGGGATCTTGTTTTACGACCTGACGACATTGTTGCAGGACGGAAAGGGATTCCACTCACTAGTGGACAAGCTCTGCGAGCACTACGGCGGGCAACCCGTGGACGTGGTCGCCGGAATCGAAGCGCGCGGGTTCATCTTCGCTCCGGCGCTCGCCTACCGCCTGGGCGCGGGATTTGTTCCGGTGCGCAAGCCGAAAAAGTTGCCGTGGAAAACCGCGTCGGTCACCTATCAGCTCGAATACGGCAGCGACCAGCTCGAAATCCATCAGGACGCGGTCAAAAAGGGCCAGCGCGTCCTCCTGTGCGACGACTTGCTCGCCACCGGAGGCACTGCGGCGGCTGCAATCAACCTGGTGCGCCAGCTCGGCGGCGACATTGTCGGCGCCGCATTCGCCGTGGAATTGAATTTTCTGCACGGACGTTCGAAGCTGCCCGGCGTGGATGTGTTTTCCCTGCTGAAGTACGACAGCTAGCAGAAAAGGAAGTTGGAAGAGAGAAAATGGAAAGTGCGGGACCATTCTAGGTTCCCACATTCACTTTTCCATTTTCCGTTTTCTATTTTCTGCCTTCTGAATTGTGGCGCTGGCGGACGGCTTCGAATAGCATGACGCCCGCGGCGACGGACACGTTGAGCGAGCGCACCGGGCCAGACGTCGGAATCGAGACGAGGAAGTCGCAGCGCTTGCGTGTCAGCTCGTGCAGGCCTTCGCCTTCGCTGCCCAGCACGATTCCGACGGATGCCTTCAAATCCACTTCCGTGTAGGTTTTTTCGGCGCGCTCGTCGAGCCCCACCAGCCAGTAGCCCGCTTCCTTGATTTCCTCCATCGCGCGCACCAGATTCTTCACGCGCGCGACGGGCAAGTGCGCCAGCGCGCCCGCCGACGCCCTCTCGACCGTGTCACTCAAGCCGGCGGCGCGCCGCTCCGGAATGATCACGCCCTGCGCACCCGCGGCGAGCGACGTGCGCACAATCGCGCCCAGGTTGTGCGGGTCCTCGATGCCATCGAGCAGCACGAGCAGGCCCTGCCCGCCCTTCGCGGCGAGCAAATCCTCCAGCTCGACGGCGGGTTTCGCCGCACCGAGCGCGGCGACGCCCTGATGCTCGCGCGTTCCGGTGGCGCGGTCCACCTGCTGCCGATCCTCGAAGCGCACCGGGACGCCGCGCGATTTCGCGAGCTGCACCACTGCCTCGACGCGCTCGCCGTGTCGCCCTTTTGCAATCAGGATGCGATCGAGCGGCCGTCCCGCCGCGAGCGCCTCTTCGACTGCATGAAATCCCGTGATCCAGTTCATTTGTCTTTGTTTTCTCTATTTTTCTTAATTGGCTCTGTGTCTCGGTGCCTCTGCGGCCAATCAGTCGAGAGCGGCGCAGAATTCGAGCATGCGTTGCCGCGCGGCCTTCACCGGCACAACGAACGGCAGCCTCGCAGCCGCGTCTAGCAGCAAAATCACGCGATCGAGCTCCCCATCGCCAGCGCGGCCCGCGAGCGCCACGCGAATCGGATGAAACATCGCGCGGCTGCGATACGGCACGGCCAACTTCATCCCCTCGACAATCTCCTTAAACCGATCGGAATCCACGTCGCCGCCTTCGAGGATCCGGTTGGCTAGCTCGCGGATCACGTCGCGCGCCCCTTCGCGCGCGAGGACAGCCTGGTTCGCAGCGTCCTGTAAGATCGCAACCGCGTCGTAGCTGAAAATCAGCCCGAGCAATTCCGCAAGCGCATCGCGATCCGCCGCGTGCGGACCAAGAAGCTCGGCCGCGCGCGCAAGCCATGCCTGCAACGCAGCGCCGGCTTCCTCGGCGTGAGTGGCATCGAGCCAACCCCGCTCGCGCAGAATCGCGGCGATGTCCGCGCCCGCAAACGAATTCGCAAGCGCAAGCGGCGATTCGGCGGAGGCGTCGTGCGTCATGACGAAGAATTCTAGCGCAGTTGCGAGCGGGGGCGCGCGGTTAGTGCTGCCGAACCGTGGCGATGGCGTGGGCGGCGATCGCCTCGCCGCGGCCGACGGCGTCAACGCCTTCGTTGGTCTTGGCCTTCAAATTGATCTGGTCGGTGGCGAGGCCGAGCGCCTTGCCGAGCGCCGCGCGCATGGCCGGAAAATGCGGGCCGAGCTTGGGACGCTCGCAGATCACGATCGCGTCCACATGAACGACGCGGAGTCGCCGGTCGGCAAGCATCTTGGCCACGTGCTCGAGAAAAATCAGGCTCGACGCGCCCTTCCACTTCGGGTCGCTGTCCGGAAAGTGCGTGCCGATGTCGCCCAGGCTCGCGGCGCCGAGGATCGCATCGCACAGCGCGTGCGCGAGCACGTCGCCATCGGAATGCCCCTGCGAGCCCTTATCGAACGGAACTTCGACGCCGCCAATCATGAGCTTGCGCCCTTCGACCAGCCGGTGAAGATCGTACCCGATTCCGGAGTACTCCATTATGCCTTCACCGTGCGGCGCTCCTGCTCGAGGTAGAAGCGCGCGAGATCCATGTCCGAGGGGCGCGTGATTTTTATGTTCCGCTCCGAGCCAACCACGACAAACACGTCGTGGCCGAAGCGTTCGACGAGCGCGGCTTCATCCGACGCGGTGAAGTCATCCTGCTGAGCCTTGCGGAAGGCGTCGCGCAGAAGCGCGTAGGAAAATGCCTGCGGTGTTTGCGCCAGCACGATCCGCTCGCGCGGAATTGTCGCCGAAATCAGCGCGACGTCCTCCGGTAGCCTCGCGCGCTTCACTTCCTTCACCGTGTCAATCGCGGGCAGGCCGAGGATGGCGGCACCGCGCGCGCGGGCTTCCGCAATCACGCGCTCGATCTGCTCGCGCGTGACAAACGGTCGCACCGCATCGTGCACCAGAACAATTTCGGTGGATGGATCAACCTGCGCGAGCGCGTTCGCGACGGATTGCTGGCGCGTGTCGCCGCCGTGGACCACGCGCGCGGGGCGGCCAAGCGCCGCTTTCGTGACTTTGTCCTGCAGCGACATGACGTCATCGGCGCGCGTCGAGATAAAGAAATCGGTGATGGCGGGGCACGCGGCCAGGCGCCGCAGCGTGAAAATGATCAGCGGCAGACCGTCGAGCTCAAGGAACTGCTTCGGCTGCTCGGCGCCCATGCGGGTGCCGAGGCCTGCGGCGGGAACGATGGCAGCAATGCGGCTCATGGAAAGGTTAGAAGTCTATCTCAGCCGAGGCGCGCGCGGCGAGGCAAAGGCGCGATGGTTTGGACATCACGAGCGCCCGGACTCGGGATAGAGCGGGCGCGGCGGACGATCGCCGCCGGGGACGGCGCCTTCGGCCGCACGACCTGCCGCCGAGCCCTCCGCCGGAGCGGCGGGAACGGCGCGCGGAGTCTGCTCGCCACGCTCGTCGTAACGGCCGAAGATCATCTTGCCGGCGGTGGTCTGGTGAACGGACGTAACGCTGATGTCCACCGTCTTGTTGATCATCTTGCGCGCGCCGTCAGCAACCACCATCGTGCCATCGTCGAGGTACGCAACGCCCTGGTTGTATTCCTTCCCTTCGCGCAGGATGAACACGCGCATGATCTCGCCGGGCAACACCACGGGCTTCAGCGCGTTCGCCAGCAGGTTCACGTTCATGATTTCAATTCCCTGCAGCGTGGCCACCTTGTTCAGGTTGAAATCGTTGGTTACCACTTTTGCGTCGTAACGCCGGGCCAGTTCGATCAATTTCATATCCACGTCGGGGATATGCGGAAAATCGTCGTCGGCGATCTGCACGTCCAGGTGCGGCATTTTCTGGATGCGCTGCAGCACTTCCAATCCGCGGCGGCCTCGCTGGCGCTTCAGCGGGTCGGCCGAATCGGCCACCAGTTGCAGCTCCCGCAGGACGAAGTGCGGAATGATCACCGTGCCGTCTAGAAACAGCGCTTCGGCTATGTCTCCGACGCGGCCGTCAATAATGACGCTCGTATCGAGCACTTTGAAGGAATGCTTCGTATTTCGCTCGCTCCCGAAAACGCCGCCGAAGGCCTGCAGGTTGAGCATGTCACCCTTGTTTGCGCCCAGCACCATGCCGATGTAGGTCATCACCAGAAAAACGGCGAGGCTGAAAAACGACCGCGTGCTTTCCGGCATCGTGGTGTGCGTGAAGATCAGCGACGTAAGATAGGCGCCCAGAATTCCCAGGATCGATCCAGCGGAGGCGCCGATCAGCCGGCGAAGACTGATCTTCTGTAAACGGGTTTCAAAGAAGATGACCGCAATCGCGAACAGCAGGCCGGCAGCGGCTCCCGCCTCTGGCGAAATGCTAAACGGCCGGAAATGATATCCCACCACCACGCAGACAGCGCTGAACACGATCTTGAGGGCCAGCATGTCCCAGAAGGAGCCGGGTCTTTCCTGGGGAGGTCTTGCGATTGTGGCGGGCCGGGTGGGCGTTTGATCTAAACCCGCGCCAGCCGGATTCCGGCCGGACCCGTTCGAAAGCTTTGCCATGTTTGCACCCTATGAAACGTATGAAAATATGAGTCAGCGTGGACCCAAGTACTCTTCCTTCCGGCTCTAGGAAAATGGTCGTTCAACGCCGGATATGAATCGGAGACGGGTATAAATCAAAAACCCTATTATGCAAGGGAGTATAGCACTGTGGACAAAGGAGGAGTCAACGCCGGGGGCGGAGAGTGCCGGAAGTTGCCGTTACATGTAATAGCGTGGCACGCGCCGGCCCAGCGCGCAGAGAAGATCCGAAGTGACCGTGCCGATCTCCGCGGCCACGTCCGACACCTTGATTTCGGCGCCGCCGTCGCGGCCGTAAAGCGTAACGATGTCGCCGAGAGCCGCATCCGGCACGCTCGTAACGTCGAGCGTGGTCAAATCCATCGAAATCGCGCCCACCAGCGGCACGCGCCGGCCGCGCAGCAGCGCACAGCCTCGATTGGTCCGCTGCCTCAAAATTCCGTCGGCATAGCCCGCATTGATCACGGCGATGCGCGACGGCTGCGCCGTAATGAAGCGCGCGCCGTATCCCACCGGCTGGCCCGCCGGTAGATCGCGCAGCGTGATGATCCGTGCGCGGAACGAAAGGCTGGGCTCGACCGGCAAGCGGTCCCTGATCTCCCGGCCTTTGTCCGGCGGATCGAACGATTGATAGTAGCCGTAGATAATTGCGCCGGGCCGCACCATATCCGCCCACGTGTTCGGACGGGCGCAGATCGCGCCGCTATTGGCCATGTGCACGATTCCGGGCGCAACGCCTAGCGCGCGCAACCGGTCGAGGCATTTTCGAAATGTTCCTTCCTGCTCGTCGGTCTGGTGCGCGCTGAAATCCTCCGCCGACGCAAAGTGCGTGAACGTGCCTTCGAGGTCGATGTGGCGAGAATCCGCCAGCGCGCTCGCGAAGGCGTCGAGTTCCGACGGCAGCAGTCCCAGGCGGTTCATCCCCGTGTTGATCTTCAGGTGAAAGCGCAGGCGGGATTTTACGCGCGCCGATTTCGCCGCGCGCTCGAGGCTACGCACATCTTCCAGACGCGTCACCGTGGGCGTCAGGTGGTTCTTGATGAAGCGCTTCTCTTCCCCGGGCCAGAATCCGGTGAGCACCAGGATCGGCTTCCGAATTCCAGACTCGCGCAGCTCGATGCCTTCGTTCGCGCAGGTCACGCCAAAGCGTTCCGCGCCGGCTTTCTGCAGCGCCTTGGCCACCGGCACGGCGCCCAAACCGTAGGCATTCGATTTGACGACCGCCAGAATCTGCGGCTTCGGACCGATGTGGCGGCGAATCACGCGCAGATTCCGCGCGATCGCCCCGAGCGAAACCTCCACCCAGACCGGCCGCCCCAACACTTTTATCGCCTTCGCCATGTCCATTTAGGATGCCAGACTCTACCCCGTGCGGGCGACGCAAATCGGAGTCCGTACATCGCCTCGCACCGTTTAGGTAAACATGCCAAATGCGTACTTGCAGGCGGCGGGCCAGTCGTAGTTTTGCCGTGGCGAGTGAGCGGAGATCACGGAAAACGCGGGGGTTGGGAGCTCACGGTGAAATGGATTCCATCGCACAGTGCCGCCTTCAGGTGCGGCTGAGGCGACACAACTGTGGTTACCGAGCGACGCGTTGTACGTCGCGTCTTATTCCTCGCCCCCGGCGTTCCATGCGTCCGGCGCGGCTTCTTCGAACCTCGTGTGGCGGCTGAGGAACACGAAGTTGAGGCTGCCGGTGGGGCCGTTGCGCTGCTTGGCAATGATCAGCTCGGCCTTGGCGCGCTCTTCTTCGGGGATGTCGGTCTTATAAAAGTTCGGGCGGTTGATGAACAGCACCACGTCCGCATCCTGCTCGATGGCGCCCGATTCGCGCAGGTCGGAGAGCTGCGGCTTGCGATCCTCGCGCTCGGGCGCGCGGGTCAACTGACTGAGCACTACCACAGGCACCTTTAATTCCTTCGCCAGCGCCTTCAGCGACCGGGAAATGCTCGACACTTCCTCCTGGCGATTTGCATTGCGCCGGTTCGTGCTGGGGACCACGAGCTGAATGTAATCCACGACCACCAGCGACAGGCCGCGATCGCGCTTCAGCCGCCGCGCCTTCGCGCCCATTTCGAGCACGGTCGATGACGCGGAATCGTCAATCCAGATGGGCGCATCTCCGAGTTCCGCGAGTGATGCGGTTACCTTCGTCCAGTCGTCGCGATTCATATGTCCGGTGCGGAACTTGTGCGCGTCCACGCGCGCGTGCGACGCAAGCAGGCGCAGCAGCAGCGACTCCTTCGACATTTCCAGGCTGAAGACGGCCACCGGCTCGCGCTGCCGCAGCGCCACGTTTTCGGCGATGTTCAGCGCCAGCGCCGTCTTCCCCATCGACGGACGCGCCGCAAGAATGATCAGCTCGGAGGGTTGCAGCCCGGCCGTTTCATTGTCGAGGCCGGAGTACCCGGTGGCGAGGCCGGTGATCCGGCGGCCCTCGCTGAAAATCTTTTCGAGGCGCTCGAATCCGTCCTTGACGAGATCCTTAACGCCGATCAGCCCGACCTTCACGCGGTCTTCCGCCAATTGAAAGATGGACGATTCCGCGCGATCCAAAATCACGTCGGCGTCGTCGCCCGCCGCCAGCGCTTGCTCCTGAATCACGGACGCGGAGTAGATCAGGCTGCGCAGAATCGCCTTTTCCTTGACGATCCGCGCGTAGTGGTCCACGTTCGTCACGCGCGGCAAGCCGTCGGCCAGCTGCGAAAGATACGCGACGCCGCCCGCGGCTTCGAGTTCCCCGCTGCGGACGAGATCCTCCATCAGCGTGATCGTGTCGATGGCCTGCTGTTTCTCGCCCAGCTGCACCATGCGCTCGAAAATGTGCCGGTGCTGCGGAAGGAAGAAATCCTCCGGGCGTAGTCGTTCCACCGCCGCGTTCAGCGCGTGGTTGTCGAGCAGGACAGCGCCCAGGATGCTGCGCTCCGCTTCAATATTGTGCGGAAGCGGACGTTCGAGTGTCGTATCGCTAGCCATTTTTTGAGGTTCGCCTTATCTTCGCCTAAGATTCTTTCCGACGCAAGGGCTGTTCCGTGCGCCTCACGCGCACTTTTTTTTCAAGTTGTCGGTCGAATCCCTCGAGCGCGCCCGAGTCTGCTCGCCGGGAGCGTCGCGGTCAATGAGATGCGCCTGTGGACTTTCTCGGAAAAGTGGAAAACGGCGATCCAATCAGGATCGGCGTCCCGAGCGAAGTGTGCGAGGGACCTCTCTTCGATTCTCTGCTTCCGATCCGACCAGGATCGCCGTCCCAAGCGAACGAAGTGAGCGAGGGACCTCTGTTCTCTTCGCACACGCACAAAAAAAGGGGCGCAGCAAGCAGCGCCCCTACAAACACTCTCCGCAATGAAGCAGGCGGGCTACTCTTCTTTCTTGACCGTCAGCTTCACGGTGGCCGTGACTTCGCGATGAAGCTTCACGGGAATCTCGTACTCGCCGACCACCTTGATCGCCTCGGCGAGCGTAATTTTTCGCTTGTCCACCGTAAAGCCCTTGGCGGCGAGCGCGTCGGAAATATCCGCGGACGTGACGGAGCCGAACAACTGATCGTTCTCTCCCGCCTTGCGCGCGAATTCGAGTGAGACCCCAGCCAGTAGGCCCGCGAGAGTTGTCGCGTCGCCCTTCTCGCTTGCTTCCTTCTTGGCAAACGTGGCGCGCATCTTTTCCAAGCGCTTCATGTTGCCGGCGCTGGCTTCGAGCGCGAGCTTCCGCGGCAGCAGAAAATTCCGCGCGTAGCCCTCTTTCACTTCGACGACCTCGCCCCGCGTGCCCAGCTTTTCGACGTCTTCCTGCAAAATGATTTGCATGGTCCTTAACCTCGAGTCTTCATGAATCTCGTTCACGACACCGCTCAGCAAATGCGTAGAGAGATTCCCCGACTGCGCCGCGCGCCGCCCGCTGCGCGATCGGAAAGGCCACGACGCGCGGCTCCGTGCGGAATGACAACCAAAACACCATGCGGTTGCTACAGCTCCGCGGCGAACGGCAGCAGCGCGATATTCTGTGCCCGCTTGATGGCCACGGTCAGCCAGCGCTGGTGCCGCGAGCAAGTGCCGGTCATGCGGCGCGGAAGAATTTTCCCCCGCTCCTGCAGGAACGGCGCCAAAATCTCGGCCCTCTTGTAGTCAATGTAGTCCGACTTGTCCACGCAGAACCGGCAAACTTTCTTCTTGCGGACAAAACTCCGCTTGCCGCGCTTTGCGGGACCGCCGGGCCGGCCGCCTGGGCCGCCAGGGCCGCCCTGCGGACGCGGTCCGCCCGGACCAAAGCGTCCCGGTGGTCCGGAATGTCCTCCAGACGGCGGTCCCGAGTGTCCGCCCGAAGGCGGCCCAGAATGTCCCGAAGGTCCTGACGGCGCCGCCGGCGGTGCCGGTGGACGCGGTGCTTGTTCATCTGCCATTCGTAGTCTCCCTGATCCCAAATCTTAAGATGCTGCCGAGGCCGGTTCACTGCCGCCCGCCGCTGCCGGACCAGCCGCTGGGCCAGCCGGTGGAAACGACGACGGAACGGTCTTGCGCGGACGCCGAGCGGCGCGCTTCTCGCGGTGCCGTTTCAATTTATCCTGCCGCTTCAATTCCTCGTCCACGCGCACGGTAATATATTTCATCACCGGGTCGGCCACTTTCAGCCTGCGCTCGAGTTCTTTGACCACTTCGCCGTGGCTCGATCGCAGCACCATGAACACGTAGAATCCCTCGCGCAGCCGCTGCACGCGGTAAGCCATGCGCTTGCGTCCCCACTTCTCCGTCTTCTCGATCTTGGCGCCCTTCTCGGTGACCGTGTGTTCCAGCGTGGCGATCACTTTGTCCACATCGGCCTCGGGCGTATCCGGCCGGCAGATGAAAATCAATTCGTACAGTCGCTCTTCCATGTGTCCTCTCGATTCGCGGGCGCTCCCTCCCCGTTTCCCGAGGATGAAAAACTTTCCCGCCACAACAACGACGAAACCCTATTCTGGATCCGCGCCTTCGGGCGTCGCTTTACGATTGAACCGCGACATCGCCTTTTCCGTGCCCTCGGTCAAGATCATCTCCACAGCGTCGGCCGCCTCGACCGCCATCTCTTCGGCGATCTCGCGTTCCTCGCGGCCCATGGTGCGGAGCACGTATTCCTTGCGATCGCCCCACAGCTTCTCCGGCTGAACTCCCAACCGAACCCGCACGAATTCGTCCGTGCCCAACGCGCTGATGATCGACTGCAACCCGTTGTGCGTGCTGTTGCGGCCCCGGTCCCGAATGCGCAGCATGCCCCACGGCAAATCGGCTTCGTCAATCAGCACGAGCAGATCGGCCGGCCCGGATTCGTAACGCTCCAGCAGCATCCGCACCGACACGCCACTCAGGTTCATCATCGTCTGCGGCTTGGCCAGCACCACCTCTTGCCCCGCCACTTTGCCAAGCCCCACGAGCGCTTTCGACTCCGGCCGCGTGATCCGGATTCCCGCTCGCCCGGCCAGTGTATCCACCGCCAGGAAACCCAGGTTATGCGGCGTCCACTCGTAATCGGGACCCGGGTTGCCAAGGCCGACGATCACTCTCATCGAAGGCGTGCTTTGTGGGTCGCGGCTTCAGCGTTTGGGAAAAAAGTCTGCCTTTTAGGGGATCGGAGCTTCAGCTCCGACATGAAGCACTTGTCTTCACTGCGCTTTAGCGCCTGAGGACACTCTTCATGGCCTTTTTCCGCAAACTGTTTGGCAGCGACCCACATAAATCGCGCTACTTCTCCTTGCCCTTCTTTTCGGCGGCCTTCGGCGCGGCTTCGGCAGCGCCCTCGGCTTCGCCCTCTTCCGTTTCCTTCTTGCCCTTCTTGATGACTTCGGGCTCGGCCGGAGCAGCCTCCGCCGCCACCGCGGCTTCCACCACCGGCTCTTCTTCCTTCTTGAGCATCACCACGTGCGCCAGCACGCGCGTCGGATCGGTGAGCAACTTCACTTTCGCCGGATCAATGGGCAGATCGCCGGCGCGAAGCTGCTTGCCGATCAGGAACTCGCTCACGTCCACACGGTATTCCTCCGGGATATCGCCCGGCAGGCACTCGACCTCGACTTCGCGAGTGACCGTCTCGAAAACGCCGCCCTGCATCTTCACGCCCTGCGGCTCGCCGAACGTGTGTACCGGCACGCGGACGCGCATCTTCACGTCCATGGCGATGCGCAACAGGTCCACGTGCAGCAGCGCGTTGCTGACCGGATCCACCTGCCAATCCTTCAGCATGGCCTTCTCTTCGCTTCCGCCCGCCACTTGCACGCTGAAAATCGTATTGTGGCCCGTCTCGGAGCGGAGAATCCGCGCCACTTGCTTCGCGTTCACCGAGAGCGAGATGGATTCCTTGCGCGCGCCATACAGCACCGCCGGGACCATTCCGGTCAGGCGCACGCGGCGCGCGGGACCCTTCCCGCGCCCTTCGCGAATCTTTCCTTCGACTGTAAACGTCTCCATTGGCCTACCGCTCCTTATTTCAAACCCGTGTCATCCCGAGGGCCTTCAGGCCCGAGGGGTCTACATTTTCCGCCGACGGCTCTATATAAACAGCTCGCTGATCGAAGTCTCTTCGTGAATCGACTGAATGCCCCGCGCCAGCAGCGGCGCCACGCTCAGCACCTTGATCTTCGACAAATTCGCAGCCTCTGCGCTAATCGGAACCGAATCGGTGACAACCACTTCCTCGATCGCGGATTTCATCAGCCGCTCGACCGCCGGCCCGGAAAGCACCGGATGCGTCGAGGCCGCGTACACTTTCGTCGCTCCATTTTCCAGCAACGCTTCCGCCGTCTTCACCAGCGTGCCGGCCGTGTCTATTATGTCGTCAATCACCAGCGCCGGTCGCCCCGCAACGTCGCCGATCAGATGCATCACTTCGCTCACGTTCACGTCGATCCGCCGCTTGTCCACGATCGCCAGCGGCGCGCCCATTCTCTTCGCGAACAACCGCGCGCGCTCCACTCCACCTGCATCCGGTGATACGACCGTAACGGACCCGAGCTGCTTCTTCTGAAAATACTCCACCATCACTGGCGCCGCGTACAGATGGTCCACCGGGATGTTGAAATATCCCTGAATCTGCGGCGCGTGCAAATCGAGCGACAGCACCCGGCTCGCTCCCGCCGTCTCCAGCAGGTCCGCCACCAGCTTTGCCGAGATCGCCACGCGCGGGCGGTCCTTGCGGTCCTGCCGCGCGTACGGGTAATACGGAATCACGGCCGTAATCCGCCAGGCCGACGCGCGCTTGAACGCGTCAATCATCAAAAGCAACTGCATCAGGTGATGATTCACCGGGCTGCTGCACGGCTGCACGACGAACACGTCGGCGCCGCGCACGTTTTCAAGAATCTGGTAGCGCGTCTCGCCGTCGGAAAAATGCCCGTGCTCGGCTTTCCCGCGAGGCACACCCAAATAGGTGCAAATCAAATCCGCCAGGGCGGTATTCGCCGTTCCGCAAAAAACCTTACATCGATCCGTTAGCAAAATTTTCCCTCAGCGGGCCGCACCCACACCCATGGCTCGGCCATACTTTTCCCTGGATAGGGTTTCTACGACGAAAACCGAATCTTCCGGGAACGCCCGAGCGGCTCGGCGCGCACGCGCTGGGTTTCGGTATACTCCAAACACCGCCGACCCGCTACCCGCCAGCGCGGCATTCGCGGCTCCTCGCTTGAGCAATTCGGACCGGATTTCTCCGAGTCGCGGATGGCGGCTGAAAACAGGCCCCTCGAAATCGTTCGAGACCGTCTCCTGCCGGCTCCAGCACAGAGCGCAGAACTCCCAAATTCTATTGGGTTTCGATAGTCTTGTCAATTCCGCTGAAAGCCACTGATAGGCGTCCTTCGTGCTCACGCCGATGTCCTTCGGCGAGACGACAACGATCGTTCGCTTCGGCCCGTCGTCGAGCGGATAGATCTCATCGCCGCGATTCACCGCCAGCGCCCGGCCACCGAAGAGAAAAAACGGCACGTCCGCGCCCAGACCCGCGGCAATTTCCATCATCCGCTCAAGCGGCAACGTCTTTTTCGCCAGGCGGAGCATGCCGATCAGCGCCGCAGCGGCGTCGCTCGAGCCGCCGCCCAAACCTCGCGCGATCGGAATCCGTTTTTCCAGGCGCGCGCGAATGCCGCCGCGAAATCCGATCTCGCAGGCAATGGCGTTAATCGCGCGATACACCAAATTCTCGGGGCCCGTCGGCAGCGCCGCGTCATCCGTCTCGAGAATAATTCCCGGCTGCCGTGTGCGCGAAAGACTCAGCGTGTCGTGCAGCGAGATCGTCTGGAAAATCGTGCGCAGTTCGTGGTAGTTATCCGGGCGGCGCCCCAATACGTGCAGGCAGAGATTGACCTTCGCGAACGCCTTCAGACGCACCGATTCCGTTTTTCCGATGGGCATGCGGGGAGCTTACTGCGGTTTGGCGGTTTCCGCAGGAGTTTTCTGCGCGAGACGCCGCTTCAAAGTTTTCAATTGCGCTTCGATGACAGTGACTTTCTCTGCCTCGTAATCCGCCGGCAGCGCCTTCTGCCACTCCGCAAGCGAACGCTCGAAGAGCTCGGCGGCGCGCTCGTTCTGGCCGAGTTTCACATACACGTCCGCGAGGTGGCTCAAGATCGTCGGATCGTTGCCTTCGCGGTCGATGGCCTTACGCAAATACTCCTCGGCCTCGACGAGCTTGTTTTGCTTGTAGTAGGCCCAGCCCAGGCTGTCGAGGTACGCGCCGTTATTAGGCTCCTGCTTCAGAGCGCGCTGGATCAGCGACGCCGCCTCCTCGATGCGCACGCCGCGATCGGCCAGCATGTATCCGTAGTAATTCAGCACCGGCGCGTTGTTGGGATTCACGTCCAGCACCTTGCGAAACTCCTGCTCGGCCTCGTCGAATTTCTTCTGCCGCTCGAAGATGGCTCCCAGCATGTACCACGCGGATTCCCTTCCCGCAACTTCGTGCGCCATTTGCTCGGCCTTCTGGGCCGACTGCTCGGCGTCCGCGTATTTTCGGCCGCGCGATTCAACCTGCGCGATGTCGAGATAGATCTCCTGATCGGCGTCGTTTCCCTTCAGCAGGCCTTGCAGCAATTGCCGCGCCGCGGCCGTGTCCGATTTTTCGCCGTACAACATCGCCAGCGTAACGGTCATGTCCAGAGCTTGGGGCGATTCGTCGAGCGCCTTCTTTGCTTCGGCGATGGCGCGGTCGATGTCGTGGCTGTCGCGATAGGTGTCAATGACCAGCATCCGCGCGCGCTTTTGCGCATCGGGATTCAACTTCCCCAGTTCCTCGAATGCCGCGAGTGCGGCGGGGAAATTGCGTTGCGCCCTATAGGCGTTACCCAGCTGCTCGTAAAGGATCGCCAGCGCGCTGGGATTCCCTTCCCCGCCCGTCTGGCTCTTGATACCCGCGATGGCATCGGTCAGCACCTTCACCGCTTCGTCGTAGTGTCCCTCGTCCTCATAGAGAAGCGCTTCGTTGTAGAGAATTTCCAGGCTGCCCGGCGCGAGTTGCTTGGCGCGCGCCAGACTCGCTTCGGCCTGATCGAACTCTCCCAGCCGTCGGTAAAGTTGCGCGGCCCGCAGGAAATTTTCCGACGTGCCCGGCTCCAGCTCCGAAAGCTTGGTGAATTGCTCGAGCGCTTCCGCGTATTTATCTTCGGAAAGCAGCGCCTGCGCCAATCCATGGCGATGGCCCGGATCGTCCGGGTCCGCGGCAACGGCCTGGCGGTAGGCCTGTTCCGCCTTGGGATAATCCTTCGCTTGCGAATACGCGTCGCCCAGCAGGTCGTATACGTCCGGTGACGCGGTATCGCCCGCCGCGTGTGTCAGCAGCTCGATCGCCTCCTGCGAGCGCCCCTGATCAATCAGAAGCTGGCTGAGCTGCTCGAGGGCGGGCCCGTTGTCGGAATCGTGCGCCAGAATCCGCCGGAGCACCTTTTCCGCTTCCGCGTGCTGATTTTGGAAGCGGTAGAGACGCGCGAGCCACAGCAAGGAATAGGTGTCGTTCGGTTCGATCCTTAGGATGGCCTGAAATTGCTCGACGGCTTTCGCCAGATTTTCCTGCTGCACTTCGCCCGCGCTCATGTCGCCGAGTGTGCGGACGTAAATGCGGGCCAGCAGCCGGTGCGCATCCACGTTGTCCGGATCAATCTTCAGCGCGTTCTGAGCCTGAATCACCGCGTCGCGAATATGTTGCGACTTCGCATAGATCTCCGCCAGACGCTCCAAAATCACCGCGGAACCCGGATCGAGCTCCAGCGCCTGCTTGTAGGATTCGATGGACTGCGTCGCCAACTCCGCACTGGACGTCATCTCGTACTGCCGCTCCTGCAGGTGGCCCATCGTGAAGTAGTAGTAAGCATCCGCGCGGGAGGAATCGGTCGCAGTGATGGAGCCGGCCGGAGTCTGCGCTCTCGGCGTTGTGAGCGCCTCAGCGGCAGATTGCGCCGGCGCCGTGGGCGCGCCGAGCAGCATGGCCAGCAAGGCGGCGCTAAGGATTGTTTTCATATGTAAGCCGCGAAATTTCATTATCGTACAGGCACCTGGAAGCGTCAAAGTTTTCCCCGCCGCCAGGTTCCCTCCCGCATGTCCCTGTTGTAAGACGCACGCGGGGATTTTCCGGTTGTGTATTATTATGCCTGTAGGGGAACCTCAACTAGTCGTACCCAGTCCCTGGCTCGCATGACTATCCTCAAAACCATACAATTCGCGGGCATCATTCTGCTTCTGCAAGTGGCGATCCCGCTCGCGGCGCTGGGCCAGCACCCGACCGGCGCTGGCACCGCATCCCT
>Ga0209517_10005375_pt1 | contig 16330 bp, 12 predicted proteins | sample PeaSoiMetSII2010_FD_187695 | JGI IMG/M metagenome (GOLD analysis project Ga0209517, IMG submission 187695) | Peat soil microbial communities from Weissenstadt, Germany - SII-2010 (SPAdes) (version 2) | ecosystem: Environmental > Terrestrial > Soil > Wetlands > Peat | place: Germany...
CGTCCTGATCTGCCCGCCACCGCTAAATCGCCTGCCTTGCCCTCCATCGCCCATCTCCCCAAAAGGATGGACAATGAACGCTTGCGTCGGATTCGGCTACAAGGTCGATTCCCGGACGGTTACGGACTTACGCTGGAACCGGCACTTTTGCCCGCCGCACGGCACCGATGCGTCTGCGCACTTCTACTGAATGCTTCGCCTGCCATAGATCGTACGAGGCCTGCTGGGCAACCCATGCGCCTGCGCGCCCTCCACGCTGCACACCCAGCCAACGCTCCAGGCGCAACGCCATCTCCGGGGAGATCCCCGCCTTGCCGTTGAGCACGCGAGAAAGGGCCGCACGCGTAACACCCAACTGCGCCGCCGCGTCGGTAATGCTAAAGCCCAATGCCGGCAACACGTCTTCGCGAAGCACCTCGCCGGGGTGCGGGGGGTTATGAATGCTCATTTGCTGTCCTCAGTGGTAATCCTGGTAATCCACATCCGCGGCGTCGCCCCGCTCGAACGCGAACGTTAGGCGCCAATTGCCGCTCACCCACACGGACCAGCGGCCGGCGTCCTCACCCTTGAGAGGATGCAGGTTCCAGCCAGGCACCGCCATATCCTGCGCGTCCACCGCCACATCGAGGCGAGCCAGCATGCGAGCCAGGCGAGGTGCGTGCGAGGCCTGTATGCCGGCTTTGCTTCCCGTCGCAGCGAACGCACGAAGACCCTTGTGGCGAAAGGAACGAATCACTCGCCAAGTGTATAGCGAAACGCTACACTATTCAATACTGAGAATTGCGCCAGCGACGTGACGTCTCCAAGCTTCCGTGTCTGCCAGTTCGGTCCGAAAACGGCAAGATGGACGGCCCGAGACTGCCGCTGCTTCCTTGACGCAATCTCAGGCCGCATGAGTGTTACTCCGCTGCCGCTGCAACTGCTTTGTTGGCCTTTTCGATTTGCTCTTGTTCTTCCGCCTTCAGATTGGCCGGGGCAATGTTGATCTCAATCCTGTTGAGAGTGCCTGTAAATTTGAACGGGGACTGGTAAAGGTTGCTCACGGGTGATCCGGTGTCAAGGCCGGTGTCGAAGGTTTCGTCTGCCGAAAAACGCCCGTAGATGGTCTTGTCCACGCGACCTTCTCCAACTTTCTTGTCGTTGATGAACATCGTGACCGTACCGCCCTTGGCCAATCCACCTCCGTCGTACTTGAACTCGACCCGAACCGTGCTCTTGCCTGCTGGCAGTTTCTCGGAGCTCGTCACCCGGTAGCGGCTCTGCGCGAACCAGTTGTACTCGTAGATGGGCTTTCCGTCCTTCACGAATAGGGAATATCCGCCTACAGTGCCGCCAGCAGCTACCAAGACGCCGTCTCCAGGTTTATCCACGTACGCAGTGATGACGTGCGACCTGTTCTTGATGTTGGCCGAGGAACTTTCCGGAATCCGGTAGGCCCCCGCAAGATAGGTGAACTGAGTTCGACCCGCGATCAGGCTCGGCCGCAAGCTCGGATCCGCGCGTTCGATGAACCGATCGTCCAGAGGCAGTACGTTGTACTTGGCTGCTTCACCCCAGAACAGATCCTGCAAGGATGCCAGTTTGTCTGGATACTTCGCGGACAGGTCATTCGCCTCGCTGAAATCGTCCTCCAGGTTGTAAAGCTCCCACTTGTCATCGGCGAAGTCGTACGAGCCGCTGGTCACCCACGGCAGACGGCCATGGCGGCAGACGGCGATCCAGCCGTCATGGTAGAGAGCCCGGTTGCCGAACATCTCGAAGTACTGTGTTCCGCGTGTGCTCTTCGCCTTCGGGTCGTCGAAGGAATACATCATGCTCACGCCCTCGATTGGCTTTTGCCATACGCCGTTCACCTCAACAGGCTCGGGAACGCGAGCTGCTTCCAGGATGGTTGGCGAAACATCGATGACATCGTGAAACTGGGTCCGGATGCCACCCTTGTTTTTGATCCGATTGGGCCACGAAACTACGAGGGGGTTGCGAGTGCCTCCGAAATGTGAAGCGACTTGTTTGCCCCACTGGAACGGAGTGTTCATTGCCCAAGCCCAGCCGACCGGGAAATGGTTGTAAGACTCGGGGCCGCCGATTTCGTCGAGATGCTTAAGGATGTAGGAGGTATCTTCATGTTGGCCATTGAGGGAAACCATTTCGTTGAACACACCGCTCAACGTTCCTTCCATGGAAGCGCCGTTGTCGCCGACCTCCCACATGATCAGGGTATTGTCGAGTTGTCCGATGTCGCGGATGGAATCGATCAAGCGACCTGCCTCGTAGTCGGTCTGCGCGGTGAATGCTGCGAACGTCTCCATCAAGCGAATCGCGATCTTCTTTTCATCTGGGGATAAGGAATCCCAGGCGGGAATTTCCTTTGGCCGCGGGGTCAGCTTCGTGTCGGGTGGGATGATGCCCATCTTGAGCTGACGCTGATAGGTCTCTTCGCGATACTTGTCCCAGCCTTGGTCAAACTGGCCTTTGAACTTCGCTATCCAAGCCTGCGGAACGTGGTGCGGCGCATGAGTCGCACCGGGAGCGTAATAAATGAAGAAAGGACGGTCAGGAGTAACTGATTTCTCCTGATGGATGTACTCGATAGCCTTGTCTGTCAAGTTCTCGGTGAGCGTGTAGTCCTTTTCTCGGCCCTTCGGGACTTCCATTTCGACGGGCGTATTGCCATCGTAGAGCGCCGGTTGCCACTGATTGGCCTCCCCGCCTATGAATCCGTAGAAGTGGTCAAAGCCCTGCATGGTGGGCCAGCGATCAAATGGACCCGATACGCTCGTCTCCCAGTCCGGGATGTTGTGGTTCTTGCCAAAGAAAGCCGTGCTGTAGCCGTTTTGCCGGAGCACCTCGGCAAACATCGCTTCGCTCTTCGGAATCTGACCGCTGTAGCCGGGATATCCACTGCCTATTTCGGTGATAACCCCTGTCGCTGCGGAGTGGCTGTTGCGACCGGTCAACATCGCGGCTCGCGTGGGCGAGCAAAGCGCCGTGGTATGGAACCGTGTGTAGCGCAGTCCCGCTTGCGCAAGGCGGTCGAGACTGGGTGTCGGAATCTGGCCGCCAAAGGTACCCCACTGCCCGAAACCGGAGTCGTCAATCATGATGAACAACACGTTCGGCGCGCCCTCGGGTGCCTGAATGAGAGGGATCTTGTCCGGCGTGGAATCCTTGTATGTCTGACCGATGATCCCCTTGAACTTGGGATCAGGCCGAGGAAGCACTTCTTGCGCCGAGACGCTTGCGACCAAGCCCAGCGAAAGCAGACTAAGACTGACTGCCAACTTCGCAATGCTCTTCAGTTTCATTCCCTTGCTCCTTTGTAGCGTTTACCTTTCATCTTTTCTCCGCTCCGAATGCCATGCCCGCGATCCCTACGGCGTAAACGTGGGGAGCCAACTCGCATCGGCCTGGACTAGCTATCCGAAAACTGCTCGTGTTGCCCTTACCGAACTTCTTCGAATTCGCTCGGTCGCCATTCCTTGGTAAAGAACGGTTCAAGCGGGCTGTATAACCGAAGGATCGTAAACCACCCCTTGTCGGGCACGGTCTGAATCCAGTTGCCGTCCTTGACCCCCGCAGGCAATTTGGGACCGATGTAGAGGGTTGTGGAGCCGTCGGCGTTCGCAACGGCGGCCGGCCTCGGGTAGCTCAGGCTGCCCGCTTTCGGGTAGCGCTGACTCGTTTGCAGCATCGAGCGAGTCTGGTTGTCATACAGGGTCAGCGACCAGAAATTCTTCTGCGGGATGTTGGGTGGCAGCGTCAGCTTGTACGTCTTCGCACCGTCGAAGTAGTGCTTGTTCGCATCCAGCGAAGCCACCAGGTACTGCGACCCGATGTTGGGCAGCCGCATGATCATCGCGGGTGTGATCACGGTGTAACCGACGAACATCGTCGTTCGTGGGTGGAGTGTGCGCGCGCCAGTGGGCGGGAAGGGCTTGATGCCTTCGGGGGTTAGCATCGGGGGTGGCGTCTCGAAGGTATATCCGCCAAGGAACAGCGGGTTGATCCAGCCAGAGCCCGGGTAATAGGCGAATCCCTCCGATTCGCGGGGATTCAGGTTCAGGGTCCGCGCGGTGGCATTGGCGACGTTCACGGCATCCGTCAGGATCTTCTTCATCCGTGCATCCGGAGCAAACGGCTTGCCCTTGACGATACCGATGGCGGCCAGTTGGCCCGCGAGTTCTATGTCGAGGGAGCCGGCGGGCTCCTCCTGCACGAGTGCATTGATCTTTTCGAAGAAGGTGTAATCGCTCGGGGGAATCGTATTAAACGACTTGCCGCTGACCTCGATGAACTTGGTTTGGGGAACCGGGGGGTTGGGCGCAAGCCTCGCCTTGCCCTCGAGAAACGTCGCGATGCTCGTGCCGAAGCCCCCGGGAGTGTAGGGATAAATCTTCAACGTCTGCTTCACCAGGGCTGCGACCGGTTTCGGGTCGTTGTCCTGCATGAACGCACGTCCCCAGTATTGGGCGCGCACGGTATTTGAACGGGCTATGAAGTAGCCACCCTCGGGCAAAGGGCCTTCGTAGTTCGGCGGGAGGATCAGGTATTTACCGCCTTGTCCCCGGTCGGGCCCAGGCACCCCGGCGTCAATGATCCATTGGAACCACATGTCGTCGATGGTGCCGAGCGTGCCAGGCGGAACCTCGACCACCATCGGTCCCTTGGATAGATCCACGATGGAAATGAAGTAAACGACATCGCAATTGGCGGTCAGAAAGAGGGAGTTCGAATCCATCAGATCGGAAAAGATTATGACGCTGTTGTCTTCCGCCCCGACGCTCCTCAATCCCTCGCGCAGGGCATAGGTGGAAGCGCCTTGGAAGGTGTCCAACACCACGTTCTGCGCGTGCAAGAAGTCGAGGTTGTCGAAGAGCTTCTGCGCGGTGGCTGCACTCGGCGCGCCGTCCTTGAAATCAAGTGTGCCGAGCGGGGTGGAAACCTTGTCCGGGATAGCGAGAGATGCGGGTGTTTGTGCGAACACTGGCACAGCTAGCGCACCCACGATCACGGCGAGTGCCCCAATCCACCGCCGACCATCCGCGACGCAATTGCTTTTACGTGCCGACACATTCATTTTTACGATCTCCGCGAATGATTTCGAACTGGATTTCTGAAAGAAATGTGATGCCCAAGATGCCCGGGCATAAAGACGAGCGAGGCTATCCGACTTCGCTCTGCCTTGCTATCCGAAAACTGCATGCCTTGAGTTGTGTCAATGGCCCACACGGATTTCGACCGGGCGCGGTACCTCCATGCGCTAATCGTGGATGGGACTGTCCGCTTCGGAGAGATTTGGAAGGCGACAGCGATCGACTGGTTTTGGCAGAACCCGGTCTCACGATCGCGAAGCACTGCGGACATTTCAACGACCGCAATGCGCCTCGGACCGGACGTTAGCGATGGGATTATTCGAGCGGCGAGCCGTCATCGCTATTGGCGCTCGCCCCTGAATTACCTGGGGCGCGCAACGGTGAAGACTTCTCGTTACTATGCATGACCCATCTCCCAGGCGATTTCACGCCGCACACGCGCGAGGATCGTACCGCTTGCGCCTTTCCCGCAAATCGTCAACACGACAACCGCGCCCGAAACTAGGCGCGCCACATATTTGACCCTTACACGTGGCAGACCCGGACTGCGTGCACCGCCAAGGGGGCCTACTGGTAACCTATAAGCTGCCGGAGCACCCCACGGAAGACCGCGAATTGCGGACCTTTGCTCGCCGGCTTGCCGACGGAGAAGGCAGCCATGCCCTTGACCATGCGCTGGAATCGCAAGTACGCGCTGATGAGCTACATCCGGGGCTCGCTATGGATCACGCCGTTCTTCGCATTGCTGCTGTATTGGGTGGTCAGCCACATCGCCGACGCGGTCGGCGCTTGGCTGATGGCAACCGGAAGAATCGACGAGACGACCTCGTTCTACGGGCTGTCCCTGACCGGCGCGCAGTCGATGCTCGAGAACGTGGTCACGGCCAACCTCTCGTTCCTGGTATTTACGTTCGGATCGCTGCTCGTCGCAATCCAGGTCGCCGGCGGGCAGTACACGCCCCGGATCATCGCGACGACGCTGCTGCGCGACAACACGATTCGTTGCGTCGTGGGTTATCTCGTCTTCTCCTGGTTGTTTGCCGCGAGACTCCTGATGCGGATGGGCGGCGAGACCGTCGATCAATTCAACTCCTTTATCGCAGGCGTGCTCGGCCTGGTCTCGGTCACGGCGTTCCTTTACCTGATCGACTACGCAGCGCGATTACTGCGCCCGATCAGCATCGTGGAGCGCGTGGGAAAGTCGGGGATCGCAGTCATCGAACGCGTGTATCCGCAGCCAACCACGGGTGCCCATCCGATCCCGTCGACCGGCGGGCGCACATCCCCGGACCGAACCGTCGTTCACGCGGGCCGGTCGGGCGTCGTGATGGCCGCGGACCTCACGGGGCTTGCCGAGCAGGCGCGGCACGCCGACGGGATGATCGAGCTCGTCCCGCAGATCGGCGATTTCCTGGCGGTGGACGAACCGCTCTTCCGGCTGCATGGCGGCGCCAGCAACCTGGACGACGATGCGCTGCGGGCGGCGGTGGCGCTCGGGGCCGAGCGCACGATGGAGCAGGACCCGACGTTTGCCTTTCGCATCCTGGTCGATGTCGCCATCAAGGCGCTGTCGGCGGCAATCAACGACCCAACGACGGCCGTGGTCGCCATCGACCAGCTGCACCGTCTGCTGCGCCTGGTCGGCATGCGGGAGCTGCGCGACGACACCATACGCGACGCAGCCGGGAAAGCGCGGCTGGTGAACCGCACGCCGAACTGGGAGGACTTCGTGCACCTCGCATGCACCGAGATACGCCATTGCGGCGCGAGCAGCGTTCAGATCATGCGGCGGATGCGTTCGATGCTGGAGAATCTCCTGCTTACCCTCCCGCCGCACCGGCACGCGGAGTTGCGCCAGCAGCTGGAGTTGCTGGAGCGCACGGTCGAGAAAAGCTACACGTTGCCCGAAGACCTCGCACTGGCGCGCATTCCGGATCCGCAGGGCTTGGGCGGGTCGCTGGGCATGCGCCCGGCACGCGAAAACTGAGCGCGCGCGGCAGGGCATGTACCTACCTTTTGCACTGGCAACGCCCGTGACGAACCGCTAGCCTCGCCTTTGCATGAGCTGGGTAACCATCGTCTGGTCCGCCACGGCGTCGGCGTGTCTCACGCTGGCGGCGATCTACGTCCTGGTCTGGTTCCACCGGCGCACGGTGTGGGCCGATCTGCTCTTTGCCCTGAGCGCGGTGGCGGTAGCAAGCTATTCGGGATTGGAGCTCGCGATGATGCGGGCCGAGACGCCGGAGCAGTTCGCAACCGAGCTGCGCTGGCTGCACGTCCCGACCTGGGTCATCACCGTGTCGCTCGTCGGATTCGTACGACTGCGCCTGCGGGCGGGGAGGTCCTGGCTCGCCTGGGGCTTCTGTGGCCTGCGAACGGCAGCGCTGCTGCTCAACTTCGTGGTAGGGCAGAACCTCAACTACCGGGAGGTCACCGCCCTGCGGCACATCCCATTCCTGGGCGAGTCCGTCTCCGTTGGCGTCGGGGTGCCAAATCCGTGGATGGTGGTCGGCCAGTTGAGCCTGCTACTGTTTCTGGTCTTTAATGCCGATGCCATGATCAGCGTCTGGCGGCGAGGCGATCGGCGACAGGCGCTGATAACGGGTGGCAGTATCCTGCTCTTCGCGCTGACGGGAACTGGGCAGGCTGTCCTCGTGCTCTGGCAGCTGGTGGAATGGCCGCTTTCCGTGAGCGTCTTCTACCTGGGCATTGTCCTGGCAATGGGCTACGAGATCGGCCGCGAAGCGCTTCGGGCCTCGCACCTGTCCGATGCGCTGCTCGAGAGCGAAGCGCGGATGACCTTAGCGTCGGAGGCGGCAGGTATTGGCGTCTGGATCTGGACCCTTGCGACCGATCGGGTCTGGGGCTCGGAACGATGGCTGCGCCTGCACGGCTACGCTACCGATGCGACCGTCACCTTGGCGGAGGTCCTGGCGCGCATCCATCTGGACGACCGCGAGCGGATGCGATCCGAGGTGCGGGACGCGGGGCGATCCGGGGGCGCCTTCACGCTCGAATACCGCGTGGTGCTGCCGGACGGCGTCGTCCGGTGGATCACGACCAGTGGCCGGATGTACGTGGACCCGCAGGGCAAGCCGGCCCGGATCCTGGGCGTCGCCGCCGACGTGACCGGACGCAAGGAGTCCGAGCGGCAAATCGAACAGCAGCGCGACCAGCTGGCCCACCTTGGCCGGGTGATGAACCTGAGCGAGTTGTCCGGGGCCCTCGCACACGAGCTCAATCAGCCGCTGGCCATCATTCTCACCAACGCCCAGGCGGCGCAACGCCTCCTGCAGCAGCAACCGCCCGATCTTGCCGAGGCGCGCGAGATACTTGTGGACATCGTGAGCGAAGACGAGCGGGCAGGCGAGATCATCAAACGCCTGCGCGGTCTGCTCAAGACCGGCGAAACGCACCTCCAGCCGCTCTCCGTCAACGAACTCGTCGAGGACGTGCTCCGGATCGTCCGCAGCGGACTCGTCGAGCGCGGCGTCAAGGTCCACGTCGCGCTGGACGCGACCGTTCCGCCCGTGATCGGCGACCGCATCCAGCTCCAGCAGGTGCTCCTGAATCTCATTCTCAACGCCGGCGATGCAATGTCCGCCAGTCCGCCCTCGGGCCGGCACCTGACCCTTGCCACGACGCACCACGACCGTATGGCGCGAATTTCCGTATCGGATACCGGCTGCGGCCTGCCGCCGAACCCGGAGCGCGTCTTCGAGGCCTTCTACACCACCAAGAAGGAGGGCCTGGGCCTGGGACTGTCGATTTGCCGCTCGATCGCAAAGGCGCACAACGGCCGGCTGTGGGCGGAACCCATGGGGGCATCGGGTGTCCCAGGGGCCACCGTGACCGCCGGCCGCGGCGCGACCTTTCACCTCGAACTGCGGGACGCCGCCGGGGGAACGCCATGAGCGCACCCGTCGGCACGGTCTACCTGCTGGACGATGATCCCGGGATGCTCAAGGCGCTCGAACGCTTGCTCAAGACGGAGGGCTACGAGGTGCGCGCCTACACCTCCGCGCAGGCGTTCGTCGGATCGCATCGGCAGCAAGCGCCTGCCTGTCTGGTGCTCGACGTCGAAATGCCGGAACTCAGCGGCCTGGAAGTGCAGCAACGTCTGATCCTTGGCGAGAACCCCCTGCCGATCATCTTCCTAACGGGGCGCGGCGACATTCCGATGAGCGTCGAGGCGATGAAAGCGGGGGCGAGCGATTTCCTCGTCAAACCGGTGAAGGACGTCGATCTGCTTCGCGCCGTGCGCGCCGCGCTGCGGCGCTCCGCCGAGCGACTCGCCGACGAATCCCAGCGGGACGCGTTGCGGCAGTGCTACGCCAGTCTTACACCCCGGGAGCGCGAGGTCATGGCGCTTGTCGTCGCTGGCAATCTGAACAAGCAGATCGCCGGGGCGCTTGGCGTGGTCGAGGGCACGGTCAAGGTGCACCGTGGACGTGTCATGGAGAAGATGGGCGCCGAAACGCTCTCCGACCTTGTCCGCGCTGCCATGCGGCTGGGCCCGATGGATCAGTAATTCCTTTTCACGCCGCGCCTGATTTGCCTTGACGCGGGCATTTCACCAAAGTCCAATAGCGCGCCCGACGTCGTCTGGGCAAACTTGTCACTTTGATCCGCGCAAAGGGGGTGGAAATGAAGCGTCCTGCCGCGTTGCTGTGTCCCATCATCGCCGCGCTGGCGCTCCTTGCCGGCCCCGCGATGGCGCAACAGAAGAAACCGAACATCGTCATCATCTGGGGCGACGATATCGGGATAACGGACGTCAGCGCCTACTCGATGGGACTGATGGGTTTTCATACTCCCAACATTGATCGTGTCGCCAAAGAAGGCATGATCTTCACCGACTACTATGCCGAGCAGAGTTGCACCGCGGGGCGGGCGTCGTTCATTACCGGTCAGTCCGGCTTGCGCACCGGCATGACAAAGGTCGGCTTGCCGGGCTCTACCCTCGGGTTGCAAAAAGAAGACCCGACGATTGCCGAGCTTCTCAAGCCACTCGGCTATGCGACCGCACAGATCGGCAAGAACCATCTGGGCGATCGCAACGAGTTCCTGCCCACCGTGCACGGTTTTGACGAGTTTTACGGAAATCTCTACCACCTGAACGCCGAGGAAGAGCCGGAGCTGCCGGACTATCCAAAGTCCCCGGACTTTCACGAGAAGTTCGGCCCTCGCGGGGTGATGGACTGCAAGGCATCCGACAAGGACGACCCGACCATCGATCCGCGCTTTGGCAAGGTCGGCAAGCAGGTGTGCACGGACACCGGTCCGCTGACCAAGAAGCGGATGGAGACGATCGACGACGATATTGCCAGCCGATCCGTGGACTTCATCAAGCGCCAGCACAAGGCGGGCAAGCCGATCTTCCTGTGGGTGAACTTTACCCACATGCACCTCCGCACCCATCCCAAGCCGGAGAGCGTCGGGCAGTCGGGGCGCTGGCAAAGCCCGTACCACGACACCATGATGGACCACGACAAGAACGTCGGCCAGGTACTCGCGGCGCTGGACGAACTGGGCATCGCGGACAATACCTTCGTCATGTACAGCACGGACAACGGTCCACACATGAACACCTGGCCTGATGGAGCGATGACGCCGTTCCGCAGCGAAAAGACCTCGAACTGGGAGGGCGCGTATCGCGTTCCCGCCATGGTGCGCTGGCCGGGACACATCAAGCCGGGCCAGGTGTCCAACGAGCTCGTCGCCTCCCTGGACTTCCTGCCGACCCTGTTGGCAGCGGCCGGCGACACGCAGGTGACGGACCGGTTGCTCAAGGGCGACAAAGTCGGAGACATGAACTACAAGGTCCACCTCGACGGGTACAACCTCGTTCCCTACCTGACCGGCCAGGTTCCAAAGAGCCCGCGCGAATCGTTCTTCTACATCAACGACGACCAGCAACTGGTCGGGCTGCGCTACGACAACTGGAAGTTCGTATTCCTGGAGCAGAGGTCCCCGGGGACGCTGGAGCTGTGGGCCGAGCCGTTCACCAAGTTGCGGCTCCCGAAGCTCTTCAATCTGCGTACGGACCCGTATGAGCGCGCGGACATCACCTCGAACACCTATTGGGACTGGTATTTCGATCACGCCTTCCTGATGGTGCCTGCGCAGGGTTATGTGCAGCAGTTCCTGATGACGTTCAAGGACTATCCGCAGAGGCAGAAGGCGGCCGCCTTCAACTTGGATGACGTACTTGCGAAACTCAAGGAATCCAACGGATCGAAGTAGGACTTGATCGTACGTGGCGGGGGCGCTCCGGTTGTAGCGTCCCCTCGTTGTTGGATCGCAAACGAAGGTAACGAATCGGGCCGCACCCGCCGCGACGGGCGGGTGCAGCCCTTTGCTCTTCTTGGATTGCTCTAGAGGGACTCAACGATGAGACCAATTCGCTTGTTTCCCGCATTCGCGCGCGTCTTTGCGCTGGTCGGCCTGATCACCCTGGTGGCGCATGCGCGGGCTCAGACCGATCCGCTACCCTCCTGGAACGACGGTGCCGCCAAGCAGGCGATCATCCATTTCGTCAAGGAAACCACCGACCAGGCCAGCCCGAAGTTCGTGCCACCCGCCGAGCGGATCGCCACTTTTGACAACGACGGGACGCTTTGGTGCGAGCAGCCGCTGCCCGTTCAGTTGTACTTCGCGCTCGACCGGGTGAAGGAGCTTGCGCCGCAGCATCCCGAATGGAAAGACAAGGAACCCTTCGCCTCGTTGCTCAAGGGCGATCTAAGAACTGCGCTCGCCGGCGGTGATCGCGCGCTCATCGAGTTGGTCATGGCCACGCACGCGGGCATGACCACGGAGGAATTCCAGCAGATCGTGAAGGACTGGATCGCCACCGCGAAACATCCGAAGACCGGCAGGCACTTCACCGATATGGTCTATCAGCCGATGCTCGAAGTGCTGGCCTACCTGCGCGCCAACGGTTTCAAGAACTACATCGTCTCTGGTGGCGGCATCGAATTCATGCGACCGTGGGCCGAGCGGACCTATGGCGTACCGCCAGAACAGGTCATCGGCAGCAGCATTAAGACGAAGTTCGAGATGCGTGATGGCAAGCCCGTCCTGGTGCGCCTGGCGGAGCTGAACTTCAATGACGACAAAGCCGACAAGCCTGTCGGCATCAACCAGCACATCGGCCGCCGGCCCATCGCCGCGTTCGGCAATTCCCGCGGCGACCAGGAGATGCTGCAGTACACGCAAGGCGGCAGCGGCGCGCGCTTCGAGCTCTTGGTGCTGCACGATGATGCGGCGCGCGAATATGCCTACGGTCCGGCCAAAGGACTGCCGGACGTCCAGCTGGGGGCGTTCACGCAAGAGCTCTACGACGAAGCAAAGAAACAGGGTTGGACCGTGGTCAGCATGAAGGACGACTGGAAGGCCGTCTTCCCCCCGGAAGCCACTGCGGTCACGGCCATTGACATCCTGCTGGAGCCGGACGCCACGATGCTCCAGCACGCCGAAGCAAACAACGCCCGCCTGCTCAAGGTGTTTCCGCAAGGTTTCGCGCTGGACGCCGCGCACCGTCCGCACATCACGCTGATTCAGCGTTTCGTCCGCACGGCGGATCTAGACAACGTCTATGCCGCCTCCTACAAGGTTCTCGCCGGCGCAAATGTGAACGGCATGAAGCTGGAGGCGTTCAAGTACTACTACGCCCCGGGCAAGGGGGTTGGCGTTGCGGGAATTGTCGCCAGGCCGACCCCTGAGTTGCTCAAGTTGCAACAGGACGTGATCGCCGCCGTGGCTCCGTTCACGGTGGAAACCGCAACCATGGCCGCGTTCGTCGCTAAGCACGAAGACCCAGCCATGGACGCCCTACTGATCGACTACGTGTCGACGTTCGTACCGAAGTTGACCGGCGAGCATTTCAACCCGCACGTCAGCACCGGCGTCGCCCCGAAGGAGTACCTCGACAAGATGCTCGCCGAACCGTTCGAGTCGTTCACCTTCTCGCCGGCAGGCGCGGCCGTTTATCAGCTCGGCCCATTCGGCACGGCGGCGAAGAAGCTCAAGGACTGGGATCTGAAGCCCTGACGCCACGGGAGCGGGCGACGGTAACGTCAGGGAAATCAGGCAATGGCAGTCCATCATGGATCACCTTCGCAAGCTGCCGGTCCGGACCAAGGGCGAACTGCCCGTGATCCCGGTCGGTGAGCGTGCCAACGAGGTCCGAGCAATCAGGATCGGCTGATCCTGGAGGGTGGACGCGCATGGCGCCGACGTAGAGAACCGACCGGCGACATTGACCGCATGCGGCCGGCGCACCTTTCTTGGAGAAATGACGTGCAGTGGGGCTCATGGATCCGCCAAGCCAGTCTCCTCGCCCTGTCCTCGCTGATCGGGTGCTCCAGTATCGGCCCCGGTACGGTGCCGCGCGACCGCTTCGACTACAGTTCCGCGGTAGCGGACTCGTGGAAGGAGCAGGCTCTGCTCAACATCGTCAAGCTGCGCTACATGGATACTCCGGTCATCGTGGACGTGTCGCAGATCGTCAGCGGCTACAGCTTCCAGGGCGCTGTGTCGGGGACGTACGGACAGAACACACCGTTTGGCGGCTTCTACAGCAACGGTGTCGGAGTCCAGGGGATCTACACCGACAGACCCACGATCACGTATACGCCCCTCACCGGGCAGCAGTATATGAAAGGGCTGTTGACCCCCATCGCGCCGTCCTCGGTCTTGTTCATGATCCAGGCCGGTTACGCGGCCGATTCCCTGATGCTGCTTACCTTGGAATCGATCAACGGGCTCAATAATCGGTCCTTGGCGCCGTCTCATATGAATCCGGGAGATCCGGAATTTTTTCGAGCAGTCGAACTCGTCCGCGCGGGACAGCGTTCGGGAGAGATTGGTATGCACGTCCAGGTCGATCAGGTCAAAAAGGAAACCACGCTGCTGACCTTTCACCGGCGTACTCTGAACGGCGGAGCTCCGCCGGAGGCCGCTGAGCTCGCGCGTTTGTTGAGACTGGACGGTACGCTCAGCGAGTACCAGGTCACGTATGGCATGAGCGCCGGAGGCGGAAGCCAAATCGACATGACGACGCGCTCCGTTTTCCAGATGATGCTGGAGCTTGCCGGCACGGTGGAAATCCCGAAGGTGCATCTGGACGATGGGAGTACGTACCCGGTGCCGCCGCCAACCGAGGGCCCTGCGCCATTGATGCATGTGCACAGTGGAACTACGCACCCCAGCGACCCATTCGCCGCCATCCAATACCAGGGATACTGGTTCTGGATCGATCGAGGCGACCTGCTGTCCAAGCGCACGTTCGCGTTCTTGACCGCGATCTTCAATTTCGCCGACACGGGTAAGCTGGAAAACCTACCCCTGATCACGATTCCGGCCCAATGAGTTCCAAGCAAAGCGTGATTTCCCCGCTTCCGCCTCCAGCCCGCGCCGATGCTCACTTCTACCGGACATGGAGTGCTGGATTTTGCAAGAGTGAGTCAGTCTGAATGAGGCGATGACGTGACCGAGAATTCGCGAAGTGATGTAGGAACGACCTTAGCCGGTGAACGTACAAATCTGGCCAAGGTTCGTGTCTGGCTGGCGCTCGAACGCACGACCCTCGCCTGGATTCGCACGGCGTTGACCTTTGCCACCTTTGGTTTCGGAATGATCGGGTTCTTCCGGGCCGTCGAGCAGGCCACGCACACCGAGCAAGCGGTGCAGTTGCATCAGGCGGCGATCCGGATGGGAGTCGGGCTGGTGCTGATCGGCCTGATCTCGACCCTGCTGGCGGCATTTTCCCATTGGATCGCGCTGCGCAAGCTGCGCCGCGGCGAGCAAGTCGATATCGCCAAATGGCCCTTGGCCATCACCGTCGCGGTGCTCATTGCAGCACTCGGGCTGTACGCGCTTTGGTCCGTGTTCTACTCGTAGGGCGTCACGACCCGCGAACCCCTCCGGTACTCGTCTCGGAGCCGGCAGGTGGAACTGCCGCCGATACTGCCTCACAACGTCCTCCCGATGATCGTAGAAGGCATCCTTACCGGACAGCTCCCCGGACCAACAGCGTGTCTTGCCCTTGAGGTCATTAAGGATCCCGGAGGCGATCAGGCGTATGTCTTTGGCCTTCAACATTGCGTGCACCGACCCGAGAATCTCCGCCAGCGCGCGCGGTACAGCCCGTTGCCGCGAGGTCCAGATCCTCGGTGCCGACCCAAATACACGAGGGTGCCGCCGGAATTTGCCTGTTCGCAGCAGAGGAGCCTGCTGCCAGCGTCGCGACGACCGTAGCGCGTCGGCTGTCGCGGCGCGCCTCTGCTCTCGATCGTATTGTCAGGGGGCTCATCCGTCCGTGCCTAGGTAGCGGCCGTGTGGGTGCCAGGCGCCTGCCCGATCGCGGCACGGACGGCAGTAAGCAGTTGGGCTTGGTCGACCGGCTTCAGGAAGTAGGCCTGGCCACCCAAGCTCCGAACCCGCTCCGCGTTGCCCGGCTGATCGTGGCCCGTGATGACAAGAACCGGCGGGCGCTGCGCGGAAAGCCGCTCAAGGATCTCGAACCCGTCGGGATCGGGCATGTGAAGATCCAGCAGCAGGCAGTGGGGAAGGCGCGAGGCGCAAGCCGCGAGAAACGAGTCGCCGTCTGTGAACGTCACGACGTCGAAGCCGTGGGTCTTCAGGAGACGCGCAAGCGCCCTGCAAAACTGCGGCTCGTCGTCCACCACGGCAATCAGCGGCCGAGCTTCATTCATGGGGCGATTCTGGCAAAACGGCGTCGGGCACGCTATTGGACATTGGTGAAATGCCCACGCAGGAGGCCGTCAGCGCCGGTGGCATAACGGGGATCAATCCATCTATCTTGCGGTCGGGCAAGACCAAGCGAACACGGTCTAGTCCTCTATGTTTTCGTCTCGTTGTCGCTTGTTGATGCCCGAGTCAAAAGTGCCGTCAGGATCACGTGCAGGACGACCACTGGCCACAGTAGTATGCCGGTCCTGCGGAAAAAATTTGCCGCGCTGCTCACCGTGATGGCGCACAGCGCGGCTCCGCAACGGACTCGCGCAAGAACCTTACTGGCCGGCGTGAGCCGCCTGCGCCTTCTGGATCACCGCCTTGACGGCCTCGAGCCAGGGACGAGGCGCGGGTTAGCCTGTTCGTAACCGTCCGGGAATCGACCTTGTAGCCGAATCCGACGCAAGCGTTCATTGTCCATCCTTTTGGGGAGATGGGCGATGGAGGGCAAGGCAGGCGATTTAGCGGTGGCGGGCAGA
>Ga0209517_10005377_pt1 | contig 16328 bp, 16 predicted proteins | sample PeaSoiMetSII2010_FD_187695 | JGI IMG/M metagenome (GOLD analysis project Ga0209517, IMG submission 187695) | Peat soil microbial communities from Weissenstadt, Germany - SII-2010 (SPAdes) (version 2) | ecosystem: Environmental > Terrestrial > Soil > Wetlands > Peat | place: Germany...
CAATGATTGGCGGCGCAATAGTGGCGATTGTTACGCCTTTTAGAGGCGGTGAGGTCGATGAGGCCGGCCTGAGAGAACTTATCGAGTTTCAGATCGCAAATGGAACCCACGGCATAGTTCCCTGCGGTACTACTGGCGAATCGCCCACTCTGTCGCATAAGGAGCACGCGCGGGTGGTTGAAATCGCAATCGAACAGACGGCAAAACGAGTCCCGGTCATTGCAGGAACAGGCTCCAACAGCACCGAGGAGGCTATCGCGCTGACCGGCCATGCGAAAAAGGCAGGCGCCGACGCAGCCCTCATGATAAGCCCTTACTATAACAAGCCGACGCAGGAAGGACTTTATCGGCATTTTGAGAAGGTGGCCAAAGCTGTCGATATTCCGATCGTTCTGTACAACATACCGGGCCGCACGGCTTCCAACATCGAACCTGCCACAATCGCGCGCCTGTCAAAGATTGACAATATTGTGGGCGTTAAGGAAGCTTCCGGTTCAATGAAGCAGATCACGGACATAATCGCCCTGTGCGCCGATGATTTCATCGTGGTCTCCGGGGAGGATTACCTCACGTTCCCACTGATGTGCGTTGGAGGCAAAGGGGTCATATCGGTTGTATCAAATGTTGCTCCGCGGGAAATGGCCGATCTTTGCAATCTGTTTTTCGACGGTAAGTTTGAAGAGTCCCGCAGGCTTTATTACAAGCTCCTGCCCCTTCTTCACGGCCTGTTTATCGAGACCAACCCGGCCCCGGTCAAAGCTGCCCTGGCCATGATGAAGAAAATAAAGTCCGAAGAGGTGAGGCTCCCGCTGGTAACCATGGGTCAAGACAACAAGGAGCGCCTGAGGAAAATTCTCGAAGCTCAGGGTCTTTTGTCTTAATCGGCTGAAAAAGGACCGGGGCCTAACCGCGCCCCGGACTCTGGCCACGAACTCAATCTGAAAGTGCGGTGAACGGAGGCATGAGATGGTACGCGCAGCGGTTGCCGGAATTGCGGGAAGAATGGGCTCAAGGCTTGCCCAGCTTCTCTGTCAGACCGAGGGGATCGAGTTGGCTGGCGGCTTTGAGTTTTCACGGCACCCGCTGGTTGGAAAAGATCTGGCCGAAGCGATCGGAGGCAGCCCCACCGGTAAGAAGATCGGGGGGAGAATCGAAGATGTGCTGGAGGACGCCGAGGTAATAATCGACTTTACCACAGCCTCATCATCGCTCGAACACCTCAGGGTCACATCGGCTCGCGGCATATCCATGGTCATAGGCTCGACAGGATTTTCACGCGAGCAGCTCGATGAGGCCGCCGGGCTTGCGCGCGCGGTCTCATGTGTAATTTCTCCCAACATGAGCGTCGGCGTCAATATTATGTTCAAAATGGTAGCTGAAGCGGCACGGCTGCTCGGAGACAGTTGCGACATAGAGATTGTGGAAGCCCACCATCGGTTCAAGAAAGACGCGCCAAGCGGTACGGCCGTCAAGCTCGGGCAAATTGTAGCCGGGGCCCTGGGCCGAGACCTTGGGCAGGTTGGGGTCTATGGGCGGCACGGAATGATTGGAGAGCGTACCGTCCCTGAGATTGGAATTCAGAGCGTTCGAGGCGGCGACATAGTGGGCGAGCATACCGTAATTTTCGCCTCCCTTGGCGAAAGGATAGAGATCGTTCATCGCGCCCACAGCCGCGACAATTTCGCCAGGGGAGCTATACGCGCCGCCATATGGGTCATCGGCCGGCCAGGGGGACTCTACGACATGAGCGATGTGCTCGGTATCAAATAGCGGAGGGCTGAATGCGGAATGCGGAGGACGTAAATCCGTTCTCTGGCCTCCGTCCTCTGATCTCCGTCAGGGAGGTTTCAATGACAGTTGTAGCATCTGAACGGTTGCGCCGGCTTCCACCCTATCTTTTTTCTGAGATCGACCGGCTCAAGGCCGAACTGATCGCTGGAGGAGTTGACGTAATCAACCTCGGGGTGGGCGATCCCGACTTACCGACTCCATCTAATATAATCCAAAGACTGGCCCAAACGGCAAAAGACCCGGCCAACCACCAGTATCCTTCCTACTCGGGTATGAACGACTTCCGGGTAAGCGTGGCCAAATGGTACAAGAGAAGATTCGGAGTCGAGCTGGACCCGCTTTGCGAGGTGCTCACCCTGATAGGCTCCAAGGAGGGCTTGGCTCACCTGCCCCTTGCATTCATCGACCCAGGTGACTTGGCGCTGATCCCGTCTCCCGCCTATCCAGTATATCATACTGCCGTCATGTTCGCGGGCGGCGAGTCCTGGTTCATGCCGCTCCTCGAAAAAAACGGGTTCCTGCCGGACCTGGAAGCCATTCCGTCCACAGTGGCCGGGCGCGCGCGGCTTATGTTCATAAACTATCCGAATAATCCTACCGGCGCTACGGCCGACAGGGACTTCTACGAGCGGGTCGTAGGCTTTGCCGAGAAATATGAAATAATCGTTTGCCATGACGCAGCTTATTCTGAAATGGCTTTCGGCGGGTATCGCCCTATGAGCTTCCTTGAGGTACCCGGCGCAAAGGAGGTTGGAGTAGAGTTCCATTCTCTGTCGAAGACCTACAACATGACCGGATGGAGACTGGGATTCGCGGTAGGCAACAGATACGTGATAGAGGCGCTTGGCCGCATAAAGAGCAACATCGACTCGGGCGCCTTCAACGCCGTCCAGTGGGCCGGCATCGCGGCGCTGGAGGGCGACCAGGGGCCGGTTGGCGATATGCAGAACATTTATGGGGAAAGGCGCGATATTCTCATCGCCGGTCTCAACAAGGCAGGACTTCATCCGCAAATCCCAAAGGCTACATTCTATGTGTGGTGCCCAAATCCGCCGGGCTATAGTTCAAGGGATTTTACGTCCCTTCTGCTCCGCGAGGCCGGCATAGTGACCACTCCCGGCAGCGGGTTTGGCGACCCCGGAGAAGGTTATGTGCGAATGGCGCTCACCGTTCCCAGGGAGCGCATTAGGGAGGCTGTTGAACGAATCTGCAAACTGGATCTGGAAAATCGGCCCTCAGGTGAAAAAAGCCGCAATAGCAGTAGGTAGTAACCAGGGGGACTCGGTCCGAATATGCCGGGAAGTTTTTGAAGTATTGCGAAAACACCCGGCGATCGATATCCTGAGGACTTCGTCGCTCTACAGAACCAGCCCCGTTGGGCCGGTGGAACAGGACCGGTTTATCAATGCGGCCGTACTCCTGCAGACCGGGCTCGAGCCGCAGGCGCTCCTCGCACTCATGATCGAGGTGGAAAAGAGCTTCGGAAGGGTCCGGACGGTAAAATGGGGCCCGAGGACCCTGGACCTTGACCTTGTTTTCTATGAAAATATCCAACTCGATTTGCCGGTACTTAAGGTGCCTCATCCGATGATGAGCAAACGCCTCTTCGTTCTGATGCCCCTGGCCGAAATTGAACCTGACTGGGTGCATCCGGGACTTGGGCTCTCAGTTCATCAGATGTTGAATCGAATTCTTGAACTCGATGACCAGCAGGAAATTCAAAAACTGGAAATGTGAGATGGGACGTTTATTTGTCTACGCCGTACTAGTGTGGATCGCCTACTTTCTTGTAAAACAGATCGGCAAGGCGCTTATTGCTTCATCCGGTCCCCGTGACAAGGCGCGCGGGCCTGCTTCCGACGCTGAACTTATCCGCGATCCTCAATGCGGCGCTTACTTTTTGAAACAAAAAGGGGTAAAAGGGGTTGTTGAAGGCCATGTGGTCCATTTTTGCAGCGAGCAATGCTACGACAAGTATCTCAAAAGCCGAAGCCACGATTAAGACAACACTTTTAGCGGGAGTCCATTGTGAAATTCTTTATCGATACGGCCAATCTTGACGAAATAAAGGACGCCTATGATCTGGGGGTCCTGGACGGAGTTACCACTAACCCCAGCCTGATAGCGAAGGAAGGAATCGCTGGCAGGGACGCCTTTAAGAACCATATCCTTAAGATATGTGAGATTGTGCAGGGTCCGGTGAGCGCCGAGGGCGTGTGCTGCGACCTGGAGGGCGTGCTGAGGGAAGCCCGGGAACTTTCCGCAATAGACCCCAACGTCGTCGTGAAGATCCCTATGACCACTGTGGGCCTCAGGGCCGTAAAAACACTGTCCGGGGAAGGGGTGCAAACGAATGTAACGCTGATATTCTCTCCCCTTCAGGCGCTTCTTGCCGCCAAGGCCGGGGCAACCTATATCAGCCCGTTCGTCGGCAGGCTTGATGACATATCCCAGGATGGCATGAGCCTGGTTCGCGAAATTCTCGATATATTCTCGAATTACCTTTTTGAAACCGAAGTTATCGTCGCCAGCGTCAGAAATCCTTTGCATGTGCTTACCGCGGCGCGTTTAGGCGCGGATATTGCCACCATTCCATACAAGGTCATTGAACAGCTTGCGCGCCATCCATTGACCGATCTGGGTATAGAAAAATTCTTGCAGGACTGGAAAAAAGTAGAGAAATAGTGCCCAAGCAATCGTGGTATGTCAAAAGGGGGGGGTTATGAAGCGAATTGCAACGGGGACCCGGTATCTCCTCTTCGCTGTGCTTGGCATTGTTTTGACGCTTGCCTGGCCGATAATCTCCTGTGCGGAAGTTTTCAAGTATATCGATAATGACGGGGTAGTTCATTACACCAATACCCCCACCTCTGCGAATTCAACCGATGTGAGTCTGCCGCCCTTGACCGAGGCGACATTTCAGAAATATTTCCCAAAATACACGGCCCCCCAGGGATTTCAGCCGGCATTTTTTTCCCGCCTGCCAACTTTGCCCAATCAGGCTGTTTATGATCCGCACATAGAGCTGACCTGCAAGCTTTACGGCCTGGATTGCAATCTGGTCAAGGCGATGATCCTCGCTGAATCGGGCTTCAATCCGCAGGCCATATCCCCCAAAGGGGCAATGGGCTTGATGCAGCTCATGCCCGATACATCGCGAGACCTCGGCGTGCTCAATCCTTTCGATCCCCGGCAGAATATCGACGGTGGAGCAAGGTATCTCAGGATGATGCTCGACCAGTTCGGCAACGACACGGCCCTTGCACTGGCCGCCTACAATGCGGGCCCGGAGGCGGTGACAAAACACGGGGGAATTCCGCCTTTTGACGAAACCCAAATTTATGTTAAGACAGTTATGGACTTTTATGATCGGTACCGTTACTAATCTGGGGGAAGCGGGAAGCCACAAAGACAGCACTTGGAAGCTTGAAAGTTTGACTTTATGATCGTTTTGAACCGAAGCGACCTTTCACGGAAAAGTCTCACGACTTTGCCCAACGTCCTGACCTATTTCAGGATGGCCACCATACCGGTCATAGTGATTTTGCTGATACCTCCCTCCTCCGGTTTTTCGCAAAATCTCGCCTTCATGGTCTATTGCATCGCCTCGCTTACCGATTGCCTGGACGGCATCCTGGCTCGGCGCTCGAATACGGTTACCTCCATTGGAAAGCTGCTCGACCCGCTGGCCGACAAGCTGCTCATCACTGCAGTGCTCATAATGCTGATTCCAAAAGTTCACGCATGGCTGGTTTTCCTCATCGTAGGCCGTGAGATAGGTATAACCGGCCTGCGCTCGATTGCCGCCGGACACGGACTGATCATCGACTCCAGCCGAATGGGGAAAAACAAGATGGTTTCTCAGACCCTGGCGCTTATCTTTCTGATGCCGGCGATTCCGGGGATTCAGTCCACGATGAACCTGATAGGAACCTCCTTCCTGTGGATTTCGCTTGTCTTTGGCTATATATCCGCCATTGACTACTTCCTCAATTTTTACAGGGAAGCAAAACGCCGGGGCCAACCCAATAATTAGAATAATGAAATGTCATCGTTTAAGCTGCCGGAATTTCGTCCGCCCGATTTCACTCTACCACCTCTAAATGACGCTCCAGCGGTGCAACTCAAAGAAGTCCAAAGGGCCGGGGTCGCCCCGCAAGGCTATCACGCAACCTCCATATACCCTGAATTTTTTCAGCTCCGCAAGGGACAATGGGTCCTTCCAAAGGACTCGCGCATGGACTGTGTGGCGGTGCTGGGACCCGGCGGTACGGTCGATGTCCGGGAATTCCGCCTTCTCAAGCCCGGAGATCTTGTCGCATGCGGCCGGAGCGAAAATGGTGAAGACGGTATCTTGGTCCATGTGGAGGCTTTCGGATGGGAATACGGGGTTTCGGAAAAGTTTGCCTTTCGGACTCGGATATCCCGCGAGACTTCTTTTTCATATGACTACGACGAACTCTATAACCTGCTCGAACACGATCGCGAAAACGGCTTCCTGCTCTGGGTGCTTGGACCGGCAGTGGCCTTCGACAAGGACTCACGAGATTCTCTGGCCGCCATTATCGACGCTGGGTTCGTCCACGGAGTTCTGGCCGGAAACGCCCTGGCGACTCACGATGTCGAGTCTGCGATCTTCGGCACCGCACTCGGACAGGACATTTACACAAAAAAGCACGCCCTACTGGGCCATTACAAGCACCTGGACGCGATCAACATGATTCGGGAGATCGGATCAATCAAAGCAGCCGTCGAAAAGGGGATAGTTAAAGACGGGATTATGGCTTCTCTTGTAAAGCGAGGGGTGCCGTTCGTACTTGCCGGTTCCATCCGGGACGACGGCCCCATGCCCGAAGTCATCGCAGACTCCGGTCAAGCCCAGGAAGCAATGCGTGCGCTGGTCCGAAAGGCGACCACGGTAATCGCAATGGCCACCCAGCTTCATTCCATTGCGGCCGGAAACATGACTGCTTCATACAGGGTGATGGATAACGGTACGGTCCGCCCCGTATATTTCTTTGTCATAGATATGTCCGAGTTCGCGGCAAACAAGCTGGCCGACCGGGGATCTCTCACCGCCAGATCAATTCTTACAAATGCGCAGGATTTCGTCGTAAATTTGCGCCGTAAGCTCATCCAAAGGACCTGCTTATGAAAAACGAAATAATAAATCTCCTGGGCAAAAGGGGCATTTCGCTTTTCGGAATCTCGGAACCAAAGGAACTTGCCGAAGTACCTGCACAATTCTCTGCTCACAGCATTTTGAAAGATTGTCGATCGGTCCTCTGCTATGCTGTACCGATTCCCAAAGGGATATTGCACGCCGAAACTAATTGCTCCGCGTTGTTTTGGCGTTTTTCCAATATCACCTATAGATTCCTGGATACCGTCTCAAACGAGATCTGCTCAGTCATCGAAGCCCACGGCCATCTTGCCGCCCCCATATACTCCTGCTTCCCATGGAAAGTTTGGGGGAAAAAGTTTTATGGTCTTCTGCCCCTGACTTACCTGGCACAGGAATGCGGTATTGGAAAACTCACCAAATCCGGTTTGGTTGGCAATGCCCGGTTCGGCACAAGGCTGCTTCTTGGCGGACTCATTACCTCAGCAGCCTTGGAAATAACCGCTACGGCGCCTGATCAACCGTGTCCGTCCGACTGTTTTCTTTGCCGGCAGTCTTGCCCGCCAGACGCAATAGATCAAGACGGCAGGGTCGATCATAACTTATGTGTCAGGCATTCGGGGGCCAACCCTCTTTTGGCGCATCTTCTGGCCGATAAGGAGATTAAGGCCAAATTCGGGTTTGACACCCTGCTAAACACTGTCGGCGTTGACGATCATGGAATGTACACCTGTTCAAGGTGTCTTGAGGTGTGTCCCCTCAACCGCTGACCATTCCAGCAAACCAACTGTTCTTCCCGGAACCGGTGAATGCCGGTTGGCTTTAATCGGAGCAGGTAATCCCTTTTGATGACGGGGAAATATCAGATTTCTAACAACCGGAATTACACGCGAAGGGCAAATGGAGACTCGTCTCTCGCGTGTATGGAACCGCATTGAAAATGCTCAACCCCGGCATGACATTATTCTTTATTGCGCCGCAGCCAGGGCGAAATGTATATGTTGCGAGGCACGATAACCGTCGGTGCGCCCCTCGAAGTACCGTTGCTGGATGTCTGAGGGAGTCAGGTTTTCCTGCAGAGCTAATCCGATACGCGCAAGGTCGCAATCCAGGGTAGAAGGATCAAAGCCGGTTTTCAGCGGCTCCCCCAATGACTGCAAGGAATCCATTACAGCTTTCACGCGCTCGGCGGCCTTTCCCGTGATGTACACATTGGGGTCGAGGTAATCGAAAACGATCATGCTGCCCTGGGGTGAGATCCTCGCCACTGCGCTCAATGTGTCGAAGACGGTATCACGAGACAGATAATATGTGACTCCCAGCCAGCTAAAGAAAGTCAAAGCGCTAGGATCGTATGGCGGGCGCTTTAGTATCTTATCCAGGTCCTCCTTCGAGAAATCCACCGAAACCAGATGAAGCTGCGCTGGAATTTCCCAACCCAACCCGGCGATGCGATCACGCTTGAAGGCCTGTGTCGCAGGATGATCTATCTCGAATACCTCGAGACTCTCCAGCATATCCCGGCAACGGAAGGCGAACGTATCCATCCCTGCCCCAAGAATAACATATTGGCGCACGCCCTGGCTGACGGCCCGAGCAAGGGCTTCCTCGGCATACCGGGCACGGCTGAGAACCGTAGCAGCGCTCGCCATGAGTTGCAGCACCCGTTCCAGTGCGCTCGTCTCATCCGGGCACGAAGCCGCGCCAACAGGGTCAACTGATCGCAACATTTCTATCAAACGCCTCGCAATAAGTGAGCGTTCCTCTTTGGTCAGCAGGCTATAGGCCAAAGGATCGTCAAATATTTTGGAGTCGTCGTAGAGCGCGTGATAGCCGCGCATGAATGCAGCACTAAGCGAGGTGCGGCTGACCTGATTCTTTTTCATTGGCATCGTCTCCCGTAGGATTTAACCTTGCCGCCTCATCTCACCACTTCAGTCCCCGCGTTCCCGGCCGATGCCTGTTCGATCGAATCAATCGAGCAGATCACGGCACGGTTTCCGCCTGACTTGATGAACTGGAGCGCGGCCTCTACCTTGGGCCCCATCGAGCCGGCCGGGAAGTGGTCCGCACGCAGGAAGCGTTCTCCTTGAGCGACGCTCATTTTGCGCAGGAACACCTCATCCGGCGTACCATACGAAATTGCCGCCCCTTCAACGTCTGTTGCGATTATCAGGACCTCGGCCCCGACTTCTGCGGCAAGTCTTGCGCTGGCCAGGTCCTTATCTATTACCGCGTCGATTCCGTGAAAAGCTCTCCCGTGCCGTATGACCGCAATTCCGCCTCCTCCGCACGCGATCACGATGAATCCCATGTCTATCAAACGTTTGATTTCCCGCTTCTCGATAATAGTGACAGGTTTGGGAGAAGCGACTACCCTCCTGAAGCCAAGGGGGGTGCTAACCGTAGGATATGAGAGCTGCGAGACATGATCTTGACTTAAAACCGGCCCGATAGGTTTTGACGGCGTCGAGAAGCCGGGGTCGCTCTCATCGACCAGTACATAGGTGAGCACAGTCACGATCAGGTTTTGGTGCTCTTCGTCCATTTCGCTCAGCTCGTTATCAAGCGTGGATTCGATCATGTAGCCGATCTGCCCCTGGGTCTGAGCTACGAGAATTTCGAGCGGGAGCCTGGGGATCTGGGGGCAGCATTCCTGCTGGAGCAGAAGGCGACCGACCTGGGGGCCGTTTCCGTGAGTGATTATTATGCGATATTTCTTCGAGAGGCGCGCGATCTGCGCCACAGGTACGCAAAGGTTTCTCAACTGCTCCTCTATTGTCCCGACCTCGCCCTTGCGGATCAGAGCATTGCCGCCAAGGGCAACCAGCAGAATCGGCCGCGTTTCATTTTCATGTCCTGTATTTGCGGGCAAATCTCTGTCATCCTTATATGTAATCTCAGAGACTTCAGGCGCCGACTAAGGCAGCGCCCATCCTGGCTGAGGCCCTGCCGCCCCACACCTACAAAATCCCTAGCTTCTCAAGCTTGTGCGCGAGCACGTCCTTTAGCAAAGGCGGGCCATGGTCCTTGTATTCGTAGCGTATCCGGATCGCCGGTTTATTTATGTGAAGAAGACCGTTGAGGTCCGCCGGGGTCGAAAAAACCACCAGGTCGCAATCGGCTCGGTTTATCGTTGCCTCCAGGTCCATTATCTGCTGCTCCGAGTAGCCCATGGAGGGCAATTGGTTGCCGATGTGAGGGTAGCGTTGGTAAGTGTCCCTGATCGACCCTACTGCAAAGGGCTGCGGCGCCACGATTTCCGCCGCTCCGAATTTGCGGGCGGCAATTGTTGCGGCGCCAAAAGGCATCCCGCCGTGGGTGATCGATGGTCCGTCTTCAACGACCAGCACGCGCCGCCCCCGAATGAGTTCGGGACTATCGGCCACGATCTGAGATTCCGACAGGATGATGGTTGCGCGTGGGTTGCTGGCGGCTATGTTTTCCCTGACCTTTTCCACGCCGGCCCCCGGGGCTGAATCAACCTTGTTTATGATCGCCACGTCGGCCATGATCATGTTGGTTTCCCCCGGGTAGTAGAGCAACTCATGGCCCGCCCGGTGAGGGTCGAAAACCACTATGTGAAGATGAGGGGCGTAAAACGGAGTGTCGTTATTGCCCCCATCCCAGATGATGATATCGGCTTCGGCTTCGGCCCGTTCGAGAACCAGGCCGTAGTCTATTCCCGCATAGACTACTATACCTTTCTCGATTAAAGGTTCGTATTCCTCGCGCTCTTCTATGGTGCACTTGTTCGACTCGAAATCTTCATAGGCCGACAGGCGCTGGACCACCTGTTTTCTAAGATCTCCGTAGGGCATGGGGTGACGTACAACGACAATACTCTTGCCGAACTGGTGTTTGAGTATGCCGGCGATCTTGAGGGTGGTCTGGGACTTTCCGGCGCCGGTTCGCACCGCACAGACCGCAATGACCGGCTTTTTGGACTTTAGCATAGTGTAGGTAGACCCCAGAAGTATGAAATCGGCCCCTTCGGCTATCGCTATGGCCGCCTTGTGCATCACTTCCTGGTATGAAACGTCGCTATAGGAAAAGGCCACCATGTCGATGCGACGCTCACGGATGAGCCTTGCCATGTCCCGTTCGGCACAAATGGGGATTCCATCGGGGTACAACTCTCCGGCCAGCTCAGCAGGATATGTCCGTCCTTCGATGTTGGGTATCTGGGCGGCTGTAAAAGCAATTACCCTGTAGCGGGGATTTCCTCTGAAGTAGACATTGAAGTTGTGGAAATCACGTCCGGCCGCACCAACGATTATGACTTTTTCGATCATCCGCAACCCCACGTGGAGCGGGAAACGAGAAGCGCGAAGCAAAAGCCCATTCCCCCTTCATGCTTCATACATCATGCTTCTCGCTTCCTGCTTCTCCTGTAGTCCGTCCAGCGCCCTTCTCAGGCGATCAAGGAACTCTTTCCTCGGGACCTCCCTGGCACCAAACCTTTTGAGGTGTTCAGTCGTCGTCTGGCAGTCTATGAATTCGAAGCCCAGGCCGTCCAGCAAGCGCACCATGGATACCAGCGCGACCTTTGAAGCGTCGCTCATGGCCGCAAACATCGACTCGCCAAAAAAAACCCTGCCAATGGCTACTCCGTATAGCCCTCCCACCAGCCGGCCTTCATAGCGGGTTTCAAATGAATGGGCATATCCAAGTTCGTGGAGCGCTACGTAGGCCTCGATCATTTCCCCGGTTATCCAGGTCTCCTCGCGGGTTTGAGCGCACGCGCGGATCACCTCTTCAAACGAGGTGTCCATCGTGACGGTGAAGACCTGTTTTTTAATAACCCGCCTGAGGCTGCGCGAAATTTTTAACTCGCCGGGGAACAGGACCAGCCGCGGGTCGGGGGACCACCACAGTATCGGACTCGGGTCCGAATACCAGGGGAAAATCCCATGGGCGTAGGCTAGCAGGAGCCGTTCAGGCGACAGGTCGCCGCCGACGGCCACAAGACCGCCGGGATCGGCAAGCGATGGATGCGGAAAGATGAATTGGTTTGTGAGACGGTAAACCGGCATATAGATTGACCAGTGAAGAGTGAGCGGTGAGCGGTTTGTTTTTTCTATTCACTGTTCACCGTTCACTGTTCACCGTTGTTCCCTAGGTGGTCAGCTCCTGTTCGACATTTTGCGCCAAGCTCCTGTCAGGGAACTGGAAGACCAGGTTCTCGGTCCTCAGGGTCTCCGAGTCTTCAGGGTGTGCATCCTCCGGCCTGTAAATCTTTACCCGTCCGCCTTTGATAAGCTTTCCAAACAAGATTTCGTCAGCCAGAATATCCTTTATTTCAGACTGGATGAACCTTGCAAGCGGCCGCGCGCCGAAATTGGAGTCATAGCCCGATTCAGCAAGCCACCTCCTGGCTCCTGAGCTAAGCTCGAAACGGATGTTTTTCTCTGCGAGCTGCTCTTCAACTTCTTTCAGGAACTTGTCGACGATCCGCTCCATAATCCCGAGGCTAAGACCGTTGAACGGAATAATACCGTCGAGACGGTTGCGAAACTCGGGGCTGAAGAGGTTTTCAACGGCCTTCATGCCCTTGGCCACCCGAGTGTCCTGCTGCTCGGCGCCCGCAAACCCGATCAAAGGCACGTTCATCTCCCTCGCGCCGGCGTTGGAAGTCATGAGCAGGATCACATTTCTGAAATCCGCCTTCTTGCCGTTATTGTCGGTCAAGGTGGCATGATCCATTACCTGCAGAAGGATGCTGAACAGATCGGGGTGCGCCTTTTCGATTTCATCGAGAAGCAGGACCGTGTAGGGGTGCTTGCGGATGGCGTCGGTCAGAAGTCCTCCCTGCTCAAAACCTATGTACCCCGGAGGAGCACCGACCAGCCGCGAGACAGTGTGTTTTTCCATGTATTCGCTCATGTCGAACCGCAGGAAATTGACACCCAGAATCCCGGCAAGCTGCTTGGCCACTTCGGTCTTTCCCACCCCGGTGGGACCGATGAGAAGAAAGGACCCGATCGGTTTTTCAGGAATCCGCAAACCGGCCCGCGACCTTTTTATCGCCTTTACCAGCATCTCAATGGCCCGGTTCTGCCCGAAAACGGTTCTCTCAAGCGCTTCATCCAGGCTCTGGAGCCTGAGCTGATCGGCAGAGGTGACGCTTCGGGCTGGAATCTTGGCTATCCTGGCCACCACAACCTCGATATCCCGCACGCCGACTATTCTTCGAATCCTTTTGTCTTTTTTCAGCCGCAGACTTGCCCCGGTCTCATCAATCACGTCGATCGCCTTATCGGGCAGATATCTGTCGTTTACGTACCTGCCCGCCAACTCTGCGGCAGCCCTGAGCGAGCCGTCCGTGTACTTTACCCCATGATGCTGTTCGTAGTACGGCCTCAGCCCCTGGAGTATCCGGTAAGTCTCATCGACCGAAGGTTCGTGGATTTCCACCTTTTGAAAACGGCGGCTTAGCGCCCGGTCTTTCTCGAAGTGGTTCTTGTATTCCTCGTAGGTCGTTGAGCCTATGCAACGCAGTCCCCCCGCCACCAAGACCGGCTTAAGGATGTTGGAAGCGTCCATGGAGCCGCCGCTCGTGGCGCCGGCCCCCACCACGGTATGGATTTCATCTATGAAAAGGATCGCTCCGCGCTTCTTTTTGAGTTCCTGAATCACGCCTTTGAGGCGCGCTTCGAAGTCGCCCCGGAACTTGGTGCCCGCAAGAAGCGCCCCCATATCGAGGGCATAGATCTCGACCTTGAAGAAAGCAGGCGGGACATCCCTGTTATGGATTTTGAGCGCAAGGCCCTCCGCTATGGCGGTTTTACCCACCCCCGGGTCCCCAACGAAAATGGGGTTATTCTTGCTGCGCCTGCCAAGTATCTGGAGCGTTCTCAGAATTTCCTCATCACGGCCGATAAGAGGATCGATCAGACCCTGGGCGGCCTTTTCGATCAGGTTTACGGTAAAGCTTTCGAGGGCGCCGGCTTTGTGGTTCGGCTGGTCCTGGGGCGAAGAAGGCGACTGAAACTCCCCTTCCTCAGGGTCGGAAACCTTGGAGACGCCGTGCGAAATGTAGTTAAGCACGTCCAGCCTCGATATTCCCTGAGATTTGAGGAAATAGACCGCATAGGAGTTCTCTTCGAAAAACATGGCCGCCAGAATGTCGCCCGCGTCAACTTCTTTTTTCTCCGCTCCCTGCACGTGCATTAGCGCACGCTGCAAGACCCGCTGAACCGCCAGGGTTTGAATCGGGTCCTGCTCCGTCCCTTCGGGCAGTTTTTCCAAACGCTCATCGAAATACTTTTCCAGGCGCTCTTTGAGCTTATCGAGATCGGCCCCGCATTGGTGCAGGATACGTCTGCCGGTCACGTCATGAACAATGGCGTAAAGGATATGCTCCAAAGTGAAAAATTCATGCCTGCGCTGTTTAGCTTCCTTAATGGCCGCCGCAAATGTGAGTTCGAGCTCTCTGTTGATCATATTATGCTTCTTCCATAGTGCACCTGAGCGGAAACCCGCTCTTTTTCGCCAGATGGTGCACGATCTCTACTTTAGTTTCAGCCACATCTTCGGTAAAAATCCCGCAGACGCCGGATCCCGTCTTATGGACCAGGAGCATAATTCGAGTGGCCTCAGCGGCGTTTTTATGGAAGACCTGCCGGATAATTTCAACGACGAATTCCATTGTAGTATAGTCGTCGTTGTGCAGCAGGACTTTGTACATGGGAGGCAGTTCAAGTTCGTGCTCAACCTGCTCTTCCAACTCCTCCCTGTAATCAGGATGATAATCACTCATCCCGTTCCCTCCGCATCCAGAGTTAAATGAAAGGAAAGTCTTCTGCTCATTGTTGTCAATTATAATATAATGTATCAGGTTGTCATTGTAACAGAATCGAAAAGTGCGGGTTAATTATCAAAACGGAGAGCTAACTTGGCAGGCAACAGTTTTGGACGCTTATTTTCGGTAACCACCTGGGGAGAATCGCACGGCGAGGCCCTGGGCGCCGTCATCGACGGCTGCCCGCCCGCAATCCCCCTGAGCCCCGCGGACATTCAGAAGGACATGGACCGCAGGAGACCCGGAAGGGCGCTTACCTCACCACGCGCCGAGACCGACACTGTTGAAATCCTCTCGGGGGTCTTCCAGGGTCTCACAACCGGGACCCCAATAAGCTTGATTATATACAATCACGATGCGCGAAGCAGCGACTACTCGGAGATTTCGCGGCTATATCGCCCCGGTCACGCCGACAGGACATATGAACAGAAATACGGTTTAAGGGACTGGCGGGGCGGAGGCAGAAGTTCCGCCCGCGAGACCGCAGCCAGGGTGGCTGCCGGGGCGGTCGCCAGGAAGTTTCTCGACGGGCGCGGGATTTGCGTGCAGGCCTTTACCCTTGCACTTGCAGGGGTGCAATGCCGCGACTTCGACCCTGAGGAAATAAATAAAAACCCGCTCTACTGCCCGGACCCGCAAGCGGCGCAAGCGATGCTGGCCCGCCTCGAAGAACTCCGGGCAGCGGGGGATTCGGCAGGGGGGATTGTGGAAATCCGCGCCAAAGGGTGCCCTGCCGGTCTTGGCGAGCCGGTATTCGACAAGCTTGACGCCCGGCTGGCGGCCGCAATCATGTCGGTAGGCGCGGTCAAAGGGGTCGAAATCGGAGAAGGATTCAGGGCGGCGGGCATGCTCGGCAGCCAAAACAACGATCCGATCACGCCCGAGGGCTACGAATCAAATCACGCGGGTGGAATCCTGGGAGGGATCTCCACAGGCATGGACATAATAATAAGGGCCGCAGTAAAGCCGATCCCGTCGATCTCCAAGTCCCAGCGCACGGTGGACGCAGGCGGCAAACCCACCCACATCAGCGTAAAAGGCCGCCACGATATTTCCGCCATTCCAAGGATCATTCCGGTCCTGGAAGCGATGACCCTGCTGGTGCTGGCCGATTTTATGCTCCATCCCCAGCCGAGGCTGGGATTTTGATGGAATTTAAGGATTTAGTTCAGGGACAACATCAACCTCCATACGATCCTGTCCGCGAATTATGGTGAGCCTTACCCGATTTCCGACGGGCCACTCGGCGAGGAACCTGTGAATGTGGTCCACACTGGCCACCTCACGCCCATCTATGGCTACGATGACATCGCCTTCTCGAACACCGCCTCGCGCGGCAGGGCTTTGCGGCGCTACCGCCATGACCTCGACGCCGAACTCCGCGCTCAGCCGATGAAAGCGCACCAGACGCCGTGCGAGCGGGCGTTGTTGGGCAGTTATCCCCAGGTGTCCGCGCCTCACTCTTCCGAACGCCAGTAGCTGAGACACCACCCACTTTGCCGTATCGGAAGGGATGGAGAAGCCTATCCCCTGGGCCATGACTATAATGGCGGTATTGATCCCTACGATCCGTCCTCTGGAATCGACGAGCGGGCCGCCTGAATTACCGGG
>Ga0209517_10005378_pt1 | contig 16328 bp, 12 predicted proteins | sample PeaSoiMetSII2010_FD_187695 | JGI IMG/M metagenome (GOLD analysis project Ga0209517, IMG submission 187695) | Peat soil microbial communities from Weissenstadt, Germany - SII-2010 (SPAdes) (version 2) | ecosystem: Environmental > Terrestrial > Soil > Wetlands > Peat | place: Germany...
CTCTGCGTGACGGCGTTGGCGGCGCTGGTGTATGTGATCGTCGGTTTCGCCTGGCAAGGTGCCGCCGGCCGTCCGGATCATGTGTTGATGGTGGCAGGGAAGGCGTGGGGGTGGATTGCGGCCGAGCCATTCTTCCTGCGCGGGCTGCGACTGGATCTTTCCCCGGCCGCGCTGGTGGTGTTGCTGCAGATGTTCAGTGTCGGATTGGCCGGGCTGATTCCGCTGAGCTCAGGCGCGGACCGCTGGCGGCTGGGCGCAATCTGCGCCTCGACGGCGCTGCTTGCAGGGTGGACGTATCCGTTGTTCGCGCACTGGACCTGGGGCGGAGGATGGCTTGCGCAACTCGGCGCAAACTGCGGATTGGGGCGGGGCTTCGTGGATGGCGGAGGCTCAAGCGCGATTCAGGTCGTCGGGGGGGTCACGGCGTTGTCGATTGCGTGGATTCTTGGGCCGCGGCGCGGGAAGTTCTCGGCGGAAGGAATGCCGGCCGCGCTTCCCGGACACAACGTGGTGTTGGTTCTTCTGGGATGCCTGTTCGCGTGGATCGGATGGACGGCGTTGAATTCCGCAGGTGCGATGCTGTTTCTGGGCGTGGAGCCGGGGCGCGTGGTGCTGATCGCGGTCAATACTACGCTGTGCGCGGCGGCGTCTGGATTGACGGCGGGGGTGGTGACGCGAGTCCGGTTTGGGCGGCCGGACGCGTCGCTGAGCGCCAACGGATGGGTCGCGGGCCTGGTCGCGAGCAGCGCGGCGGCCGCATTCTTGAAGCCGGCGGCGGCCATGATTGTAGGCGGCGTCGCGGGGATCCTGGTTGTGTCGGTTGCGGATTTTCTGGAGTTCCAGCTCGCGGTCGACGACCCGGGCGGCGCGGTTTCCGTGCATGCGGTTGGCGGTCTTTGGGGAGTGCTGGCGGTGGCGCTGCTGGCGGATGCGGGCCCGGGTGGACAGTGGCTGGCGCAGTTGGTGGGAATCGCAACGCTCCTGGGTTTCGTGCTGCCGCTGTCGTATGGATTGAACTGGTTGCTGGATCGCGTCTACCGCCAGCGGGTGGCGCGCGAAGGCGAGCTGCAAGGAATGGATCTGTTCGAGTTGGGTGCGGGGGCGTATCCAGAGTTTGACATTCACGGGGACGAATTCATGCAGCGCTGAGAAAGGTCAGTTCTCAGTTCTCGGTTTCTCGGTTCTCAGAACTGGCGGGTGCCCCACTCATTCGCGTTCTTTGCGAATGAGTGGGTTTCGTCACAATCCGACGTTTTGGGAAGGGCACGACTTCTAGTCGTGCCGTAAATCGTCGACAAGACGCCCGCGCTTTAGCGCCTGCGGTGAGCTTTTTGCCCTCTCAGGGACTTTTCCCGCAGCCTCCTCAGCCGTGCCGTTCAGAGCCAATAAAAACGTGGGCTTTAGCCCCTGACGGACGTGCCTTCCGAGCTGAAAGACATTTATGAAACCAGCTCTATCTCTACGGAGAAACGGGACCGGTGCGCGTGAACTTTCAAGAGTGGGCGCTGGAAATCAAGAGTCGTCCAACCCAGAGTTTTGGCGAGGTCGAGAGCCCACTCATTCGCCAAGAACGCGAATGAGTGGGGCACCCGCTTGTCTCGGGCACTCGGCCACGCGCCGACGAGACGTGGGCATCCCGTTTCCCTTGGGCTGGAACTGGGCCATCCGAACGTTAGATAAATTCAGCGAAGTTGCCGGAATCTATTCGCGTTCGTACATCGTCACTCGGCGCTGGGTCATCGAGCTCGACGTAAGAAGAAGAGTTCAGAAAATTCTGAGGAAACACTGCCAGACATTCCCTGCCGGTCAGGACTGACTCGTACAAAATGCCTTCAATTCCTGCGTCCACTGCAACGCCGCCGAAAACTTGACCTCCGGCAGGAACGTCATAAAGCGTTGGCCAGTTTCTCCAATTATCGAGCATCAGCACGGTTTTTAATTCCGTGACCGTGGTGATTAGCGTGAGGGGTGACCATCCCAATCGTCGTGCTTCGGAAATCAATGGTTTCGACAGCTTAAAATCCTTGATGAGACTTACAAACTTGGACAAGTTCCCTGACATACGAATATCTACTACCGCCTCTAACTTGCCGGTCACTGACACCGCACTTATCGAATCTGGCTTTGTCAGTGCCAATTGTTCTGGCGTAAGTGATCCCACGTCCTTGTCTCGCCCAATGACCTCCGCGAGAGCCGTGCCCTTGTCGGCTGCAAGATACAGGGCTGGGAACATGGGATAGCGAGTGGGATCTATCGCGCCAACGTTGAATCGGCCACCTGGGTCGAAGAGGCTGGCCTTCGCACTCAGCGGATCGAGAGAATATTTGTACTTGACGACTCTTTGCCACCCTGAGAATTGAAAAGCCGCCGCCGCATTCCGAAGTGAGCTGTTTAGCTCTTCGCGGATCCTCCTTCTTTGAAACGCAAGTTCGGAGTAGTACCGCCAATGAAACTCAACTAAGTCTTCGTACAGCTTCTTGGACTTGATAATGTCCGAGACTCGCCCGGATTCAAGCTGCCATCGGCGGATCATTTGCGCATTTCATTTTCGGACAAGGCTTGTAGGATGAATTGGCGCAGTTTCTTAAATCTCCCGATCTTAATCATGTCGCGTGGGGCGATGTCTCCTAAAAGCGGGTTCGGTGTCTTGAACCATAACACTGTTTTTTGTTCGTCCCTGAAAAACTGCGCAACGAGGTTGAGAGCAACAGCCCACTCTTGGATACGGTCCTGCAACTCCTTGGGCATCTTGGGAAGGTCGTATCGGACCGAATGCAGCGCGACGTTCGAAGCCCTTGCGACGTCCTTCTTCCTGAAATCTAGAAGGTCTACTACCTTTTCGTAGTCGGTACCACCAGAAGGAAAGAGACTGAGATAATCCTCTTTAGGAACAGTCGCAAATAGCGAAAGCCCGCTCATTCAGTACACTCCATGTTTATTCCACATTTCATCCCCAATTCTACCACGCCGACGGCTGGGCTGGACGGGCGACCCTCTAAAGCCCGGTTTTGGCTTGAGTGGGGATGTTCACACGTCACAGACTTGGGCCAACGAACAAACTAGATTGTTCTCAAACTCTGGGGACTAACGCGTTTTCACCACAGTGGGCAGAGTCATTTCATCACTTTCTGCTGCTACCATCGCCGGCGGTTGTTTACCACGGACGCAAGCCGACGGATCTTCGAGTAAGCCTTGGAGCGGGTGCGGCGCAGCTTCAGGCTTCAGGTTTACGGGTATGTGGTCATGCCGGGTGCGCCCCTTCTCGCGTTTTTCGACAAGGGGCCTGCCGAACCCTGGGATTTCACCTGCTGCCCATCCTCGCACTCCGCGCTTGACATGCTTGTATGCTTCCGGGAGGGAGAGCCTGATCTTCTGGAGTTTCCGAATTGGGGGATTTCGACCGTTTCCTGCGGTCGCGTTCAGCACAAAGCCGGCTCATCGCGAGCAGTAACGGATCAGGGGCATCGTTCCAGAGATAGTCCTGGAATTCTTCGGGACGAACCAACCCTTTCTCTTCGAACTTCTTTCTCATCGCAATTCTCTCGTCTACGCTCATGGCGGCATAGAACTCCTCAGGCGATGGCGGCGGAGCGGGTGAATTCTGCGCCTCGCTTTCCTCTCCCTCAGCTTCCTCGCGATCATGTCCCTGGCCGGTGGCCGACCACGGAGTCATGCCGAGTGGCGTCTCTGCCGCCTTGTCCGGTTCCACAACTACCTGCGTCGGCCTGGCTTTTTCTGCCTGCATCGTTTTCAGGTTGCCGGACGCGATCTGCAGCGCGTAGAGCAGCAGCCCGGCGTCCTTGCGCTCGATTCTCCGGGCCAGCATCAGTTGCACCACTTGCCGGATCACAGCTTGAATCGAATGCGCGTCCTCGAACACCGGAATCACAATCGACGCATCGGAATATCGTTCTCCGTCCATGTAAAGTTCCACTGCCTGGGGCTGGTTCTGCTCGTGGTAGTAACACAGTTCCTTGCTCTTGAGCGCCGGAGATCCGCACTGCGTGCCATTGGTTTTGACGTGCCGGCAACGCCGGATTTCAATTGGATAACTCGTCATAACTCCCATCCCTCGCCATAAAACAAAAACGCGGCCCGCGGGCCGCGCTGATTTTTTCTTCTCTCTATATTTATTATCTCAAATTCAGAGGCCTGTACCGCCGCTTTTACACAAAATATATCTGGTGTGAATTGAGCAACTTAGGCCGAAAATCGGCGGTTTCGCCTCTTGACAAGATTTTCCCCGCCGATCAAGCCGCTAACTCGCACATTCTAAAATACGTTACGCTTAAGTCCTTTAGAATCAAAGACCGCTCTAGAAACTCCCCCCTAAGTAATTGATTCCAAAAGACCGGGAGAGCAGGGGTGGTAGCTTGTTCTAGCTGTGGCGGGCTACGTACAGTAACAGGCCGAAGATCACGATCGGAATCAGCGCCATCAGCGCGTAGAAGAGGACCTTTTTCGCCCACGGGGTTCGCCGATCCTTCCAGTTGAGGAATTCCGGGCGGTCTGTGACGCCGACCTGCTCGGGATGCTCGAGATCACGGGCAAAATCGCGGGCACTGGCATAGCGATTCTTCGGATCGCGCTCCAGGGCGCGATAGATGATCTCCTGTAATTGCGGCGTGATGGTGGGATCGACTTCGCGCGGCGGAACGGGGTTGTTCAGCAGGCGGTCGTTCATGATGAGGAAGGGGTTCGTGCCGGAAAAGGGCACTTTGCCGCTCAGCATTTCGTAGAACATGATGCCCATCGCATAGAGGTCGCTGCGGGCATCGCCGCGCTGTCCTTTGACTTGCTCGGGAGAAATGTAGTCCGGCGTGCCCATGGTCGGAGAGAACTTGGCGAAGGTGATGCGGCGGGCGCCGGCGTTGCCGGCGATACCGAAGTCGATGAGCTTGATGTTGTCGTGCTCGTCGACCATCACGTTTTCGGGCTTCAGGTCGCGATGCACGACGCCGCGCGAGTGAATGTAGTCGAGCGCATCGAGAATGCGCAGCGTGATGCGGATGGCGCGCTCCGGCGGCAGCTTCGGCTGTTTGCCGAGGATCTTCCGCAGCAGCCGTCCCTCGACCCACTCCATGACCATGTAGACCTGGCTGCGGTCGTCATCGGAGAAGACCTTCATCACGCCGGGATGGTCCATCAGCTTGCCGATTTCTTCCTCGCGGCGGAAACGCTCAAACAGAGCGGGGTCGCACTCGACTTCGGGATGGGGGATCTTGATGGCGACAGGGCGTCCGTTGTTGAGATCGGTGGCGCGGAAGATGGAGGCCATGCCACTGCGGGCAGCCAGGGCTTCGATCCGATAGTGATCCAGCTGGTCGCCGACGTGGAGGACAGTCATCGTGAATGAATCTGCGTCAAAGGTGATCGGCAAGCGACGAAACTCCAATCTAGCCTAAATGCCGACAGCATGTCAGAATTTTCGTAAAAAAGGCGTAAGGATAGCAAAACCCGCCCGAAGCCGAGTTTTTCCGCAAGCTGCTAAGGTAACTCTGATTTGTCGGCAAAAGTATTAACCACAGGGTACACAGGGGTGCACGGGGGGCCGCTGGGACTTAATCAGAACTTCCCTCATTCTCAGCTGGACGGGGGGAGCCCCGTCACCACACAAACCTAAACCTATTGACAGGCGGAAGGCTGGCAACCCTGCGGCTGCCAGGCTCCGCCGTCCGCGACTGTTCGTTGGTCATGAGGTCATGCGATCGTCGTCATCGACACACGGTCTTTAATCATGGTCGTGCGGCCGGAGGTCTTACTGATGCGGAAGAAGTAAATTCCGCCGTAGATGCCCCAGACGAGAGCGATCCCCAGCGCCAGGAGCGGCTCCATCTTGGTGCCATAGCCCATGAAGGGGCCAATCACATAGAACGCCATGCAGACTAGGTTGGCGAGCAATCCGAAGATCGGGATCAGCAGATGGCGAACCACCTTGAACTGTGGATGCCCGTGATAGCAGACGATGCAAGTTAGGCAACTCAGCATGTACAGCAAGAACGTGCCGAAGTTTGACGCCAGCGTCGTAAGCAGGAAGGTATTCGGCAACGCCGCCATCTTGTCATGCGTGGTGTACCCGAAACTGGACCAGAAGCCGTGCGGCAATGCCTGAATGGCTGAGTCTGCGGGAGCGGCGCCGTCGCCAAAGAACACCACCACCGTGATGCACCCGACCACGGCTGAAATGATCGCCAGCGTCCAAATGGCCCGGTGTGGCGTCAGGTTCTTGGAATGCAGCATGCCAAAGTGTTCCGGCACCTCCTGGTCTTTACCCATAGCGTACGTCACCCGCGCCCCGGTGTTGATGCAAGAGAGCGTGGTGCCGATCAGCGCCAGAAATACCGTGGCCGCCTCGACCAGCATGAAGGTTCGTCCGTTCCCCGCGCCGAATAGAGCGTCGCCGACCATGGTCATCATGTCCCCGATGGGCGCCGCCGAGGCTCCGGCAAAGCTCATCGGATAGCCGCTATTGAGAAAGTAATTGGCGGCAAAATATTCGAAGAGATAACAGAAACAGCCCTGAACCAGCAGCGACGTGATGACCGCGATCGGGATATCGCGTTTGGCGTTCTTGGCCTCGCCTCCCATCGAGGTAACCGATTCAAATCCGACGAGAATGAGGATGGCAATGGTGGCCTGCACGAACATCCAGCCAAAATTGTGCATGCTGACGACCGAGCGTGCCGTGGGATGAGAGACAAAGGCGCCGCTCGAATCCTTTTCCGGATAACTGATGTGGTAGGGCACGGGCTTGCCGGCCGCATCCAATTTGGGCTGCGGCACACCGCTCGCATCGCGTGTGATGACATCGGTAGCCGTGCCATTCACCGTCTGGGAGGTGGTCGCGAACTCGTAGTTGTACGCGGCACTGGTTTGCGCGTCAAACTGGAAGGCCACGCTGCCCGGGGGATGGTTCACGCGGTAGCCGAGCGCGATAACCGCGAACACAATCAGAGCGCTGATCTGGATCACATTGATCGCGATATTGACCGAAGTCGAGCCGGTGATGCCGCGGTGGGCGATATAGGACACGGCAAACGAGAACACGATGGCAACCGCCATCATGAACATGGGGCCGGGATTGGAGGCGCTCATAAAATTTGGCCAAAGCGTCCCCACCAAATAGCCGGAGATGACTCCGATGACGCCGACCATCACGCCGGGGTAGATCCAGTAGTAGAGATGCGAGCCCCAGCCGACGATGAATTTGGCCAGCCGGGCGTATGGCCAAGCCTTGTCATGATTAAGAAAGGATTGCTCGGCAAAGTAATACGAACTGCCGGTTCCGGGATATAGCTTCGCCATTTCCGCGTAACAGATGGCGGTGGCCAGACACAACAAGGTGGCGAACAGGATGCCCATCCACATTGAGGGTGCGGTCGCGCCCGCAGCTGCCTGCCCGGCAAAGGTGAGCCAAAGGAAGGCGCCAGGTGCGATCAGCGCCATCGCGTTCATGGTGAGACCGGTCAAACCTACAGTCGATTTCATTTCTACAGGGTTCTCTGCCATAAGTGTTCTCCTAAAGTTTTGTCATCTTCCACAATCGTTCCGAGCATCTTCGATCACAGTCCGGGCACAACCGGGACCGCACGTCCAGGTACTACTCACCGGAACTACCGGCGCGGCTGCGAGAAGAAGGCTAGCGGCCCGCGTCGGATTCGTGCCGCTCTTCCTGCGCCTCGCCCAGCTTCTTTACCGAACTCACCAGCATGGCCATGCTGGCGAGCATCACCGTCACGCCGGGCAACGGACTGGTGGCCAATAAGTACATGCCCGTGACCAACCCAGCAAGTCCGCCCAGCAAGACCGCTGCCTCGAGGACACCGAGCAAGTTCTTCATCATGCGGGTTCTCCCTCCGTGTACGAGCTCACCGAATTGCTGGTGGGGGGCGGTCAGAGCGCTGGCACCAGGGGATATCTGGGATTTTGCCCTGGCCGCGAGTCCCCACATTGCGGGCAGATCAGCTTGTTGCTGCCCGAAACCATGGTGTGTCTGCGTGTTGTGCGCGAGTGTCATTGTTGTTACTTGGCATCGGCGCTGCTAAAGGCGTAGACCATGCCGAGCGTGATGGTATTTTGGCCGCTGACTCCGGTTCCTGGTGCAGGCCCGCGCAGGAAGGTCCGCGCGTCGGTCATATCCCGGCGGCCTTCCAGGCGAGCGATAAGCTTGCTCGAAATCGTGCGCTGTAAAGTAGCGGTGAACTCGCTGAGCTCCTGCGATGTGCCGGTGGTGAAACCCTGGTTGTCGTCGAAGTACTCGCCGCGCAGAGCGATGGCCCACTTGTCGTTGGGCGCGTACTTGGCGTACCCCGCCAGGCCACTCCACTTGGCAAGCGGGTACGGGATCGCGTTGGCGCTCTGATAGACGGTATCGAAACTCTGCCGGCCGTAGTCGTAGTTGGCCATGAACGAAAGCTTGGCCGTCGGGTTGTAGGTGATCACCGTGTCCAACAGATGCCTCCAATCCGTGTTGTCGTTGGACAGCGTCGGTCCACCCATATAGTTCTCAGCCACGCTGAACTTGCTGTTCGGGGTCCATGCCAAACTCACGCCCAAGGTTTTGCCGGTGTTGACGGCAACGACGTCGTTCCAGCCGTTGACCAAATATCCGGTGACCGAAAACTTGGGGTTGAAGGCGTACTTGGCGCTGGCGCCGAAGTGGTAGTAGGGAATGGCAAACGCAAAGAGCAGGCTGCGGGAATAGTTCCAGTTGTCCTTGGTCTCGATGACTTCCGCACCATTCGGGGTCACGAACTTTCCGACGTTGACCTGCAGGCCCTTGCCGACCGGCGCCATGTACTCCAGATAGCCTTCTTTTAGATACTGAGCGAAGCTCAGTTCGTTGGGGCCTGCTGCGGAGTTCACGATATCCATCGCTTGCCCGAACCCGAGCGCAATGTGGAACCCGAGGCGGTTGGTGGTGTCGACGGATTTGTCCGCAACCAACTCGATCATGTTCAGGCCGAACTGGTTGGTGAAGACATCAAAGTTGCGCAAGTTATTCGCACGCGTGAAAGGATGGTTGGAGTTATAGCCGTAGTACGTGTCGATAAAGCCGCTCAGCGTCACCGGCCCGAGCAGTCCGGCCAATCCGGTAGGCGCAGAAGCAGCCGGTACACTGCTGGTTGTGGCCACGACGGCTTGTGTGGGAGGAGCTGCGGCAGGCGCGGGTGCGGGAGCCGCGGGTGCAGCGCCGCTCTTCATGGCGGCGACCTCCGCACGAAGATCCTTCACCTCTTGTTCCAACTGTTGCATGTGCTGGAGGATCGCCTCATTCGACGGCGGAGCGGTCCCCCCTTGGTCCTGGGCGCTGGCGGAAGATATGAGCATTAGACACGTAAGAACAAACACGAATCCCTTATGGAAGCAACCCATCGTTTCATTTCTCCAATTCTCCCCTGGTGCGTGCAACGGATGACCGTGCGCGTCCGATGCCAGCAAGTTGACCTTAGCGGTCCAGCAAGCACGCGTCCAACGCATATTTTCTATGTTCTGCATCAGAGTTTCTTTTGAGAAATAAAACTTATGAGGGCGATAAATGCAGAGTATGTCTGGAGGTGCTGGCATTGATAGCTGAAAACCGATAGCTGATAGCCTTCCCCTGCCCCGGGTTCGTTCTACAATTAACCCATGTCCCGCCTCGATCAGATCGCCGATCTTGAAAAGCGTTTTCTTCTGTCCACCTACAACCGTTATCCCGTGGGCTTTGAGCGCGGCAAGGGTGTTTTCCTCTACGACTTCGAGGGGAAAAAGTATCTCGACTTCGTGGCCGGGCTGGGGGTGAACGCCCTCGGGCATGCGCATCCTCGCATCGTGAAGACCATCCGTGAGCAGGCGGCCCGAGCCATTCACCTTTCGAATCTCTATTACAACGAATACCAGGGACAGCTGGCCGAGCGCCTCTGCCAGCTATCGGGCTTTAATTTTGACCGCGTCTTCTTTTCGAATAGCGGCACCGAGGCGATGGAAGGCGCCATTAAGCTGGCGCGTCTCGCCGGGCACAAGGCAGGCGGCGCTGCCAAGTGTCAACTCGTGGCGCTCGAGGGTTCGTATCACGGCCGGACGTTTGGCGCCATGTCCCTGACCGGCCAGGAAAAGTACCGCAAAGGCTTTGAGCCTCTGCTCGAAAACGTGACCTTTGTGGCGCAGAACGATGGCGAAGCGCTGCACGCTGCCGTCAATGCCAACACGTGCGCCATCGTGCTGGAGCCCATCTTTGGCGAAGGCGGCATCCTGGAATGTTCCGCAGATTTCCTGCGGGCATGCCGTACGCTTGCCGACCAGCACCAGGCTGCTCTTATCTTCGACGAAATCCAGTGCGGCCTCGGCCGCACCGGCAACATTTTCGCTTTCCAAGGATTCGGAGTTGTTCCCGACATCGTCGCCGTCGCCAAGCCGATCGCCGCCGGAGTGCCGCTTGGCGCATTCCTGTCCAAAGAACACTTCGCCTCCGCGATTTCGCCCGGACAGCATGGCACCACCTTTGGCGGCGGTCCGCTGGCGTGCCGAGTCGGGCTCGAATATCTGGCGATCGTCGATGAAGAGCATCTGCTCGACAACGTCTTGAAAGTTGGCGGATACCTGCATCAACAGCTCCAGGAACTGGTCGACAAGTACGCCGCGACCCGCGAAGCGCGCGGCCGCGGATTCATTCAGGGCCTCGTGCTCGACATTCCCGCACGGCCATTGGTGGAGCAGGCTCTCGGGGAGGGCGTGCTCTTCAACTCGACTCAGGACACGGTCCTGCGCTTCCTGCCGCCGTTTTTGCTGGAAGAGAAGCACGTGGATAAGGGCATCAGAGTGCTGAAGAAGCTGCTGGGCAAGAAGCGGAAGAAAGCGCAGAACGCGGCTTCAGTGGCCGCGTGAGAACTCGTTTTCGGGCAACACCGTAAAACGAAGCACTGTTGCGGGGTTTGGAGCAAAAAGGAGGGGAAGCCAGGAGGCAGCTTCCCCGAAAGCGATAGAGGCGATATCAGTTAGTAAGACGCTGGCTGTGAGGATTTCGTTGCCCATCGAAACGAAAAATTCCGGAAAAAAATTCATCCCCGCCGGCGAGCGCCTAACGAGCCCTGGCACGGCGGGGTTTGGAATTGCAACGGACGTGCAAATTGAAGAGCACTGGCTCGAACTCGCCGGCGGGAACATGCGCTACCTCAAGGCCGGGTCGGGCCCGGCGCTCATCCTGATTCACGGGCTGATGGGATATTCGTTTTCCTGGAGATTCACCATCCCCGCACTGGCGCCCCATGCCACCGTTTATGCCATCGACAATCTGGGCGCTGGGTTGTCGACGGCTACTGAGGGCATGGACCGGACCGTACGTGCCATCGCCGAGCGCGTCCTCGAGTTCGCGGACGCGCTCGGCATCAACGATTTCGACCTGCTGGGTACTTCGCACGGCGGTGGCGTCGCCATCATGGTGGCCGCGATCTGTGCCGAGCGAAAAAGCACCCGCCTGCGGCGCCTGGTGCTGGTGGCGCCCGTCAATCCCTGGTCGCCGCATGGCAGGCGGCTTGCGCCTTTTCTGGGCAGTGTTTTTGGCTCGCTGCTCTTCCGCAGCACGATCGAACGCTGGCGCGCCCTCGACTACCTATGGCTGCGCCGTCTGTTCGGCGACGGCGCAAAAATTCCGCCCGATTCGCTCGCGGGCTATCGCATACCCGTACAAAAGAATCACGGCTTCCGTCATGCCTCGCACATCATCAGGAATTGGACGGCGGACCTCGCGGAGCTGGAAAGGTCGCTCCCCAAGATTCGCGATTACACGACGCTCCTCCTCTGGGGAACGAAAGACCGCGCCGTGGATTTTCATTCCGCCGCGCCGTTGCGCCGGAATTTTCGCGATGCCCGTCTGGTGGCATTCGAGGGCGTAGGCCATCTGCCCTACGAAGAAGCGCCCGAGGACTTCAACCGCGCGCTCATCGACTTCCTAACCGGCACCAGTTCTCAGTTCCCAGTTCTCAGTTCTCAGTCAACCCCGCTCCCTGAGATCTGAGAACTGGGAACTGAGAACTTTTTTCACTTCATGGGTCCTACGACTTTTCACTCGCTGCGCGGATTCGTTGCCGACTACGGCTACTGGGCCGTGGCTCTGGCCTTGCTGGCGGAGAGTGCCGGCATACCCGTTCCGGGTGAGATCACGCTTCTGCTGGCAAGTTTTCTGTCCTATTCCGAACACCAACTCCATCTCGGCTGGATCATCGTGGTTGCCACCTGTGCTGCCACTCTCGGCGGCGATCTCGGTTACGCCATTGGCCACTACGGCGGACGGCCGCTGCTCGATCGCTATCAAAGCGTCTTTCGGATTCCGCCAGCCACGCTGAAACGCGGCGAGGAAATGTTTGACCGCTACGGCGCAGCCGCCATTTTCTTTGCCCGCTTCGTCTTCGGCATGCGGACTTTCGCCGGACCGCTGGCTGGCGTGCTGCGCATGCGCTGGCGAACATTTGCGATCTTCAACTTCCTGGGTGCGGCTGTTTGGGTCACCTTCATAGCCAGTGCTGGATACCTCTTCGGGCACCACTGGCGCCACTTGTTGCGGGCCATGCAGCGTTTCAATCTCGCGGTGTTGATTGTCGCCGGGGCCGTGATCCTATATTGGTGGTGGAGGCATCGCCGCCAGTCGTTGGCAAAATGACTGACGCCGGTCAGCTGTGCTGGGAATTGTTGGTGAAATGGCGATGTTACAGGCGTTTCCGCTTACGACCGACGCCGCCACTGGCTCGTCTTTCGCTCCAGAACTCATCGATTCGTCTCGTTTCCGGCCGCCGCGCAGTTTGTTGGTTGATACCAACGCGTCTTTTTGGCAGGAGCGAAAACACTCAGCTTCTGCCGGATTTTGGATGGCGCGACGCCAGAAAGAAAGAGAACAGGATACCCCGCTAGCAACTTCCGTTGACAGATTGCCCGCACACCATCCCGGTGACCGTACAGCTCGTCAGAGAACTTATCGTGTACGTCACATTGAGCTGACAGCTTCCGGACGGATGTGGCCCATAGGAGATACCTCCATCTTCCATAAGAGTTATCGGAAACACGGGACCTGCGTCGGTGAAGCCTATTTGGCCGCCGATCGAGATATTGGGATCTCCGTTGAAAGTCAGGTTGGATACGGAACAATTCGCTGGTGTAATCGTGATTTGGCTGTCGATAGACCCACTGCCGGAACTGTTCAGCATGCCATCGATATCACCTGAAACGGATATTGTCCCGCCTCCGGAACATGGCCCGCTATAGGACAACGGAAAATTGCAGCTTTCCCCAGTCGCGGTCGGGGTGCAGCCGGACGACTGATCCGGATGAATGTCTCCGACCACAGTCGACAAACTCGGGTGAGCGTCTCTCGCCGCCGACGGGCTCACGCCAAAGGCATTCTCCAGAGCCGCCACGACAGCCTGTACAACTTGCTGTGAGACTGCCTGGGCCTGCGCCGCCGACATGGTGTTGCTGCTGGAACTGGAACTGGAGCTGCCACACCCGCCGCACAGAATTACCAAAATCACGGCAACCACAACCAAGGGACGACGAGGATTCACCTTTAACCGGCGGTTCTTCCCACTGTTTGTCCGTGCTGAGTGCATAGTCTCCTCCTCGGGTCTGTGCTGAAATGCAGAAACAAATGTGCCGAAAACGTGCCCCAATTTCAAGGCCCAAACAATCTAGCAGCGACTCGTCTAGGAGTTGTCAACAGGATGTAAAATTACACGCCAAAGCTATCAGAGTAAGGTCTCAATGCGTAGTGTGCAGGGGGACGGGCAGCGCTTCAATATCGCGGCGTTGATTGTCGCCGGGGACGCGATCTTATATTGGTGGTGGAGACGTCGCCGCCAGTCCTCGCCAAAATGACTGACGCCGGTCAGCTGTGGCGGGAATTGTTGGTGAAACGGCGATATTACAAGAGCTTATCCCAGTTCGGTGCCTATTGGGAAAAACGCCCGATGCATCCAAGTAGGCACCGGGGGTATGATGCTGGTCTGGCAGGTCCGATGAACTCGGAGTTCGAGCGCAAGTCTGCGCGTTTCGCATTCCACATCGCCACTGCTCTGTGCGCATTATTCTTGCTGACTCCAGCCACGGTTAGGGCAGCCCAAACGAACGACAATCCCCAACCCTCCAAGTCAATGCTGGGGCAAATTTCGGGACGCGTCTACCGCTCCGATACCGGCGAACCCGTCCCCAAGGCGCAAGTTGAACTCTACCCTGCCGATCCCGAGACAGTGAAGGCTGCCGGTCCTGAGCGCATCGTGCGCACCGGACCAGACGGCACGTTCGTGTTTCCCGATCTTCCTGCCGGCAGCTTTGGGGTTTCGGTTTGGCGTAACGGATTTTCGGAATTCTCTCGGCAAGAGGATGAGCGCGACCAGCCCGGATTCATCACTCTCAAGCCCGGACAAAAGCTGGAGAGTTTGGCACTCCGCCTTCACCCTACAGGAGTGATCGCCGGGCAAGTCTCCGACGAGGAGGGGGAAGCAGTGCAGGGCCTTGAGGTCTTCGCTCTGCGCATCGACTTTCAGCCCGGTGGACGAAAACAGGTTTCCGCATGCGCTCGGACCGTCTCGGACGATCTGGGCAACTTCCGCATGCCGAATCTTCCACCCGGTTCTTACTACGTGAGCGCGGGTGGTTTGATCGAGCATCCGATGGAGGCAGTGGGACTCAAGCAGGGTCCGACAGGCGGGGTGCAGTATCGCAACACTTTCTATCCCGGAACGTCGTCGCTGGACGAAGCGCAAGGGTTGAAAGTCGGTCCCGAGTTGACCACCAACGACATCCGCTTCACCGTTCCGACAGAAGGAAACTATGCGATCACAGGCAAGGTTCTTTCCGGAGTGGGGCGACTGACGCTCAAAGATGCCGAGGTCAGTTGCCAGAGGGTGGATGCAGCGGGATACACGTTTCGAGCCGCTGGGCAAACCGTCCAGATGGAATCAGATCATTCTTTCAAGTTTTCGTCAGTCCCTCCTGGCGACTACACGCTTAGTGTGAAAACAGTCCACGCGGGCGTCGAAAACGAACTGGGTTTTGCATCGGTGCGTGTCGTGGACTCCAACCTGCACGCCAACATCGAAGTCGGTCGCGCTGCCGAGGTGCGTGGGAGTGTCCAGGCGTCCCAGGGCCTGTCGCTGGCGGGGAAACGCATCACGCTGGAAACCTTCGCGTCGGGTTTTTATCTCCTGCATCAAGCCCCGGGCATCGATCCCAGCGGACGATTTGTCATCACCAACATACCGCCCGGTGAATTCATCTTTACGGTTTCAGATGCCCAAGGGGAAAAATCCGCTTACGTTAAGAAGGCGATTTGCAACGGCCGAGATTACGCGTCCCGCGAGTTCTCGCTGGCGGTTGGGACGGCCCTCGACTGCGATGTCACTCTGGCCAGCGACACCGGCACAATTCACGGCAAGGTGACAGACGGCGAGAACCCGGCGCGCGGGCTCGTCGTCGTTTTGGTCCCTGAGTCAGGGCAGCTTCGCAGGGTTCCGCGCTATAGCCTCACAGCCCACACGGATGTTACCGGTCAATACAAAATCGCGGGGGTGATTCCCGGAGATTACCTGTTGTTTGCGGTCCCACGGAGCGCAGACCACGGCTATTTTTCCCTCGATTTTCCGGAGCGCCATACGGACGTCGCCGAGCACGTCAGCGTCGACCCCAGCACAACTCAAGCCGTCAACCTGAAGTCCTCCAAGGTGGAGCAGTGAGGTCTCTGTTGCCGGCCGGCACGGATAGTTGACGCAATCAGCAATTTCACCAACAACCCGGTTCTGAATGAAATGGCCTAGCAGCCTGTGGTGAAACTCTGGTGCCAAGAACCAGCGCCTAAAGGCGCATTCATAACATGGCACTTGCGGCACGCCTGAAGGCGTGCCCTGATACGAATCAGGTTTGCCTTTTCCAATCAAAGTATCTTCCGTCACTTCCGCTCGCGTCTCCGCCGTCATATGCTGATAGAAGCATCGCCTGGCACCGGAGAACCCGTGATTTCCGCACGCGCGCAAACCAGCCCGCAATCCTCAAATGCGCGCCGCTTTCCGCGGTTGGGACTTTCGCAGGTCTGGGTGCGATTCCTGCTGGCCATCATCGGCCTGATGCTGGCTTTCGCTGCGGCTCTGTTTTCCACGGTCGCGCGCGAGGCGGGCAACATCTGGGGAATGATCATTCTGGCCTCGGCGGCACTGTTGCTGGCCGCCTTCGTCGGCCTCACCACCGTGCCCTACCTGGCGCGACGGGTCGTCGCGACCCGTGTCCGCGAAGCCATGGACTACGACGTTACGCGCGCCGGCTTGATCTACATCCTGATCAGCGTCGTGATTGGAATCGCCGCCATC
>Ga0209517_10005379_pt1 | contig 16327 bp, 18 predicted proteins | sample PeaSoiMetSII2010_FD_187695 | JGI IMG/M metagenome (GOLD analysis project Ga0209517, IMG submission 187695) | Peat soil microbial communities from Weissenstadt, Germany - SII-2010 (SPAdes) (version 2) | ecosystem: Environmental > Terrestrial > Soil > Wetlands > Peat | place: Germany...
AAGGGTAATGAAGGGCCCAGGTAGACTACCTGGTTGATAGGCAGGATGTTGAAGCGCAGTAATGCGTGTAGCTTACCTGTACTAATCGCCCGTTCGGCTTGACCATAAAATTTACTCGGTGCAGAAACAGCCGTCAGCACTCAGCTATCAGCTTTCAGTTCGAACTTGTTCGAAAGCCGATGGCGTTCTCAGTCCCGTCAGAAACTGGATGGGACTGACAATACGTACTGACGACTGTGCGCCGACGATATAAGCCGATGTATTAAGCAGTACCCAATCTATTCAGTTGTGAGGGCTTGTCCTCACGTTCTTTGATAGCAATCACAAGTTTGCCGGGCATCAACCACGAAAGTCAGCGCAGTACGAAGTTACTGAGAGCTGACGGCTGAGAGCTGACGGCTCCGACTTGTCGGTGATCTTACCGCGGGGGTTCCACCCGTTCCCATCCCGAACACGGAAGTTAAGCCCCGCTGGGCCGATGGTACTGCACGCGAAAGTGTGTGGGAGAGTAGGTCGTTGCCGGCATAAAACAAAGGCCACGTTCAGAAATGAGCGTGGCCTTTTCCGCTTTTGCGGAACAAACCTCATCTTACTCCAGTGGGATCGCGGAGTTCCTTGCACCTTTTTACCTCCGGAGCTACGCGTGTGTTGTCAAAAGGATTCTCCAATTCGCCCACGTTAGCCACCCACGTATCTATGAAGTGTTCGGACCAACCGGTCGGCCAGCAACCCACCGTTATGTCCGCCATGATCCTCTTCGGCCAGTGCGGGACGTAGTCGGCCTCCGAGATTATGGGATTGCCGTCCAGCAGCACTTCGAGGATAGGCTTTTCATGATTCCACCGTACTAGGAAATGGTGCCAGCCCAGTCTGATCTCTTCCCTATCCTCATACCGCCACGACTTTCCATGGGCGGGGTTGTTCGGTACGAGCCAAAACTTCCACGCGGGCTTAGCTATTTTGTCCGCGAAATCGACCGGACCACGGCAGAGCGTGAATACATTGGTGTAAGGCGTCGACGGCGAGACCGCGTGGGCCAAGATATGACGATTGTTCACGAGCCTCCGGATTCCAGACCCAAAGACGTGCAGGAAGACACTTGCCTGGACACCGCCAACTGCCTTCTTAAGAACTAGCCCATCTATCCGCCCTATAGAACCAGCGTTGCTACTTCCCACAAACCGCGGTTCTTCCGACTCTGCGGGAACAGGCTTCTCCGTCAACATTCCGTAACCCGGACGCCTTTTATGGAATGGCTTTTCACCAAGAGAAGGAATTTCTAGTTCAACTTCCGCAACGTCCGACTTGACCGTCTGAAGATCAGGGCCCCACTTCCGATCCCCATCGAATCGTCTGAAATGAACTTTGCACCTTTTCCCGTCGAGGTCCACCCTACAATAGTTGTAGCCATTAGCGTTCGACTGCGGCCTTGCGTCACGCCCGGTAAAAGTAGCGCCGGCCGGAATTGTGATGCACTTACCATAGGTGCCTTGATGCAGAAACGTCGCCGGTTCGTGTTCGTGCCCGTGAAGAATGACGTCGCACACCTCCATCAGTCGGGCCCTGACCTTCCGGCGGTCGTCAATGTTGTCTTTGAGGGCGAGCCACGGAAATGGATGATGCATGATCCCCACAATGAGATCGCATTCTTCTAACCCGCTGAGCGCCTCCTCGATCTGTGGCTCCCCAACTATCAACTGGCCATAGTCCTCTACCTCCCGCGCAGAGTCCAGGTTCAAGGAACTCATCCACGCCGAATTCAGGCACAGAAAGCCTACGTCAACCCCTGTCGCGGTATGTAGTACGTGTCCATACCCATAAGCACAATTCGCCGGCCTTGTTGTCCCCTTGATTTTACTTATGTATTGGACGTAGGGTCCCAATGACCCGAGATAGAGGTTCCTCTTGTGCAGATCCGCGAAGTCAATGCCCAGGATATCGGTTGTAAAATCTGCGAGTCGCACGTTTAGCTTGGCCGCGAGGTCTCTTCTAACGTCATGATTTCCCGGAACTATAAAAAGGCGGTCATAACCAAGGCCGCAGGCTTTAAGGACCGGCCCGACAAATTCACGGTCAGCGGTCTCGTACTCCTCGGGCATTCCCGAGAAGGCGAGATCTCCGCTAAACACAGCGAAATCGAGCGTCTTCAACTCGTCACTGACGCTGGACCGGTCCCTAATATCCTGGACAAGCGCGTCGCGAACGACATTGCGATCGAAACTAGCTCCGCGTTGGTGCCAGTCAGACAGGTGAATCCATGAAATCTCCGACATAGATAACCAAGGATAGAACAGCCGAAGGGCTAGGTCGAACAAAATTGTACAGCGGTCCCGAGGCACCCGGTCTTGCCGGGTGCCCCAGGTTCGCGTACGCGCCTTTCGGACGCTGGGGGCTGGCCCACCCTTTCGCTTCATCTTAACTCCTGGGGGTGCCCCGTCCTTGTCGCGTTTTCTGCGACAGGGCGGGGATTTTGACTTCCTATTCTTCATCACGGCAGACACTCCTGTCCGCGATTTTTCATCACAAACAAGCTGTGTGAGGCATCACAGACTTCCAGCATCGCCCAATGCGACAATGATCCCCTGATGGGAAAGAGGAGAGGTGTGCTCGTCAACTAAGACGGCCCTCGAAGCCGTTCTGTGGTTAGTTATTCTCTAGTAATATAATTGGGGCAGTAAGCAGGGATCAGCAAGCCGCCGAAACTGCCAGTTTTCTACGAATTTCAGGAGAATAAAGCGGGAAATTCATCTAACTCCTTATTCCGGAATATTTTGACAATAAGTCCTGTGCGCTCTAGATTTTGGCGGGAAGACTCCCCCTAACCCCATGATTCCCAAAGATCGGGGGGAGGGGGGTAGTGGTAAACACGGGTTAATACCTTCCGAGTTAACATGCCCCGCTCGCTGAATCGCCCGCTTCGCGCCGGAGGATGCTTGGTACGCGCTTCCGAACACTGGCGTATAATTCCCAGCCGAAAGCCATTAGGAGGAGCCAACATGGCCAAGACCAAGCAGTTCACAATTTCGATTGAGAATCGACCGGGTACAGTTGCGGAGATCGCCCGCACAATGGGGAGCGCCAAGGTAAACATTCTCGCTCTCCTCGGAACCGCGCAAGGGACGACAGGCACGGTGGAACTCGTCGTCGAGGATGCGCGGCGAGCCAAGAAAGCGCTGGACGAAGCCCGGCTCACTTACAAGGAGACCACCGCCGAGGAGTTGGAGTTGCCCAACAAGCCTGGTGCGCTGGCGGAATGTTTAGACAAACTCGCCGCTAAGGGTGTCAACTTGAATTCGATCTGCGCCACCGTCTCGAAAGGCGGGAGGAAAGCGGTTGTGGTCTATACCGTCGCCACGGAAGAAAAGGTGGTGGCAGCGTAGGGCGAGGCATCGGCGATAGAAATGAGTTAGTAAGAGGCCACGTTCGGTAATGAGCGTGGTCTTTTTTTGTGTGACTCTTGTGGTTAAGATCAAGCGCCAAAAGATCAAAAGCGGCGGACAGAAATGTCTCCCCAAATACTCAGCTTGTAACTTGCGAGCTATCACTTAGGTAACCTCGTCATCCCGCCCCTGCGCAACTAATCTTTCGTCGGAGGGTTTCTATCCACATGAACAACAAATTCACCAACTCATTGCTAATCCTGGCAGTCGGAGGACTGATGCTCGCCGGTTCCGCCTCTGCTCAAACCTCAACTACCACCTCGGGCGCGGGCCCCGGCGTTGTCGATCCCGGCCATCCGCGGGTCAATGAAGTGAACCGTCGCGAGGAAAACCAGCAACAACGCATTGGCAACGGCATCAAGAGCGGCAAATTGAACTCGCAGCAAGCAGCCAATCTCGAGAAGCGCCAGACCAGTGTGCAGAACCGCGAGCAGAAGGACATGGCGGAGCACAACGGCCATCTCACAAAGGCCGAGCAGAAAGGGATCAATCGTCAGCAGAATCGGATCAGCAAGAGCATATACAAAGACAAGCATTCCAAGTAGAAGCCGTCTCGTAATGAACCGATGGAGCAAGAGACGCGGCTTGCCGCGTCTCTCCAGGGTAAGAACCTGCGGCCTCGCTAGCTACTAATACTTCACGATGGACGCGAACGATTTGGGATCGAGCGAGGCTCCACCTACCAAAGCGCCGTCGATTTCTTCTTCGGACATCAGGGCATGGGCATTCTCCGGTTTGACGGAGCCGCCGTAGAGGATGCGGAGTTTGTCGGCGAACTCCTGTCCGAAGGATTCAGCGGCTTCGGCTCGGATGATGGCGTGCGCGTCGGCGGCCATCTGCGGGGTTGCGGTCTTTCCGGTGCCGATGGCCCAGACCGGCTCGTAGGCGACTACCAGGCTGACGGCTTTCTTGGCCGAGACTTTGTGAAAGGCGCGGAGACACTGGCGGCGGAGCACGTCGTCGGTGAGGCCGGCTTCGCGTTCTTCGAGGACTTCTCCCACGCAGACAATGGGGACGAGTCCAGCTTCGATGGCGGACTTGAGCTTGAGGTTGACGGTGTCATCGGTCTCGCCGAAGTACTGGCGGCGTTCGGAGTGCCCGATGATAACGTGGGTGACGCCAACGGCGAGCAGCATGGCGGCGTTGATCTCGCCGGTGAAGGCGCCTTCCTTTTCCCAGTAAAGATCTTGCGCGCCGATCGCGACGTTCGATCCCTTGGCCGCGGTGATAGCGGCGTCAATACAGAGGTAGGTGGGGCAGACGACGATTTCGTCGCGGCCTTCGTTGCCATCGGGGCCGTGGACCAGAGGCAGGAAATCGCGGAAGAAGTCACGGGTCTGGTCGGGAGTTTTGTACATCTTCCAGTTGGCGACGATGAGGTTTTTTCTCATGAGGGACCTTTTGTGAAGATAACGGAAATTGCCAGGGATTCGCGGGAATTTTTTTCGGCGGCCTGGACGTAGGCGTTGCAGGTGGCAATGTCGAAGAGCACGAAACGGACGTGTTCCACATGGGCGCAGGGAGGCAGAACTTCGACAATGGTGCGAACTGCGATTTCAGCGGCCTCGTGAACAGGATAGCCGAAGACTCCGGTCGATACAGAAGGGAAGGCCAACGATCGGATTCCGTGGTCGTCGGCAATGCGGACGGACTCACGATAGCAACTGGCGAGCGTTTCGGCCTCGTGCTGTTGGCCTCCCCGGTACACTGGGCCGACAGTATGAATTACATATTTGGCGGGCAATCGTCCGCCGGTGGTGATGACGGCTTTTCCGGCGGGGAGCGTGCCGATCTTGGCCACGATGCGCTTGCACTCCTGCAGGATCGAGGGGCCGCCAGCCCGGTGAATCGCTCCATCCACGCCTCCGCCCCCGAGCAGAGACGAGTTGGCGGCGTTTGCGATAGCTTCGGTGGTCTCCTTGGTAATGTCGGCGGGGCCGCGGAGTTCTAGCGTTTTGCCATTGGCGAAAGTTAGTCGGGCTGCGAAGTCGGACATAGCAGTTAAGAGCTGACCGGTTGCAATGTGGCAAGTGGCGGGCGGGACGTTCACCACTACAGCCGGCGAGACGCCGGCGCTACGTCCAAACTTCCCACTATTTTTTATCCGTCAGCGCTTCTACTCCGGGCAACTTTTTGCCTTCTAGAAATTCCAGCGAGGCGCCGCCGCCGGTTGAAATATGGGTGATCTTGTCGGCTACGCCGGCGGCTTTGACGGCGGCCACGGAGTCTCCGCCGCCTACGATCGACGTGGCTCCGGGATTTTCCGCCACGGCGTGGGCGATCTTGAAGGTGCCTTTGGCAAAGGGCGGCATTTCGAAAACGCCCATGGGGCCGTTCCAGACGATGGTGCGGGCGCGGGCTACCTCTTCGGAAAATGCCTCAATCGATCGCGGGCCGATATCGAGGGCCATCATGTTGGCCGGAATGGGCTCGCCGCGGTTGACAATTTTGGTCAAGGCGCTGGCTTCGACGCGATCGGCGATGACATGATCGGTGGGCAGGAGGAACTTGAGCTTGTGAGTTTTCGCCTGCTGCAGAAGGTTGCGGGCGAGTTCGATCTTGTCTTCTTCGACCATACTCTTGCCAACGGATTCGCCTTGCGCCTTGAGGAAGGTGTAGGCCATACCGCCGCCGATAATGAGAACGTCAACCTTGCCGAGCAGGTTCTGGATGACTCCGATTTTGTCGCTGACTTTGGCGCCGCCCAGGATGGCGACGAAAGGGCGCTCGGGGTTTTGCAGGACGCGACCCAGATATTGCAGCTCCTTTTCCATGAGCAAACCGGCGGCGGATTTCTGCACGAACCGGGTAATGCCAACCGTGGAAGCGTGGGCACGATGGGCGGTGCCGAAGGCGTCATTGACGTAGAACTCGGCGAGCTTTGCGAGTTGCTTGGAAAAATTCTCATCATTCTTTTCTTCTTCGGCGTGAAAGCGGAGGTTCTCAAGCAGCAGGGCTTGGCCTTTCTCGAGCTTGAGCGCCATTTCTTCGGCCTCGGGCCCGACGCACTCGGGGCAGAAGCCGACGTTTTCGCCGCGCGACAGTTCCTTGTCGAGCACCATGCGGAGACGCTCGGCGACGGGTTTGAGACTCAGCTTTGGATTTGCCTTGCCTTTGGGACGGCCCAGGTGAGACGCGAGGATGAGGCGCGCGCCGTGACGCAGAGCGTACTCGATGGTGGGCAGGGTTTCGCGGATGCGGGTGTCGTCCATGACGCGGCCGTCGTCGAGCGGGACGTTGAAGTCGACGCGCATGAAGATGCGACGATCGTTGAGAGGAAGATCGCGAATAGAAAGTTTGGACATGGAAGCACTCCGTCGTTCGACTTTGCCGCTGGAGGGCCGGGCGTCTCGCCCGGCTGGACGGGCGACACGCCCGTCCCTCCAGCGTATGACTCATGCTACAGAACCTACAGTCCTTTGGCCGACATCAGGTTGATCAGATCGCGGACACGGCAAGAGTATCCCCACTCGTTGTCATACCAGGAGATCACCTTGACGCAGTTGCCGCCGACGACTAAGGTCATGGGCGCGTCGACGATGGAGGAGCGGGAGTCGCCTTTGAAATCGGACGAGACCAGTTCGCCTTCCTCGAAGCCGAGGTAGCCCTTCAGCGGGCCTGACTCGGAGGCTTTTTTCAGGGCGGCGTTCACCTCTTCTTTGGTGGTCTTTTTTTCTACCCAGACGACGAGGTCCACGACCGAGACGTTGGGCGTGGGGACGCGCATGGCGAAGCCGTCGAGTTTGCCGGCCAGGTCGGGGATGACCAGCTTAACCGCCTTGGCGGCGCCCGTCGTGGTCGGAATCATATTGATCGCCGCCGCACGGGCGCGCCGCAAATCTTTGTGCGGGAAGTCGAGGATCACCTGATCGTTCGTATAAGAGTGGATGGTGGTCATGGTACCGCTGACGATCTTGAAGTTATCGTTGACGACCTTGGCGACCGGCGCCAGACAATTCGTGGTGCAGGACGCGTTCGAGACGATGTGATGCTTGGCGGGATCGTACTTCTCTTCGTTCACACCGAGCACAACCGTGAGGTCTTCGTTCTTCCCGGGGGCGGTGATGATGACTTTTTTCACCGTGCCGCGCAGATGTTTCTTCGCTTCGTTGCCGTCGGTGAACTTTCCGGTGGATTCGATAACGACTTGAGCTCCGACGGAGTCCCAGGGCAGGCCAGCGGGATCTTTTTCTTTAAAAACCTTTATGACTTTGCCGTCGATCGAAATACTGTCGGCGCCGGCGGTGATTTTGTGCGGCAGGTTGCCGAGGATAGAGTCGTACTTGAGCAGATGGGCTAGAGTCTTGGGATCGGTGAGATCGTTCACGGCGACGAAGTCGAGGTTCTTATCGGCGAGCGCGGTACGGAGAACGTTGCGTCCGATGCGTCCAAATCCATTAATGCCAACTTTTACGGCCATGGTGCCTCCAAGAAGAATTTTAATTGCCTAGGAAAATACGCAGGGGCCCGGAACAACATTCGATGGTAACAGGCGGGAGGAGCCAGCGTAAACGTCACGCGACCATCCGTGCTGTGCTAATTTTCCCGAAATAGGACACTACTCCTGTATCTACTTCTTGCAGGACGACAACAAGAAGAAGTTATCATAGGCTAGCGTTGACCGAGCGGGGCTGGTAGAAGAGAGACCGACAAGGGAGCTATGCGAAATCCGATTAGAACTGTGTTCATTGAACTTCCCTGCACTGTGCTGTTTGCGCTTGCAGCCATAAATGTGGTCCATGCACAGGGCCATGCCGACCAGCGGGTGTTGGCGGCTGCAAGAGAGTGCGAGCCGAAGGAGCGCTCTTTGATTGAGCGATTAGTCGGGATCGACTCCGGTACAGGAGATGTAGCGGGACTGACCGCCGTCGGCACGCTCCTCCGCACGGAACTCGAGGCCATCGGAGCCAAGGTCGAAAGCGTCGGCGCCGTTGCGCCCGCGCTAGGAGACAACCTGGTCGCTACCCTCACTGGAACCGGCAAAGGGCGCATTCTGCTCATCGCCCATATCGACACCGTGTTTCCGCACGGGACTGTGGCGCAGCATCCCTATGCCGTGCTGGGCAACCACGGCGTCGGCCCGGGCGCCGGCGATGACAAGTCCGGCGCCGCAACCGCCGTATGCGCGCTGAGCATCCTGCAACAACTCCAGTGGACCGACTACGCACAGATCAAGCTGCTGTTGAACTCAAATGAGGAGACCGGTTCGGTGGGGAGCCGCGATTTGATCCGCTCTCTGGCCAAGCAAAGCGATGTCGCGATCAACCTGGAACGAGGTGTCCCTCCCGATGGTGTGCTGATAAGCCGGAAAGGTTCGGCCATCTTGACCATCGAGATCAGGGGCCGCGCGGCGCACTCTGGCCTAGAGCCGGAGAAGGGTAGGAATGCCGCCATCGAGGCCGCACACCAAGCGCTTCAACTGGGACAGTTGGCAAATGCAGAAAAGGGAACGACCGTCAACGTAACCGTGCTGGAAGGCGGCGGTACCATCAACGTCATTCCAGCACATGCCACGGTTAAAGCCGACGTCCGGGCCTATTCCAAGGAAGAATTCGATCGCGTGGAAGAGGGCTTACATAGACTATCCAACGAGACGATCGTTCCAGGCATCGACGTCTCCGCAACGCTAGCGCGGAATTTTCCACCCTGGCCACATGCTGCCTCCACGGATGCCTTGGTCGAAAGGGCGCGCAAGCTCTATTCCGAGATCGATGGTAGCCTGGCTACCGTCTCCGTTGGCAGCTCTGCAGATGTGGCATTCGCGGCGGAGAGCGGCGTGCCCTCAATTGACGGCTTCGGCCTTCTAGGCGGGGGAGCGCATAGCCTGGACGACTACGCGGACCTTGCAAGCATTGTGCCCAGGCTCTATCTGTTAACCAGGATGGTTATGGACATCGGCGAACACCCCCCGGCACACTAGCCATGGTCGAAGAAAGCACCAGTCGCTCAGGAAACAGCGCCGATCAATTATCTACTGCTGCCCCCGATACTTACGTCAACCACTACCGGAAGATGGTCACTGAGATGTCCCCACTCTCGGAACGATCCGACTTCAACGGCTCCTAACCGCCAACCTTTCGGGACAAACACGTGGTCGATGTGAAATGGCTTGTCCTGATGACGGTAAAAGTAGTAGGTGGGGCGCGTTTCGGCTCCTTGCTTCTCTCCATGATGAGTGTGGTACGCACTGATCAGACCGTGGCTTCTGAATAAGCGAACAACTTCCGTGTGGTTCCGTCCGGGGCGGTTCTCGTCCCATTGCGAATTGCTGTTGAAATCTCCAGCGATGACAACGGGAGCGTTCCTGAACCAGCCACTTTGTTCCATGAGACATCGGTGAACCTGACCTATGTAATTGTCCGCGCGCTTAGTCCCGACCGGGCACGCCCAAATGGCAAGCAAATTGAAATCCAATGACCCTTGAACCCGATGTCCGGATTGAGCGCCAATAAACTCGGCGCTTTACGAGCAAGAGCCATTCCGCAGTTCCAAGTCACGATGCGCAGGGGTGCCATGTTCCTGAGTCTGGCGAAATGTTAACAGGAATATCGGTAGCCGCTGGACAACTAGGTATGAACGCGGCGCATCCGAGGGCGAACAATTACAATCCAGGGCTCGTGGCAAATCTAAAAGGACTGGGAGCTTTCAAGACAACTTTGTCTCCTGGAAGGTTGTTAACATAAGGCGCAAGCGGGCAACTTCGCTCCGCTCTTTTTTGCCCTCAGGAACAAACTCGACTCCGTAACGGTATCCGGTGCGATTGCGCACTTCGCTCCGCACGCGAATGGGTTTGCCTGAATACGGAGGAGTGAACTCCACTTCGATCTCATCGCCGAGTCCGAGTTCTGCACCCATCATTAGACACATGCCGCCTTCGCTCATTTCCGTGCCGCGCCCATCCCGGATCAGGGTTCGGTCCGGCTTGTGGATGACCGCCCGGACAGGGACATCTATTCTGTAGCGTGGCCAGCGACGTTCTCGCTCGTATATGGGCGAAGCAACAGCATCGGAGATTGTAGGAGCCATGACGCCAGCTTATCGGTTTTTCGCGGTTGGGGGGACGTAACGGAGGTCCAGTAGTTGTACGCGCTCCCCCGTGCGCTCGGTTAAGTCCTTTGGTTTTAATATCTTTAAGATGGTCGCGGCGAAAGCCAATGCCAAGGCTGAAGGGACGTGCATGCCTGCGCCCGACAAGAAGTGTCGTCGCTATCGACGCTTCTGGTGCCCCGGCATTCCGCCAGAGCCCCAACGCCTGCGAGCAGCCAATCTCGTTAATTAGCAATATCTGACGGCGGCAGCCGCTCAGGATCAGCCAATCGATTACAATCCCTTGCCGAGGGGGATTCATGGCAAATCTAACGGGACTAGCGGGCTTTGTGTCGAAGTTGAGGACGGTGAGAACGAGTCTGGTAAATGAGCTTCGTCATGTTGATGCCGCTCTTTCGGTTCTTGGCAAGATGGGCGGCGGGAGTACCAAACCGAAGCGTGGGGTGTCAGCGTCGGCTCGCAAACGGATGAGCCTCGCACAAAAGGCGCGATGGGCGAGTGTTCGGAAGGAATCGCGGCCAGCAGTGGGAGCAGCGAAAACAACTGGCGCGGCTCCTGCAAAACGCATCATGTCGGCATCAGCCCGCAGGAAGATTGCGGCGGCACAAAGGGCACGGTGGGCCAAGGTGAAGGCTGCGAAGAAGACTGCTTAGTCCGGAAGGGGAACCACAATGTGATTCTTGCGATTTCTGCATATCGAGATTTAACTCAATTTTTATTGAATCCACAGCCTTGTCGTGTGGCATAATATGTCGCGCCTCTTTGAAGAGCAGTTCCCGCCACTTGAGGCCCAACACGGCCTTGAGGCGAATGGACTGAATGCGGCGAGGTGGGTCGTGAATTTGAAATGCTACCTGTTGTCCCTCCTGAGAATCCACCGTCCAGACTGTGAACTTTGCAATGCTCGTGAAGAGTACGGAGTTGAGCTGCGAAAGCGGCTGGAAGAGCTGAGCTGGCGGACGCGGGCACGTTCGCTCAACAATGAGGAGCATGATGAGGTCGTGGGGGTCTTGGATTCCAACCCCGCAGAAGATTTAGCACGTCCGCCTATTTCGTTGGCGCAGCCGCGGAAGAAGATTGCCTGAAGTGTGATCGGAAAGCAGCATTTCTCCTAGCAGGCCATGCACCGCCGGGCCACGGCGGTGACGCTTATCACGGTTAACTTATTACCGACTGGTTCATGAACTCTGCGGCCACACTTCGTTGCGCCATGCAAAGAATGCTACGGCGATGGACGGCGAGGCCAGGTTACGGGCAAGAGCTTCTCGTGTCACTTGCCGGCGTGGCCGGTTGAAGCCGAACGGCCCCTGGCATCATCTACTACTCAGAGCTTTTCAATTCGGGTTGTTTCTTGAAGAAAACTATGTCTTCCCGGCCCGTACATAGCGCGCTTGATGCTGACACACAGATGTTCCCGGATTTGACGGCGACACAGATCGATCGGATCCGTCCGGGCAGCAAGCTTAGAAGAGTTGAACCGGGCGAGATCCTGTTCCGTCCGGGCGACACCGAGGTTCCGTTCTTTGTAGTGCTTTCCGGAAGCATGGAGATCGTGCAGCCGGACCTCACAGGTGAGCGTCTGGTAACCACACACGGTGCCGGTGAGTTTACAGGAGAAATCAGCATGATTTCCGGGCAGCGATACCTGGTGCTCGGACGCGTCACCGAAGTGGGTGAGCTTCTGGAGCTGACCTCCGAGGGTCTGCGCTCCCTGATCGCGCGAGATGCGGAACTGAGCGAGATCATCATGAGGGCGTTCATCCTGCGCCGTCTCGCGCTCATCACGAACCACCTGGGAAACGTGATCTTGATGGGCTCGAGCCACTCTGCGGCCACGCTACGTCTCCGCGAGTTTCTTGGACGCAATGGCCATCCTCACACGTATGTGGACCTGGACAGCGACAAGGGTTCGCAAGAGCTGCTCGACCGTTTTGCGGTCAAGTTGGAAGATGTTCCAATCGTCATTTGTGACACACGCTCTGTATTGCGCAACCCGACCATTCAGCAGCTCGCAGAATGCCTGGGGCTCAACGTCAGCGTCGACAGCACACAAGTGCGCGATTTGATCATCGTGGGCGCCGGCCCGGCTGGACTGGGAGCGGCTGTGTACGGCGCTTCGGAAGGTTTGGATACGCTTTTGATCGAGACCGAAGCCCCTGGTGGGCAGGCCGGATCCAGTTCCAAGATCGAGAATTACCTTGGTTTCCCTACCGGCGTCTCCGGGCAGGAACTAGCGGCGCGTGCGATTAATCAAGCGCAAAAATTTGGCGCGAAGATGATGGTGGCGCACAGCGTCGTAAAGCTGAATTGCGATCGCCGTCCTTACGAGCTGCTTCTGGACGATGGCAGCATGCTCTCGGCGCGGGCCATCGTCATTGCAACCGGGGCGCAGTACAAGAAGCCGGCAATTGCCGATCTGAGGAAGTTTGAGGGTCAGGGTGTGTACTATGGCGCGACCTACATCGAGTCTCAGTTGTGCGGAGACGAAGAGGTGATCGTTGTCGGCGGCGGGAACTCCGCCGGTCAGGCCGCTGTCTTTTTATCGCAGACAGCGCGCAAGGTCTATATGCTGGTGCGCTCCGGAGGATTGGCCGAGACGATGTCCCGTTACTTGATTCAGCGAATCTCGGAAAATTCGGCGATCGAGTTGCATTTCAACACCGAACTGGTGAGTTTGGACGGGCAGACTCAATTAGAACGCGTCGGCTGGATCGACAAGACCACGGGGCAAACCTCAAGTCACGAGATCCGTCACGTGTTCATAATGGCGGGGGCCTCGCCTCGAACGGAGTGGCTGCGCGGTTGTGTGGCTCTGGATGACAAAGGGTTCATCCTCACGGGGCGAGATCTGGATGGGACCGGCGCGACCAACGGGTCGCCCGCTTGGCCGCTGGCGCGAACTCCCCAGATGCTGGAAACCACTCTTCCAGGCGTATTTGCGGTCGGTGATGTTCGATCGGGCAACGTGAAGCGTGTGGCCTCGGCGGTGGGCGAAGGAGCAATTTCAGTGCACCTGGTGCACCGCGCTCTCGCCGAGGTATAAAGGCTCCGCTTCGGGCCGGGAGCAAGTCAGCACGGGATAGGAGAAACAAGATGCCGCAATGCAAACATCTCGATCAGATCAGGATCACCAGCACGGAAAAGCATGTTTGTGAAGAATGCGTGAAAACCGGTGACACGTGGGTCCATTTGCGGTTATGCCTCGAATGTGGGAATGTTGGCTGCTGCGACTCGTCGAAGAACAAGCACGCAACCAAGCACTTTCATCATACGAAACACCCGCTCATGCGCTCGATTGAGCCGGGAGAGGAGTGGGTCTGGTGCTATGTGGACCTCGTCTCCCCCGGAGAGTTGAAGGGACGCGCCTTTGTGGCGGCGGGCGATTGATCCTTACGACGGACGCTCATGGACTGGGTTCCGGCCGCCATCCGCTGGTTATTCGACTCGGAGCATGGCGCATTTAACCGCCTGATTCCACGCTGGCTCTTCTTGCGAGCGCTGGGCTGCATTTATTTTTCCGCCTTCTTCTCGCTCGTCTTTCAGATCCGTGGGCTCATTGGACCGGAAGGGATCTTGCCGGCAAACGAGTATCTGCGAGCCGTGGCACATTCGTTGGGCTACAGCCGCGGCTTATGGTTTGCTCCCACTTTACTTTGGCTGGCGAGCGGCCCGCATATGCTGGCCGCCCTGTGCTGGGTGGGCATGGGCGCGTCGCTGCTGTTGGTTCTGAATGTATGGCCGCGCGGAATGCTCGGGATCTGTTTTGTGTGCTTCCTTTCGTTCGTCAGCGCAGCCCAGGATTTCTCCGGTTATCAGTCAGACGGGATGCTGCTCGAAGCTGGATTCATCGCGTTCTTCTTTTCTCCGCCTGGATTCCGCCCCGGCATGGGCGTGGCATCGCCACCACCGCGCGCCAGCCTGTTCCTGTTGCAATGGGAATGGTTTCGCATCTACTTCGAGTCCGGGGTCGCGAAGATCATCGGTGGAGATCCCGAGTGGCGCAATTTTACTGCGATGGACGAGTACTACCAGAACGGTCCGCTGCCCACGTGGATCGGCTGGTACATCGAGCATCTGCCGCACTGGTTCCATGCTTCGACGGTTTTTGCGACGCTGGCGCTCGAACTGGTTTTGGTTTGGATGTTATTTCTGCCGAGACGCTGGCGAATCGCGTGCTTCTTTATTGTGACTCCATGGGAACTGGGTGTTATTTTCACCGCCAACTACACGTTTCTAAACTACCTTGTTCTGGCTTTGGGATTCCTGTTGCTGGATGATCGCTTTGTGCGGCAGTTTCTCCCGCAGCGCTTTCTCCGACAACGACGGATGAGTTCGCTCGTCGCCGACGCTACAACCGGTCCCGAGGGCAATCCGACCGCCTCTGGAGTCAGCGAACCCGATAAGGTGGGGGAAACGTCGGCAGAACCCGAACGATCCCAACAAAGCAGATGGCGAAGTTCGATAGGCAGCTTGCGTCAACAGGTCAAGATATTGAAGCTGTCTTTTGTCAGTGTGGTGCTTAGCTGGATTTTTTATGCCACCACGGTGGAGTTGATCTGGATGTTCTGGGCACTACCACTGCCAACCGCGCCAGTGGAGGCGCTCGAGCCCTTTCGAATCGCCAATCGATACGGCCTTTTCGGTATCATGACCCGCGGCCGATACGAGATCGAGTTCCAGGGGTCCGAGGATGGAAAAACCTGGGTGGCGTATCCATTCCGTTATAAACCGCAGGACCCGAGCACGAGACCGGGGATTTACGCGCCTTATCAGCCACGATTCGATTGGAATCTCTGGTTTGCTTCGCTGGGCGCATGGCGCGACTATCCGATTGTGCCCAGCACCGAAGTGCGGCTGCTTTCCAATGACAATGACGTTCTCGCGCTTTTTGAGAAGAATCCCTTTCCGCATGAGCCCCCACGCCAGGTGCGTGCGGTGATTTGGCAATATTGGTTCACAACCATGTCCGAGAAACGGACACAAGGTCTCTGGTGGCGCCGTCAATTCCTGGGACTCTACGCACCCACGATCGGGCGCGAACCCGATGGCAGTGTCCGTGGCGTCGAGCGGCCTACGGTTGGTCCACACGAATGAATGCCCCCAAGCACTTCTCTTCTGGTAGGTTACTGCACGACGTGGTCGCGGGATCACTGTGCCATCGCTTCCACAAACCAAATAAAGAGGCACAGAAGCGAAGAAATAATGGTTGGCACCTCGAGCTGTCCCGTTCCGATCAGCGCAGCGAGCACTCCGCACAGAGCAGTCAAGAAACCAATTCGGAACGCAAGCATCAGGATAGGGTGATAATACGGAAGCCCGCCAGTGATAAGCGCGTGCACGGCCAGTGCGATGATAGCCGCTAAAGAAGCAGTAGATGCTCCAAATCCAATCGTCGTGATCCCGCTCCTCCATCGAGGCGGGTTCAGCTTAACCTCAGCGCGAGACCACAGCGCCCAAGTTCTGACAACGTACACGCAAAATGCGATCAGGAGTCCATAAACAATTACGTTGCCGATGATTGCGGCAATGATCTCACGCATGGCGTTTTCAGACGCGAAGAGCAAAAGCAGGACTGCTTTGCCTCGCCTGCTCAAAGCCTCGCACAAACCGAAATCAGAAAACAGGAGTGCGCTCTTGGTCCGATTACTGCTGTAACATCGCCTTTGCACCAGTAGCGGCCTGAGCGAACGTCCCCGACCTGAGTTCTAGCCGCCCAACCTCGACAACGCCATCTTCGCCGCATGATAGCCGCACATGCCATGTACTCCTCCGCCTGGCGGAGTGGATGCGGAGCAAATGTAGATATCGCGCGCCGACGTGGCGTAATGTCGCCACGTCGG
>Ga0209517_10005381_pt1 | contig 16325 bp, 13 predicted proteins | sample PeaSoiMetSII2010_FD_187695 | JGI IMG/M metagenome (GOLD analysis project Ga0209517, IMG submission 187695) | Peat soil microbial communities from Weissenstadt, Germany - SII-2010 (SPAdes) (version 2) | ecosystem: Environmental > Terrestrial > Soil > Wetlands > Peat | place: Germany...
AGGCCTCATCGCGGCTGAATCGTTGCTCCAACTCCAGCAAAGTCCGCGGATAATCCTCGCTCATGCCCGCAAACACTATATCTTGGGCCTGGTGGCGTCAAGTAAATATCCCTAAGATCTGTTGACATGCCGCAAAACGTCACCTCTCCATCAACAACACTTTCTCCGCATCGTCGATCTCGGTCAACTTGACTTCGATCACTTCCCTGTCGGTGGTCTGCACAATTCGGCCGATGAAGGTGGCCTCGACGGGCAATTCGCGATGGCCGCGATCAATCAGTACCAGCAACTGCACCAGGCTGGGGCGGCCATGCGAAAAAAGGGCGTCGAGGGCGGCGCGTGTGGTGCGCCCCGTATACAGCACGTCGTCCACGAGCACGACCTTCTTGCCCTCGATGGAAAAGCCAATTTCCGCTTGCTGCACCACGGGCTTGGGCCCCAGGGTTGAAAGGTCGTCGCGATAGAAGGTGATATCGAGCGCGCCCACGGGAATCTTCTTCTTTTCCACCCGTTGAATCATTTTGCCCAGGCGCTCGGCGATGGGCACTCCGCGACGGCGGATTCCGACCAGTCCCAGGCCGTCAACGCCATCGTTTCTTTCGAGGATTTCGTGAGCGAGACGCACCAGCGTCCGTTCAATCTCTGAACCCGACATTAACTGCGTTTTTTGCCTGAGTGTCGTTTTGGGGACTGCATTCTTCGTCGTCATCATGGCACGAGTACCTTATCAAACTCAGCTTGAGTTCGGGAACTCCTGGGAACTTCGCAGGGCTCGTCGGGTGGCGAACCGGTGGACCGCGGGAGTGATGATCAGCGAAAGAATCATCGACAGCAGGATGCCGCCGATCACCTTCCGTTTGGCGTGTCAGCTACGAGCGCGGGCTAGACCGGGGATTTCGATCCGGTCAGGTACTGGCGCGGCACCTGGAAAGGCGCTCACCGCGTCGCTCTTCTGCTTCTTCGATTGCTTCTTGGAGTCGGGCAACTCCAGGTTGGCGATATCGGCGAGGGTTGTGCTCTCCAGAATCCGAGACGCGGAGTTGCGCACGGCGAGGAACACTTTGTACAGGGCGCGGTGGCTGGCATCGCGGCTAATCAGCTCGCGCAAATGTTCCGCATCGCCAAACGGCGCGAGCGGGCCGTCAATCACGCGAATCACCTCGCTGAGATGGATGTCGGAAGGGAGCCGTCGCAGCCGGTAGCCGCCCCGGGCGCCGCGCGTGCTCTCCACCAGGCGCGCGTTCTTGAGCTCAATTAAGATGATTTCAAGAAATTTCTCCGGCAGAACCTCTTCCACGGCGATTTCGCGGATCTTGATCGGGCCCTCCTGGTGGTGCCGGGCAAGCATCATCATGGCTTGCAGTGCGTAAAGCCCTTTTTGTGAAATTTTCACGATTGCACCCGCGACCTTTCCTATTCCGCGTCAGACAGTTGTTCTGGCGTGGTGACCGCCGGCTCATGCTGGTTTGCAGTGCGCCGGCGCCTGACGGAAGTTTCCCTTGTCTACTGTCTCTATCGGGATGGGTGGAAGCAGTGTCCCCGGTCACACCTGCGTGTGATATTGGGCACCTGGCAGAGCGAATCCGGGGCGCCGCAGCACAGCCAGTTGCCAAGCGGCGCTCCATCTGGACAGCCGGGGCGGCTGTCCCCACGCGAGCGGGGTTCAGAGGGCTGAATCCGATCTAGATAGGGCTTCGTTGTGCGGTCTCCTCGGGGCGGAAGCCATAGTTGCCTCTGAGGAACTGCAGCACATACCATTTCATCGCCGCTTCGCTGGTCATGTACATATCCAATTGGCTGGTCGAGACCATCAGCCGGCCCAGAATATCGAGACTGGCTTCGGTTCGTTCCGCGGGCGCCTTCTTGAACCAGGCATTGACTAAATCGCCACGGCGGTCGGTCAGAAAGCCGTAATGAGCCAGGCAAGCCTCTATGAAACATGCTCGCAGGTTGCGTCTTTCTCGCGCCGCTCCTCCTCCGGAGAAGCGGAAGGCGATGTAGTTATTGCCCGGGACCGCGGAGACGCAGGCGTCCACTAACGTAAAATGGTAGGCCAGGCGCGAGTTGAGGTTCATGTATTCGTCGGCCACCAGCAGGTAGCTTTGTTCGCCGAGTGCGCGCATCGCGCCCGAGTACGCGGTGAGCGAGGTCGCCATCACCGATGCTAAATCACTCAGGCTGGCAGGCATTTCGCGGGTCCAGGTAACATCGGGATGAGTGACGCCGCGCCAGAACGCCTGAAAAGGACGGGAAACAATCTCCTCCGGTTTCACTTCCGCGGCCAGCGGATCTTGCAAAGCCAATCCGCCGCCCAGGTCCAGAACCTGCAGGTTGACCGGAGTCGAACTCAGCAGTTTGCGCGAGGTGTGCGGTCCGCGCTCCAACTCGCTGTCGCCCACCTCGAACATTGCCTCGATCGCCTTCTCGTGGCAGAAGCGGAGTACGTCGTGTGCGGACTTGCAGCCGGCGGGCCGAAAGTTCGCGCCCGACGGGTCGAGCAAGTGGAGCACCAGTAAGCGCTCGGCGATGGGGTCGCTGGAACCCTTCCGGTACCGCCTATTCTCGGCCGGTTCGACCATGCGCGTCTCCCAAAGCGTTCCCGCGTACACGCGCGGTTGCACCGCGTCCAGGCTGACCGGGTCGCCGTTGTGAATCTGTTCGAACGCGCCTTCCAATTGGAACACGGAGGGAATCTTGGACTCGCGGAGAAGGGAGGCCGCATGTCCCGCGAGGTTGCCCCACTCCGCCACCAGGCCGGCGATGCGGGGAAAGACGGCGACGATTTCCGGCGACGCCTTGCGCAAGAACAAGATCGAGCCGTCCGGCGTTTTGCCGAGGTCACGAGGATCGGAAACCAGGTACGCCGTCCCGGAAACGCGGCCGGGATAAACACTGCGTCCGCCGCTGAGGAGCGGCTCTTGTTTCACCCGCGATTTGCTCTTGGCGGCCTCCGCATCGCCCAACGCGAGCGCACGCGACTGCACGATCCAAAGCTGGCCCGCTTCGTCGAGGGCCCACTCGACATCTTGCGGTGCCTTGAAGTGTTCTTCGATTTGGAGACCCCAGATGGCCAGGGTCTCGAGTTCGCGGGCGGTGAGGCTCGGCGCCGCTGCTTGCTCCGGTGACAACGGGCGGCGAGTGAGCCCGCCGCCGTCCTGGGGGATGATCTCAACTTCTTTGTGGACGATGTTTCGCTCCACCACAAAACGAGGGCGCTGACGGGACATGACGAACAAGTCGGCCGCTCCATGCCCGCTGGCGATGTCCAGAGCCAGACCGCGAGTCGCCGTGATCCACAAGGCATCGCTCTCGGGATTGCCCGGGTCTCGGGTGTACATGATGCCCGAGGCGCGGGCCCGAATCACGCGCAGACAGAGCACAGGGATGGGCGTGTCGATTTCCGACAGGCCCGCCGAGAGGCGATAGAACAATGCGCGTTCACTGAAGCGCGCGGCCACGACCCGCCGGTAGGCATCGACTACCTGCTCCTGAGGAACATTGATGAGGCTGAGAAATTGTCCCGCGAAGGTGCGCTCGCCACCTTCTCCGACGGCACTGGAGCGCACCGCCAGACCCGCCGTGGGCCCGCGCGAAAACAGCGTATGCGCGCGCTCGGCAAGGGCAACTTCGATGGCCCGCGGAACTGGCAATGCCATCACCATCTCCGCCAGTCTCTTGGAGACTTCCTGGAGGGCGCTTAGATCGTTTAGGTCGAGGTTGCGGGTCGCATCCCGGATCTTCTCCCAGAGCGGAATGCCACAGAACTGGCGGTAGGCTTCGGCGGTGATCACGTAGCCGTCGGGAACCGGCAGACCAATCCGGTTCTTGACTTCCGCCAGCGCCGCAGCCTTGCCGCCGACTTCCGCTGCCGAAGCTCCATCGATCTCCCCCAGCGAGGCGGAAAAATTTGGAGCCACGAGTTCCTGCCGCACCGCGATATAGCGCTCGACTTCATCCTGTTGAGCGTGGATCGCTTCGTGAAGTTGTGGGAAGTTAATCCCGGTCAGGCGCTCCAGCGCCGCCACGGTGGCTTCGGCCTTGGAGTAGACGCCGGAGATCCTGGGACCGACGATGTCGCGCCGCGGCAGGACGAACTGCAGATCCTCCTGGATCGCAGCCATTAGCTCCAAACATTCGTTGTTCAGGGAAAGCAGGTCGCGAAAGCTCTGGTAGCGGCGCCGGATCCGGTCCTCGACCGCCTTGGCTGGCTCCGCGGGCTTCTTTTTCGACCACCAGGACATCGGGTTGGGGCCACTATAGCACGACGAACCTGTCGCGCCGGCGCGAGCTTACTTGCCGGCTTTGGTCAGATCCGTCTTGCTCACATTCATCAAACGAAGGGCTTGGCCAGGCTGCTTGTAGTAGTAGCGAATCTCGTCGCCCGACTTCCAGGTATCGCCGGGCAGCGCGAGATACTCGCCGGGCACGGAGAAGGTCAGAAGGATCTTCTTCCGCCGCGAATAGATGGTCACGGTTTTGTTCTGGCGATCGACGGCGGGAAATTTCGTCTTCGCCACTCGGGGGTCGTTTCGCGAGACGTCGTCTTGCTCATTAACCGGCAGGTAGGAAACTGTTTTCAGGGTCCCGGATGCTGGATCGAAGAAGACGACCGTCCGCTGCTTGGTGTCAAACGACAGCAGTTTCCCAGCCTCTGGAGCCGGACCGGTTTCGTTCGGGTCCACGGGGAGCTTCACCGCTACCGGCGGCAGAACATCGTACCTGGGCTGGTCGGACTTTGGGGCGGAATCCAGAATCAATGTGACCACGCCGTTTTGCCTGTCAAAAGCGATCGCTCGCCCCTGGTCCACCTTGCCAGCTACACTGCCAGAATTGGCGCATCCTGCGGCGAACCATAGAGCTGCCACGGTTGCGAGCGTGACCAGCGACTTTCTAGCAGGCTGCGGAATAACCAGCCGAAGCCGCAAAGAGTTCGCCTCAGGCGCTGAAGCGCAGTACATTTTCAACGACCTAACGGCACGACTGAAGTCGTGCCCTTCCCAAAACCTGCTCGAATAAGCGTCCGTCCGCAGACTGCTTGTGAGTGCCATTGCAAATGCTCCCTGATTACACGTGAACTAAGGGTTGTTTCCGTTGCGCGCGTTCTTCGCGAACGCCAAGGACGAACTTGGTCAGGATGTACAGCGACAAGGCGGAAACCAACCCTAGAATCAGCACCGCTGCACAGTTGTCCAGAATGTGCCGCAGGCTGGGAAGGGCCGCGGCCGCGATCTTCAGCAGGATTGACACCCCACAACCAACCACGGCAAAGCCGAAGAAAATGCGGATGCCATATCCCTTAACATATTTGGTGGCGATGGATCCGATCTGCGCTCCGATGGAGGCTCCGACCAGCATGATGAGGGCGGCCAAGAGCTCGGTTCGGCCCTTGTAGCTATAGGACGCCGTGCCATACAAACCGGAAATAACGATTTCAAACAGATCCGTTCCCACCGCAATGTGAGTGGGGCAGCCGATCAAGTAGATCAGCGCTGGCATGCGGACCAGGCCGCCACCGATGCCCAGCACTCCGGCCAGCCATCCGGTAAAGAAGCTCACGGCAATGGGAAGCCAGATCGAGCAGCGGACGCCGGCTCGCTTGAAGTGCACCACGGGAGGGATCTTGATTTTGTGCAGAGTCTTGTGCCACTCGATGCCGGTGGCGAGCGCATCCAGTTTTCTGCCGGAGGCTAGAGCTGCTCGCTCCTTCTTTCTCCTCTTGGAGATGTCGGCGAACACCAGCCAGGCAATCAGAGTCAGCAGCACCAGGTAAGCGGAGCGGACATACAAGTCGATTTGTCCGATCCTCTCCAGCCACATGATCATGCGGGCGCCCACCTCCAATCCGCCCACCGTTCCGATCACCATGGTGAGGCCGAGCTTGTAGTCCACGTTGCCGAACTTGCCGTGGCGCAAGGTGGAAACCAGAGAGGGCCCGGACATCTGGGCAATATCGGTGCCGATAGCAAACGCCATGGGAAAGCCGAGGATGTTCAGGCCGGGGGTCACCATCCACCCACCGCCCATGCCAAAGAACCCGCCGATCATGCCTACGCCGAATCCCAGGACGACTAATCCCGGCCAAAATATCAGCGCTCCCGAGACGGGCATCAGCACATGCAGCCAATCCATTTAGTACCTCCGTTGTCAGTTCGCCAACAGACCAGTTCGCCAAAGATCATTTCGCTAAAGATCAGTTCGCCAAGAATCAGTGTTCCGCCAATTCGCGAGATCTGAGATTGATGCCAAGCCGCGCCATGAACCAACCGGTCAATCGGCCCAGGATCAGGGCAGTTACCGGGAGGATGATGACGGTGATCAGCGCAAACCAGAAGTGACTTTCGTTGTAAAGGTTGGCCCATCGTGCCTGCCAGCCGGTAAACTTGCGGCTGTCGGCCACGATCACGGCCGCATCCGACGACTCCGCCGCGAGAACCTGGGCCGTCAGGAGTACCATCGCAAACCAGCTCATCAGTCTCAGCCGTAGTTTCAGCGCTTGTGTGCGCATGTCAACGTCCTCCTCGTCTAACAGCCTGTTGCAAGACTCCCGCCCAAAACCAGCGCCTAAAGGCGCATTCGTAACCCGGCACTTACGGTATGCCTGAAGGCATACCCTGATACAAACCGCCCTTGCACTAGTAACTGCCGGCCAAGGCGGCCGCATCACACCCGCACCGGTGGCATCAGCTCGTCAAGGTTGAGAGAGATCACTCCGGGTGTGGCCGAAGCCACCTGTTTGACTTCGTTGATCTGGCTCAGGGTCGAAACCTTACCCTTGATGGAAACCACACCGCTGTGGGCCAGTACTTCGAGTTCGAGGTCCGCCGTCGGGGATGCGATGGCCAAGTCGGCGCGGACGCGGCTGCCCAGGGCCAGATCGTCCATTCTCTGCTGGCATTCGGGAGTGAACTCAAACGACCTCTCAATGACCATGGAGGAGATGATGTGACAAGCTTCCTCAAGGTTGATGTACTCAAGATTGAGTACGATGTCGTAGAGCGTAGGATCTCCCCAGTCCACGCCATAGAGGAACTCGGTCCACTTGCGCCGGCCCTCGTCGACCTTTTCGATGTAAGCAATCGCGTCGTGGCGGCTGTACTTCAGCCGCTCCTGAATCATCTGAATGCGGTACTCCATGGGGGCGATGATGCGGGTGCGGAGGATGGGATGGCCGCCCTTGAGAAGCAGATGTCCGGCCAGGCCGTGATAGATCGCCTTCCCGGTGCGGACCTCTTCCGCCAGGGCCGCCTGAAACAAAGCCAGATAAAGGTACTTCTTGTGTTGGAAGCGATCCAGGAAGCTGGGCGGTTTTTCCAGGGCAGCCCGGAGTGCCTCCTGGGACACGCCATAGGCAGCGGCGCGCTCGACGATCACGTCGCGGTCGATGCATCGATAGCCAAGTCTTCGGGCTAAACATTCCGCCAGCGCCTTGCCGCCGCTGAACGAGCCACGGGAAATCGTAATCACCGACATGAGAAATCCTCCGTCCCTATAAGCGCGCGGCCCGCGCCAGGCACACTGGTACGGGCCGCTTCCGACTTTCAATTCGTCGCTCGGTTCACGCCGAATCAAGTCCCTGGCCATACACAACCGTGGCTTGGTTACAGCAACAACTAAATTGTTAACGACTGCCTGGAAGGTATCTCATCACGAAGGGAAGGAGGTAACCGCCGGCTCCCTCAGGGGCTAAAGCCCACATCGTAGTTGGCTCTGAGCGGCACGGCTTAACAGCTTGCGGAAAAATGAACCAAGGTAGTAATTTCGGGGCTTTTTGAGCCGAAAATGCCCTTGTAAGTTGTTGAATCTTGGTTCGAGAAAATGCTCGGATTACCAACTTGAGTCATTTTTCCGCAGCCTGTTAAGCCGTGCCCTGCCCAAAGCGATTGATGAGACAGCTTCTGGTTGTTAGTTCGGCTTCACCACTCCCGTGGCGGCGCCGTGGAGCTTCACTTCTACCTTTTCTTCCAGCGTGTCGTAGTACTGCTTCAGAATCGCGATGACCTCGGGCCGCGAGAACTCCGCAGGAACCGGCTTGCCCTCGCTCATCAGCTTGCGCAGCAGCGTACCGGAAAGCAGCAGCCTGGCGCCGCCCTTGTAGTTGCCGTTGTCGTCGATCACGGCTTTGCTTTCGTGCGGGCAGGTCTTCATCGAAGCCATGCTCTTGCACTCATAGCAGTAGAAGGTCCAGTCCATGCACAGCGGCTGGATGGCCATCGCGCCCAGCGGAATCTCGTTGAAGATTTTCTGCGCGTCGAACGGACCATAATAGTCGCCCACTCCGGCATGATCGCGTCCCACAATCAGGTGCGAGCAGCCGTAGTTCTGGCGGAACAGCGCATGCAGCAGGGCTTCGCGCGGACCCGCGTAGCGCATCTCCATTGGGTAGCCACCCTGGACGACGCGTTCTTTGCGGAAATACTTGTTGACCAGCGCGTCGATCGCTTTCACGCGAACATCCGCCGGAATGTCGCCGGGCTTGAGTTTGCCGAGCAACTGATGAATATACGCTCCGTCGCAGACTTCGATCGCGGTCCACGCCAGATAGGCATGCGAATTGTGCATCGGGTTGCGGAGTTGCAGGGCCGCTACCGTGCTCCAGCCGCGCTCGGCAAAAATCTTGCGGGCGTCCGCCGGGTGCTGATAGATCCCTTTGAACTCTTCCGGAAAGAACGATTCCGAAAGCACCTTCACCGGCCCGGCCAGATTCACTCCAGCCTGCTCCATCACCTTCTCGACGCCCGGATGTTTCGGGTCGTTCGTGCGGAACACTTGTTTGCACTCGTGCGCCTTGTCGATGGTGTATTTCTCGGTCACCTTCATCGTGCCGACGAGGGAATCCGTCTCCACGTCCCAGAGCGCCACTTCCTCTCCCAGCGCAATGGTCTTGGCCAGTCCTTCTTCTGCGGAGAGCGTGATGGGGATGGGCCAGAACAGGTTCTTTTTGCTTGGCAACGTGTAGTCGTCGCAGCAGCTTTTCCAGTCGTCCTTGCCCATGAAGCCATCGAGCGGCGTAAACGCCCCGATGCCCAACATGATCAAGTCGCCGGTCTCGCGGCTGGTTAGGGGAATATGCTTCAGGTGTTGCGCTTTCTTAATCTCCTCAGTCTTGGCTTGGCCTTCCAGCAAGAGAGGTTTCAGATCAGGACTGCCGTGGGGGGGAACGAGTTTGCTCATATATCAAGACCTCCTTTAAGGTCACGTCGAATTCAAACCGGATTCCTGGGGCGGCTGTGCAAATCAGGAGCGGTCGTCCGCCAGAGTCTCCTTTGATCCAGAATCCTGGGTCGCGATTAACGGTTTGCGCCCCTCCCACGTCGCTGCCAGGGCCACGGTCCGGTAGACAAGGTGAGCGAACTTGGAATAGGGCGCGTACAAAAAAAGGGCAAGGATCATTGTCAGGTGCACGAAGTAGACGGGATACATCCAGGCCTGGTTCTGGGCCAAGCGCAGAGCTTCCGACAGGATGCCTGTGATCACAGCATTGGCCAGCACCAGCAAGAAGAACCAGTCGAAATAGGTGCTTGCCGTTCGGGCCTCCCGGTTTTTGATCCGGCTGGCGATGAGCAACATCGCGCCGACGAAAGCCAGCAGCGCGCACGCATTGGCAAACACCTTAAACGGACTGAAGGTGGGTAGAGGAGTGTGCATCACGCCCAACATGGTCCCGATTCCGATCACGGTACCCACCACGCCGAGTCCCACGAAACCGGAAAACACCAGCAAGTGGCCCGGGTAGCGGTTCTTGTCTATAGTGCATTTTGAAAACTTGCGATGGGTAGCTATTTCGGTCAAGACGGGCGCCAACGCCGGAAGAATCGGGCCGTCCGCTCCGGAAGCTCGCAGTGCCCACAGAAACCGGACTGCTCCAACGGCGAAGGCAAAGCCAACTAGAGTGCCAACCGTAAAGAAAAGCGTTTCCAGTCTTGCTTGCGGAAACATGAACGCAAATTCCCAGCCAGGCAGAGGACCAGCATGAACCGGCCACACGGCAATAGCCAAGAGGATGACAACCGGAAGAGCCAACAGCAAGGGCAACGCTCCAGGACTCGAGACGAGCGTCCCCATAAATCGAGGGAAGGCGTACTGTTTGATGACTTCGCCCCGGATCGCTCCCATAACCTGGCCGGGACGGGCATCGCGCGGGCACTTCGCCGTGCAGTCGCCGCAATTGTGGCAGAGCCACACGGCTGGGTCAGCCATCAACGGCTGCTTCAGACCCCATTGCGCCTCGACCATTTGTTTGCGCGGGAAAGGCCGGCTTTCCGTGGACAGCTCGCAAACCGAGGTGCAGGTCGCGCACTGGTAACACTTCTTCAGATCGCCGCCGCCACTCTGCATGACATCGCGAATGAACTTCGTATCGGGTTGAACCAGCAACGTGCTTGCCATAGCTAGAATCCCTTGTAAGGGTTCGGTCCGAGTTGGCGCAGCTTGCCGACAAAATCGTCGATCACCTGCGGCAGCCGCGCGCATTCGTCAATCGCCAACTGCACCAACTGGATCCTGTCGCCTTCCAGTTGCAGGCGGTTGAGCGTGTCCTTCACATTGACCAGGCGCCGGTCGGCCAGTTCACTGCCGCGCAGGAAGTGGCATTGATAGTCTTCGCCGAACTTGCACCCCATCAGCATGACGCCGTCGATGCCGCGGGAAAGCGCATCGGCGATCCAGACGATGTTCATCGATCCCAGGCAGCGCAGCGGAATGATGCGGACGCTGGCGTCGTAGTTGGCGTGGCGCATGCCCGCCATGTCGATCGCGGGATAAGCGTCGTTTTCGCAGGCGAAGATCACAATGCGCGGTTTGTCTTCGGTTTCGTCCGGCACCTCGATCGCCTTCAACATGCCGGCGATCATGTCGACCGAGTAGTTCTTGAACGAAATGATGCGCTCGGGACAGGCGCCCATGCAGATGCCGCAACGCCGGCAGCGATACTGGTTGAACTGCGGCGTGCCCTTCGCGTCTTCGTCAATGGAGCCGAAGGGGCACTCCTCGGTGCATCGTTTGCACGAGGTGCAGCGCTGCAGGAAGAAGCTGGGGAAGGAAAGATCGCCGGCGCGCGGGTGGACGGCTTGTCCGCGGGTAGCCAGTTCGATGCTCTGGATCGCCTTCATCACCGCGCCGCAGGCATCTTCTTCCGCCAGCGCCGAATCCATCGGCGCGCGCACCGCGCCCGCCGCGTAGATTCCTGTCCGCAAGGTCTCGTAGGGGAAGCAGATGAAATTCGAATCGGAAAAACCGTCGCGCAGCACGGGTAAGTCGGGGCCCTGGCGGTAGGTGAGGTTCAGGATTTCCGTTCCCTCGTGATGCTTGTACTGCTCGACTACCTTCTCCGCTGCCTGGCGCTGCTCGTCGCTCTCGTTGCGCAGCACCTTCAGGCCGGCATCGTGCAGCGTGCGGATGGCCAAGCCGTCGGCCGAGTTCGGCACCATTCCCGTCGCCAACACCACCAGATCGACCGGGATGCGCATGGGCGAGCCCAGCAGATTGTTGTCGACGTTCACCACCACCCGGTCGTTGTCACCTTTTCCGACGCTGGTTACGTTGCCCTTCATGAAGAAGTTCAACGGCTGCTCTTGCACCTTCTGGTAATACTTTTCGTATTGGCCGGGCGTGACGATGTCTTTGTAGATGACAAAGACCTGGGCATTGGAATTCTGTTCGCGGATGTATTCCGTCTGCTTGAGCGTGTTCATGCAGCAAGTCGACGAGCAGTAGGGGAGGTGGCCGGGTTCGCTGTCGCGCGATCCAGCGCACTGCACGAACAAGACGCTTTCCACCGGCTGGCCGGTCGAAGGCCGGATGATCGGGCCGGCCGCTGCCATTTCTTCAAACTCCAAGTTGGTGATAACGTCGGGCAATCCGTAACCGAGCGCGGTGAGCTTGGTGGCATCGTAAGGCTTCCAGCCGGTAGCCATGACGATCGCGCCCACGCGATGAACGAAGGGGTCGCTCCCGTTTTGCAACGTGACGTCGAACATGCCCGGCTGTCCGTCAGTCTTCACGATTTTCGTGGAACAATGCACTTTGATACGGGGATGCGAAGTCACGGCTTGGATTCGCTCGGACACGCCATCCATGCGCGCTTGGGTATAAGGAGCGCCCCGGGGAATATCTTTCTTCATGGCGGCGGCGAAACCGCCAAGCTGCGCCTGCTTTTCGACTAGAACCACATCAAAGCCGGTGTTGGCCGCTTCGAGCGCCGCGCTCAGGCCGGTGACGCCGCCGCCGACCACCAGAAGTGCCCGGGAGATCTCGCCGGGGACAGTCTCGAGCGGCTCCATCTTTTGCGCCCGCACGATCCCCATGCGCAAGCTGTCTTCAGCGAGCATCTGGGTATCTTCGTCGTTCGGCTTGTGGCACCAGGCGACTTGTTCGCGCAGATTCACGCGATCCAGCACCATCTGCGTATCGAATTTGGGATCGAACCTGAACTCAGCCGTCTTGACGCGCGGGGAACAGGCCGCGACCACCACGGCATTCACTGTGCCTTGCTGGAGATCCTCGCGGAGCAGCGCCAGTCCCTCTTCGCCGCACAGAAACGGATGGGTGCGGCACACCGGCGCTTTGTACTCGCTCCCGGCAATTTTTTCGAGCTTGGCTACGTCCACCGACTCGCCGATCGAGCAGCCGCTGCAGATGTAAACGCCCAATCGCTTATCCATGCTGTTCGACTCCCAGATGCGTTGCTCCCACGGTGATCTGCAGGGCTTTGAGCGCCACCCCGGTGGCGTCGCGGATGGTCCCCGAGACCTCCGCTGGCCGCTTGACGCAGCCGGTGCCGTACACGCCGGTGTTCACATTGGTGTTCATATTATTGACGAAGCCGAATTCGTCGAGGTCAACTACCGCCGGCAGCCCACCGGTCTGCGGCACCATGCCCGTCGCCAGAACCACGAGGTCGTAGTTTCGCTTGATCTTGGTTCCGTGCAGAACGTCTTCGACCGTGACCACGACTTCCCTGGTCGCCGGGTCTTCTTCCACTTTGCCGACCTTGCCCTTGATGAGTTCGATCTTGTTTTCCGCAGTCACCTTGGCATAGAAGTTTTGCAAGTTCCCCGGGGTTCGCAGATCGATATAGAAGATCGTGATCTCCGCTTCCGGATAGAGCTTTCGGACGTAGGTCGCATGCTTCAGCGAAGCCGAGCAACAAACGGCGGAGCAATACGGCAGATGGTTCTGGTCGCGCGATCCGGCACACTGCACGAAGGCAACCGAGCGCGGCTCTTTCCCGTCCGAGGGGCGCAGGATCTTGCCAGCGGTCGGCCCGTTGGCGGCGGCGAACCGCTCCACCATCACATTGGTGACGACGTTCGCGCACCTGCCGAACCCGAGATTCTCAATCTTCGCGGCGTCGTATGGAGCCCAGCCGGTGGCGACGATCACGGATGCGACCCGCAGCGTCTTCTTCTCCGCTTTTTGCATCAGATCGATGGCGCGATACGCGCACACGTCGACACAGGCATGACAGCTTTCCGGGCAAGCGCTGCGTTCGACTGCATACTTCGCCGGGAACGCCATCGCGTGGGGCAGGTGGATGGCCTTCGTCTTCGAAAGGCTGTAGTTGAACTCGTCCGCGACATCGGCTGGGCAGACCTTGAGGCATTCACCGCAGAGCGTGCAGGCATCTGTCACATAGCGCGGTGCGAGATTGATGACTGCCTCATAATCGCCGGGAGTCCCGCGCAGGCTTTCCACTTCCGCTTGCGTCAAGATGGTGACCTGGCGGTTGTTCTTGAGGCGCTTCAGATTGATTTCCACGCCGCATGCCGGAGGGCAGAGCTTGGGAAAATATTGGTGGAAGCGCGCCACGCGGCCTCCCAGATAAGCCGATTTCTCGACCAGGACGACCTCGCATCCAGCTTCGGCAGCCTCGAGGGCCGCGGTCATTCCGGCAATGCCTCCGCCGATTACGAGGATCAATCCGCCGTTCCCGTTTCCGCCGTTCCCTTCCTTTGATCCGTTGGTTGCCATAATCCTCTAGAGTCCAGCCTCAGCCGGCGCCGCCACCTCAGTTCCAGGCACGCATCGCGGCTTAGCGGTCTTGGTCAGCTTCATCCTCTTGCTCTCCCCGAATAAGCTGAACGCCAGCCAATCCATGCCGAATTCGAGAAGTTCCACATCGTCGGTGCGCAGAGCGTCGACGCGCGCTTCGTCCACGTCGAACAGGTCGAGGAAGCGGGTGTCGAACACAAAGCTGCGGAAGCGGTCGAGATCGTAGGCCGCCATGTAAAACATGGCGAGCTTTTCCCCGGTGAGCAACTCCGGGTTATCCCAGCCGGGATGGCCCATGAGCTGACGGAACGAGACCTGGTTCAAGTCGAAGGGCTCGATGTTCTGATCGGCGATCCACTCCCGCACTGTGCAGCCCGCGCCCGTGTCGTGTCCATGGCAGAGGTCTTCTTTCAGCAGAAAGTAAAATCTTTGCGCGGCTTGTTCCGGATTCTTCGGTTCGGCCATGCCCAGCGGGTACATGCGGCAGGCCCACGGCCGGTGCGTATACACGGCGCATCCCTTATCGCTGACGAACGGGCAGACCTGGCTGTCGTCGCTCATCTTGAGAAAGACGGCCGGGATCTTCTTTTCCTTCGACTGCATGACAAACGTGTATTGGTCGAGAAACTCGGAGGAGTTGATTCCGAGGCCGCGCTTCAGTTTCAGCACGTCGTACGGCGTCAGCAGGATGGAAACGCCCTGGCAACATTTGGTGAAGCAGTCCATGTGTTTGCCGCACTGGAAGGTGAAGCGGTCGTCCAGTCCCAGGCGCGGCGTATTCTCGACAATCCCAGGGAGGGTGGATTCGTTGTCAGGCATGATGCGCTTCCTTATCTTGATCTTGATTTTGATCTTGAACTTGATTTGGATCTTGAATGATGCCGCTGCGCAGCGCCTCGTGCGACCAGACCGGCAGCGGACCGTTTTCACCGGTTAGGGGCTCAAGCCGGAAACGATACGAGACGTTCACGTTGAACTGGCTTTGCATCCAGATCCAGCCCCGCACAAAGTACGGGCAGTCGTCGTTGAAGCAGACAAATTGGTACTCGCCGCTCCAGGAGCCGAGTTGCGGGTTCTCCCACCGCACCATCCATTCCTGGCAGTGTGGGCACCGTACTTCCGAAATTTCCGATACTTCCGATATAAGTTCCGGCATAGAGCACTCTTGCATCAACCAGGGAGGTTCCGGCCGAAGCCGGAACCTCTCCGTTGGTTAAACGTTGGTAAGGGTCGGGGCTTTCGCTACGACCTCGGGGCGGCCGCCTTCGTCACCCCACTTCTCCAGCATCGACACCGTGACCGACTTCGGACGCTCCAGGGCGTAGCCCAGTGCGCGGTCCCAGGTAATGTTAGCCATGCAGCCAAGCGATCGGCCAACGCCGAACAGGACCGTGTAGAAGTCCCACTCGCGCAGCCCGTAGTACCACTGAATGACGCCGGACTGGGCATCGACATTCGGCCAGGGATTCTTGGCCTTGCCGTGCTCTTTCAGGACGCCGGGAGCCACCTCAAAGATCATGGAGACCAGCTTGAACAGCGGATCGTCCTTGAGGCCCGGAGTCGCGAGACAGAACTCGCGCTGCGACATGTAGCGCGGGTCGGTCTTACGCAGCACGGCGTGACCGTAGCCCGGAACCACCTGGCCGGCCTTGAGCGTGTCCCAAAGAGCCATGGTGACCAGTTCCTTGGTCGGCTCCGTGGCCCCGCAGTACTTCTCCTTGAACTTGATGGTCCAATCCAGCACTTCCTGGTTCGCAAGTCCATGCAACGGGCCCGCAAGTCCGTTGAGGCCGGCGGAATAAGCGTAATAGGGATCGGACAACGCCGAGTTCACCAGGTGCGTGGTGTGCGCGGAAACGTTGCCGGACTCGTGGTCGGAGTGCAGGATGAAGTACATGCGGGCGACATCCTTGTATTCCTCGCACTGGCCAATCATTTCGGCGAAGTTCGCGCCCATGTCCAGCTTCCCGATCCGATTCTGGAAATCGCTGCGATATTTCAGGTTGTAGATGAACGCAGCGACGATGGGAATACGGGCAATGATGTCGGAAGCGTCCTCGTAGGTGTATTCCCACGCGGTCATCTTGTTGAACTTGCCCGAGCTGTAGTAGTGGGCGAACTTGGAGTCCTTCTGCATGGCGAGCAAGCCTACGGAGAGCATGGCCATGGGGTGGCTGTCCCGCGGCATGCCGCGGATGACATCCCACACGTAGGAAGGAACGTACTGGCGAACTTTCCACTCGGCCAGAATTTCGTCGACCTGTGCCTGAGTGGGCACATCGCCGGTGAGCAGGAAATACCAGAAAGATTCCACGGTCGGATATTTGGAGCCGGGA
>Ga0209517_10005384_pt1 | contig 16319 bp, 13 predicted proteins | sample PeaSoiMetSII2010_FD_187695 | JGI IMG/M metagenome (GOLD analysis project Ga0209517, IMG submission 187695) | Peat soil microbial communities from Weissenstadt, Germany - SII-2010 (SPAdes) (version 2) | ecosystem: Environmental > Terrestrial > Soil > Wetlands > Peat | place: Germany...
AAGCCCCGCCGCACCATCCGCATCGCCTTGTGGACCGGCGAGGAGCAGGGAATCTTCGGCTCCAAGGGCTACTGCACCATCCACTTCGGCTCGGCCAAGACCTCGACCGCGCCCGATCAGCTGCAACTACCGGAGTTCATGCGCCGTGCCGAAGGACCGCTCGAAGTGAAGCCCGAACAGAAGCTCATCTCTGCCTACTTCAACGTGGACAACGGCACGGGCAAGATTCGCGGCATTTACACGCAGGGCAACACAGCCATCGCGCCCATCTTCGCCCAGTGGATCGCCCCGTTGAAGGACCTGGGCGTAACCACCATCACCAACCGCAACACCGGCGGCACCGATCACCTGAGCTTCGACGCGGTGGGCATCCCCGGCTTCCAGTTCATCCAGGACATGTTGGACTACGAGAGCCGCACCCATCACTCGAACGAAGACGTGGTGGAGCGCTTGCAGCCGGCTGATTTGAAGCAGATTGCGACCGTCGAGGCCATCTTCCTCTACAACGCGGCGCAGCGCGACCAGATGCTGCCGCGCAAACCGCTGCCCCAGCCCGATGTGGAACAGAAGAAGCGTGCGCCCCTTGAGGGCATCTTTCCCGGAGCCGTGCCCCCGCCGGAAAGCGACAACAAATAGGCGCTGCTTTCAACTCGCTTCAACGAACTCCGCTCCGGCCATGCACAGCGCCGGGGCGGACTCTCTTTTCTGGGCAGGCGGCTTTTTTCGATCATGCCGCTGCAGGAGTGACTTTCCTCTGGAGTCCGTCCGGACGTCGACCGGCACAAGCGGCCGAGGGTCGGCGTGAATTGGCGTCCTTGGCCGCGGCGACGCGGGACCCCGCAACATCCCGGATTCTGCTACACTGATCCAAGCGCCATCAAGGGGTCAAACGCGCCAGGCCGCGCCCCAACGATACGCTTGCGCAACCCATGTTCGGGGAGTGGCTCAGCCTGGTAGAGCACCTGGTTCGGGACCAGGGGGTCGGAGGTTCAAATCCTCTCTCCCCGACCAATAAAATCAATAACTTACACTGATTTCAGGCCAGGCTAAACGGCCTGGGGTTCCCAAAAGGGTTCCCAATCAACGCCAGCCCCACCATTGGGGAGGCCCACAAGCGGACTGACGATCTTCCTTTCGTCCTCATCCGGTTCGGCTAATACCGCTTCGACTACGCGGCTCACTGCCTCAACGCGCTCGTTCCACCACGTCTTCGAATAGACATCCAGCGTGATGCTGCCGGTGCTTCCTGCGTGCCCCATGTTGTCACGGGCAACCTCGAGACGGGCTCCGTAGCGCCGCATCAGGCTGGCGTGCATGGTTCGGAAGCTGCGGAAGTCTACGGTCCTGGCTATCCCCAGTTTTTCAGCCACAGGCTTTACGTGCCGGTGGAGCAGGTTGTGGTGATCGAGCGCTTTGCCGGCCCTGTTGGCAAACACGAGGCCGTCTGGCTTTCGGAACTTGTACGCGCCGGAGCAAAAATAGACCACGTGACGCCGCGTTAGCGGCGTGACGAGGCGGAGTAAAAGCAGACCACCGCCAGATTCTGGTTTCACGGACAACGTGGCTTCGAAGGGGTAACGAAGTTGATTCGTTGCTCTTGAGGCGGCTTATTGACTGTGGAACACCGGAGGCATGTACACGGTGGAACTGTATGCGCGGGTGCGTCGAGCTGTCCTCGTCGAGGGCAAGAGCCAGCGGGCCGTAGCACGGGAGTTCGGGCTGGCGCGGATGACAGTGCGGAAGATGCTGGAATATTCTTTGCCGCCCGGCTATCAACGGCAGCTGCCGGTGCGGCGGCCGAAGCTGGGGCCGTGGCAGGGTGTCATCGACGCGATCCTGACCGATGACAAGACCAGACCGTCCAAGCAGCGGCATACGGCCAGGCGCATCTTCGAGCGGTTAAAAGAAGAACACCTGTACACGGGTGGCTACACGATCGTGAAGGACTACGTGCGGCAGTCCCGGGTTGGCGGCCAGGAGATGTTCGTGCCGCTGAGTCATGCTCCGGGCGAGGCGCAGGCTGACTTCGGCGAAGCTGTGGTGGTGATTGCCGGGGTTGAGCGCAAGGCGCATTTCATGGCCTTCGACCTGCCGCATTCCGACGACTGCTTCGTGCAAGCCTTTCCAGCTGAGACGACCGAAGCTTTTCTCGAAGGCCATGTACGAGCCTTTGCGTACTTCGGCGCCGTTCCCACGCGCATCTTGTATGACACCACCACGCTGGCGGTGGCGCGCATCCTGGGCGATGGCGAACGGCAGAAGACGCGGGCCTTCTCCGAGTTACAGAGTTACTACCTGTTTGCGGACAAGTTCGGCCGTCCGGCGAAGGGCAACGATAAGGGCAAGGTGGAAAACCTGGTTGGCTATGCGCGGCGCAACTTCATGGCTCCGATTCCAGAGGCTCCGAGCTGGGAGGAACTGAACGCTGATTTCGAAGCCGATTGCCTCCACCGTCGCCAGCGCCGATTGCGCGGCCACACTGAGACTATCGGAGAACGTTTTGAGCGTGACCGTGCGGCGATGCTGCCGTTGCCGGCCATGCCCTACGAAGCTTGCGAAAAGATCACGGCGCGGGTCAGTTCGATCTCGCTGGTCTGCTATCACACCAACGACTACTCGGTGCCAACCGAGTACGGGCATCGCCAAGTGCTGGTGAAGGGCTATGTGCATCGCGTGGTGATCGCCTGCAGCAGCCAGATCATCGCCCGTCACGAGCGAAGTTATGAGCGCGAGACCGCGGTCTACGATCCACTGCATTACCTGGCGTTGCTGGAGCGCAAGAGCCGGGCTCTGGATCAGGCCGCGCCGCTGACAGGCTGGCAGTTGCCGGAGTGCCTGCCGCAGTTACGGCGATTGCTGGAAGCAAGGCTCAACAAGCACGGCAGCCGCGAGTATATCCAGGTACTGCGCCTGCTGGAGACCTTCGCTCTGGAGGAAGTGAAGGCCGCTGTCGAAGACGCACTGCGTATGGGCACCATCAGCTTCGATGCGGTGCGGCATTTGCTGCTCTGCCGCATCGAGCGCCGGCCACCACGACTGGATTTGGCCAACTGGCCGCACTTGCCTCTGGCCAGGGTGCGGACCACGCAGGCCGCCGATTACATGGCCCTGCTCAGTTGCTCGGAGCCACCTGCGCCGCTCACGAACCTGGAGGCGGCACGATGAGCAACCAGCCCGAGACCGGGGTCCCCACGGACAGGTCTTCGCCCGTGGGGTGGGAGATGCCCACTCCCGACACGCCGCAACTGCTGCTCGATCATCACCTGAAGGCGTTGCGCCTGCCCACCATACTGCGCGAGTACGACAAGGTGGCGCGGCAGTGCGCCGCCGAACAGGTAGACTTCACCCGCTATCTGCTGCGCCTGACCGAACTGGAACTGCTCGATCGCGACCGCCGCGCCACCGAGCGACGCATCCGGCAGGCGAAGTTCCCCGTGGTCAAGAGCCTCGACAGCTTCGACTTCCTGGCCATCCCGTCCCTGAACAAGACGCTGGTGCTGGATCTGGCCCGATGCGAGTTCCTCGCGCGCAGGGAAAATCTTCTGCTCCTGGGCAACAGTGGAACCGGAAAGACGCATCTTGCCCTGGCGCTCGGCCTGGCCGCCTGTCAGCGCGGCCAGGCCGAGCGCTTCACCACCGCCGCCGCGCTGGTCAGCGAACTGATCGAGGCTCGCGATGAAAAGCACCTGCAGCGCTTTCAGAAGCTGCTGGCCAGCTACGAACTGCTGATCATCGACGAACTGGGCTTCGTGCCGCTCTCCAAGACCGGCGCCGAACTGCTCTTCGAGACCTTCAGCCAACGCAATGAACGCGCATCGACACTGGTCACCAGCAACCTGCCCTTCGAGGAATGGACCGAAATCTTCGGCTCCGAACGCCTGACCGGCACCCTGCTCGACCGCCTTACCCACCACGTTCACATCCTGGAGATGAACGGAGACGGCTACCGCCTCAAGCACAGCCGCCGCAAGACAACCTCGCCCCCAGAACGCTGAAACCCGCCCCTCCGAGCGCGCTTCGGGGGGAGAAGGGCCTCTTCCGCTACGCTCCAGAGGCCCTTCTCCCCCGAAAAACCTTGCCCAACCATCAGCGATCGGGGACAAAGAGGGACAACTGATCGGGAGCCATTGGTTTCAACGGATTTTACCACTCGCTGGGTGGCGGGTGCCCCACGCCTCGATCCTGAGACCTGGGAGAATAGAGATCACAACCCCACAAAGTCCGATCCCCAAGAACTACTTGTTGCAACGAATATCAAGTTCGTGCATCTGATGGTATGTATGGCAGAGGAGGTCACGTGTCGCTTCGTGCAGTCAAACAGATGCTTGAAACCAAGCCGACCATCGAAGGGGCCGGCGTGAAGTTGCAGCGCGCCTTCGGATTTGGCAAGACGCAGGAGTTCGATCCGTTCCTGTTGCTGGACGATTTTCGCAACGAGAATCCGGCGGACTACCTGGCCGGGTTCCCCTGGCACCCCCACCGGGGGATCGAGACGATCACCTACGTGCTGGCCGGAGAGGTGGAGCACGGGGACAGCCTGGGCAACAAGGGCAAGATGGGCGCCGGGGACGTGCAGTGGATGACGGCCGGAAGCGGGATTCTGCACCAGGAGATGCCGCACGGCGATGAACGGGGGCGGATGCACGGGTTCCAGCTGTGGGCCAACCTGCCTGCGGCGCTCAAGATGACCGATCCGCGCTACCAGGACATTCCGTCGAGCGCGATTCCGGAGGTGACCGAGGACGATGGGACGAAGGCGCGGATTATCTGTGGCGAGTTCTGGGGCAAGCGGGGGCCGGTGGAGGGGGTGGCGGCGGACCCGCGCTACGTGGATATTTCCGTGCCGCCGGGAAAGCGGAAGCGCATTCAGGTGGAGACGACACGGAATGCGTTTGCCTATGTGTTTGCAGGCACCGGGACGTTCCGCGATGCTTCGGACCCGCAGGCTGTGCTGACCGAGTCGGCTGTGGACCCCAACGCTGAGGCCGTCTACGACGCGAAGAACCATTCGCTGGTGCTGTTTGACCGGGGGGATGAGATCGTGGTGCAGGCGGGGCCGGAGGGCATTCGGTTCCTGCTGGTGAGCGGCAAGCCGCTGGAGGAGCCGGTCGCATGGTACGGGCCGATTGTGATGAACACCCAGGCGGAGCTGCGGCAGGCGATGAGCGAGCTGCAGAACGGGACGTTTATCCGGCACGGGTAAGGCTCGAAGCCGCGCGGCCTTACACCTCTACGGGTAGTTCGGCGGAAAGGATGTTCATGGGGGTGAGGCCGCGCTGGCGAAGGGCGCGCAGGCTGAGCGAGTCGTGACGCTTGGCGAGGCGGCGGCCGTTGTGGTCGACCACCAGGCGGCAGTGGAACCAGGCGGGATCGCTGTAGCCCAATGCCCGGTTGAGCAGGATCTGGCGGGCGGTGGACTTGAGCAGGTCGGCTCCGCGGACCACTTCGGTGATGCCCATGGCGGCGTCGTCGGCTACGCAGGCAAGCTGGTAGCTGGGGACGCCGTCGCGACGCCAGACGACGAAGTCGCCGAAGTCGACGCCGGCGACAAAGCGCTGCTTTCCCAGGTTGCGATCGACAAACTCGATGGCCTCGCCGTCGGGAACGCGGAAGCGCCAGTTGAATCCCTCCGGCGTGTCGATATCGCTTGCCGTCGGGCCGGGCAGTTGCGGTGCTCTGCCGAGCAGATGGCGGCAGGTTCCGGGGTAGATGGGCTCGTCGTCCTGCAGGTCCCACTTGCCTCCGCCGACGGAGCCCTGCGTGGCAGGGAAGACTCTTTCATGGGGTGCGCCGAGGGCGGATTCTAGGTCCTTGCGGGAACAGCGGCAGGGGTAGAGGTAGCCGCGGCGGAGCAGGCGGCGCCAGGCGGCGAGATAGATGGAGCGGCGGCGGCTCTGGACGTAGGGAGCGAAGGGACCGCCCTTGTCGGGGCCCTCCTGCCAGCGGATGCCGAGCCAGCGCAGGTCTTCGTAGGCGGCTTCGGCGTAGACCTGCTTGCTGCGGTCGGGGTCGAGGTCTTCCATGCGCATGACGAGCGCGCCGCCTGCGTCGCGGGCGCGCTGCCAGGCGGCGAAGAAGGTGCGCGCGTGGCCCACGTGCAGGTAGCCTGTGGGCGAGGGCGCGAGCCGGCCGCGATAGCTCGAGGTCGGCGTGGGAGCGAGGCTGGCCATACTACGGACAAGGATAGGCAGCGCGGGATTCGCCGCATAGGCACAGCTTGATTCTCGTGTCGAGCTTGATTCCGGTGGCGAAGTTGGTTCCTGGCTTGGCGCACGGCGGCGGCGATGGCGCGGATTACTGTGCTTCGCGAGAGTCCATGAAAATCATTTGCTGAAAACAAAGAGTTTAGCCGAGGGGAAAGGCGGGGAAAACCGCAATTTTCCGGGCTGGGTGGCACGTAAGTCCTTTGTTTCGGCGGCCGGGAAAAGCCAAGAAGCCCGTAAGTCCTTTGTTTCAGGGGCCAAAAACGGCGCGTTTGTGTAGAACATCATTATTTTCATAGAGATGCTACGAAAATGGGGGAGGGGTGGGGTTTTGCGTTGCGGGCGGGGTGGTCCGGCGAGCCTGTTGCCTGGGTTTGCGCTGCTGCGGCGTGACGGTTGGCCATCGCTCGGCCCTTTCCGGAGAGATTGATTCCAGATCCATTGTGCGCCCGAGGAGGGAAATAATCTGCAAATGCGGGGAGAGAAAACTGGAGGGGACGGATTCGGAGGCGGGTGGAGCGCTGCCGGGTGCAATCGGGTTCGGCTGGCTTAGATGGCCGGGCGGTGGCTGACGGGCGGGTGAAGGTCTAGGACCTACCGCATCGCCGGAGCCTGGGGCGTCTTCCGGGACCTATCTGGTCATCACCCCAGCCTGATGGAGCTTTACTGGCTGCTCGGAGCCGTCAGTTTGATGCTTGGTGATAATGCGGCAGCTTGGCAAAAGAGCCAGTCAATTGTCGGTTCATCTCGCGTGGGCTGCCACTCGTCGAGCTGGGTTGTTTCCATGTTCCCTGCCTGCAACAGCCCGCGAAGAAACCTCTTGTCAATATCTCAGGCATACTATACATTTGTATAGTATGCCTGTAGGCTTGACCCCAGCACAGCAGCGAGTCCTCGATTTCTTGGCGGCGCGCGGCGCGAGGGGTGAGAATGCGCCAACTTATCGCGAGATTTGCAAGAGCCTTGGCTATCGAAGTCCAAAAGGTGCGGCCGACCATATTGCAGCACTTGAACGAAAGGGCTACGTGATCCGGGAACGGGGCCAAGCACGGGGCATCAAGTTGACGAGCAAATCGTCGGGCGTTCCGCTATTGGGGCGGATTGCTGCCGGGTTTCCGACCGACTCGCCGTCAGAGTTCGAGACCCGCCTGCCAATCGATCCAACAGCATTTGGCATCTGCGACCGCACGAAGGCTTTCGCATTGCGGGTGTCAGGAGATTCCATGACGGGTCGCCACATCTTCGACGGGGACATTGTTCTCCTGGAACAAGGAAAGGCTCCACAGGGGGGCGACATTGTCGCCGCCCTCATTGATAATGAATCGACACTCAAAACTCTCGTGCAAAGGAACGGGAGAAACTGGTTGAAAGCGGAGAACTCACTTTATCCTGACCTCATCCCTGCGCTAGAATTGGCCATCCAGGGAGTGGCACGAGCCGTCATCCGGTTCCTAAGCGTATGAATACCGCTCTCGAGTCGCTTCACTTCACGCCAACCGGGTTCCTCCCAGGACTCGTCGCAGTCCATGGCGATGTCGTGCTCGATAGGATCGAAGAACAGTATGCAATTCGGCAGGCCGCAGAAATCGGGGGAATCGATTATGTTTTCTTCCGCCGGTTTTCGGATGGCCGGTCCTCGCAAGCGGCGGCCTTTGTCATCGACAACAGCGAGAATCGTCTCAACGAAGCGCAGTTGGCGAGAATCCATAGAAACCTCTGGCTGAATGGCTGCTGCCCCTTGCTCTATGTAGGCTGGCAGACGCGCGTCGATGTCCTGAGTTGCGCCCGTGGTCCCGACTTCTGGAAGCACTCAGGAATCGAGTATGAAGCGGCGGCGAGAATTGAAGTAACGAGGCAGATTTCATTCGCCCTCGACGACAGATCGAGACGTTTTTCCGCATATCGTCTGAGTGACGGTACGTTCTGGGACGACCCGGAGAACTCGGCGTTTGCCCAGTCGGATAAAGCCGCACACAAGCAACTCATTGGGGCCGTTGTCGAAACTGATAAGGAAATCGAGGGACACGAGCATCCTGTCCTTCGTCGGTTGTTGCTCCTGACCATTCTCATCAAGTATCTGGAAGATCGCGGCGTGTTCCCCGACGGCTGGTTCAATCGGTTCCACTCAGGGGCAAAGTCCTTTTTCGATCTGCTCCAACAGGGATCGCCGGAAACGATCCGCCTGTTGCTGGCGGAGTTGGAGAGAAAATTCAATGGGGACGTCTTCGAACTGCCGGAGACTGGCAACCGCCTTACCGTCTCCGACTTGCGCCGTCTCGCGGATCTCGTTGAGGCGAGGACGCGGGGTGCCCAACGCTACTTGTGGGAGCAGTTTTCATTTCGTTACATCCCCGTTGAGGTCCTCAGCCATCTCTACCAGCATTTTGCTCAAAAAGGCAGAGGCGCGGTATTTACGCCTCCAATGGTAGCCAGCCTGATGCTCGACTATGTGATGCCCTATGAGCATCTGACAGGCCAGGAACGAGTTCTGGACCCGACATGTGGCTCCGGGATTTTTTTGGTCGGAGCCTTCCGCCGGCTCGTTCACTTCTGGCAAAGTAAGAACGGTTGGGTGCAGCCTGATGTCGCAACTCTGAAGGGGATTCTTAAGCGGAGCATCTTTGGGATTGAATTGCAGGAGGAAGCCGTCCATCTCACCGCTTTCAGCCTTGCCCTGGCTGTCTGCGATGCCCTTCAGCCCAATGTGATCTGGGAAGAATTGCGGTTTGAAAAGCTCGTCGGCGCCAATCTTCAAATCGGCGACTTTTCTGAGTGGATCAAGTCATCCAGTGGGTTAGCCAAAGGGACTGGCTTCTCTGTGGTTGTGGGGAATCCGCCTTTTCAGTCCAAGCTGAACGACGCGGCGAAAAAGCTTCGCGTGCGGCAAAAGCGCTCTGCCGCGATTCCAGATAACCAGATGGCGTATTTTATCGTTGAGCAGGCAACGCCCCTCCTGAAGGATGATGGACGACTGTGCCTGATTCAACCTCAAGGATTCTTGTACAACGATAAGGCCCGCACATTTCAGAAGGCCTTTATCTCCAAGTACCGGCTGGAAGCGGTCCTGGATTTTACATCGATTCGCAAGCTTTATGACGGAGCCGACCCGAAGACAGTCGCGCTGCTATGCACCAAGCGGAAGCCTGAAGCAGACCATCGAATTCGCCATCTGACATTCCGCCGCACATTTAGCGTCAAGGAACGAATCGCGTTCGAACTCGATCATTACGATCAGCATTTCGTGATGCAAGAGACGGCGGAGAATCATCCATGGACTTGGCGTGCAAACCTGTTAGGGGGCGGTCGGCTACAGAGTCTGGCGGCGCGAATAGATGCAATGCCGAAGATATGCGAGTACTTGGAAAAGAAGAAGAAGAAAGGCTGGGACTACGGCGAGGGTTTCGTTCTCGCCAAAACTGGAACACTACAAGTTGCCCCTTGGTTGACGGGCAAACCGTTCTTGCCGACAAACGCATTCAACGAGGGCGGGATAGATCGATCGCAGATAAGCACCGTGAAAGCGGTAAAGTTTCGCTCCGCGTACACTGAGAAACGTTACAGTGGGCCCCTCGTGCTCATCAAGGAAACAGACACTCTCCCCTGCGCCTTCGTAACCGAGGAGTTTCTTGCTTACAAAAACCAGATTCTCGGGATACATGCTCCCAAGGCCGAAGAGCAGCAGCTCCGCGATTTCTTCTCGCTATTTACGGAGAATCGGGAGGCATTTCGCGCGTTTTGCGCAATTCTCGGAACACGCCACATTTCAGGCAAAGCGACCTCTATCCTGAAACGGGACGTCGATGTTTTGCCTTGGCCGGAAGGGAAAAACGCATGGCGTTTGAGCTGGTGGGAGAGGAGACTTTGTGAGGATGTGGTCGAGTACGCAGGTGACTTCGTCCGGCTCGGGCAGAACTCGCGGCTGCTCAAGGAGCAGGTCACAGAAAAACAACTTCGGAGATTCTCTGACGTATTCATCAAGATGCTAGGGAGCGTTTATTCCAACCTACAGGCCAGCGAATCTGGTTTGCTTGACGGCCTCGCGTTCCAAGCATTCTGTTTTGGCGAGAAATCCGAATTGGACTGGCCGTCTGACTGGAGCGGCCAACTCCGAGAGGTTGTCTATCGGGAGCACGGTGATGCTTTGCGCACCGTCCGCATCCTCCGCTTCTATGAGCGCAACACGATTGTCATGGTGAAGCCGGATCGCTTGCGCTACTGGATCGCCTCGACCGCCATCCGCGATGCTGACGAAACGTTGGTGGACCTCCAAAGGCAGGGCTACTAATGCCGGATGCACTTCCTTTGAACGATCCAAATCGGGGCCGAATTACTGAAGGACCCACAACGTCGCTTGTCGAACGGACATTGAAGTTTGTATCTTCGGAACTAGCCACTTGGCGGGATGATCCATCGCGTCCCCCGGAAGATGCGGAAGAGCGCCTCAATGCTCAGCTCTGCAAGTATCTCAACGTGGCTGCCTCGAACCGATTTCCCATGGTTTTCTTTCAACACGAGGAGAGACAGACTGGCGGCCGTCGCGTCGATATCGCAGCGCTTCCCAAGAGCGGGATCATCCTCGGTCTGACATACCACTCGATTTACGACCCTTTCCTGGTCTTTGAAGGAAAGCGGTTGCCAGCGCCCAGCGCGGATCGCGAACGGGAATATGTGAGCGGGCGTGCCAAGAAGTCAGGCGGAATTCAACGTTTCAAGCTCGCCCTTCATGGCGCTCAGCAGACGACTGCGGCGATTGTTGGATATGTCCAGTCGGGGAGCCTACGCGAATGGCTGTCGAGAATCAATGAATGGATCGGCAATGAGGCGGAGAGCAAAGACACATCGGGAGAAGACTGGTCATCAGCGGAACAACTCCTCGATTTCAAAGAAGACGCCAAACTGCGCATTGCCGTTTCATCATCTGCGCACCCTCGCGACAAATCCGCAGTTTCTCCCCAGATCCAGCTCCGCCATTTTTGGGTGGCGATGGTAATTGATCACATCACGGCCTGCAACTTATGAGTGCTGATGAATCTCATTCGAACCGCGGTTGCGATTAGTCCCGATATGTCGGCATATGGGAAGCGAGCGCTGGGTGGGGGCCCGAACGCGGCTTGCGCCGCGTAGACGATCTTTTAAATCTTTGTGGGCGGGGTTTTGCGGGGGTTGAAACCCCTGCCTACCACAGGGTCTTCCTGCGCGATGCGCGTGCGGACGATGGCGGTGGTTTCCCAAGTTTCAAAAGCTGGGCCCTTCGACATGCTCAGGGCAGGCGCTCCACGCCACGGACGAAGACCTGTCCGTGGGGACCCTGGGCTCTGGGGCATCCGGAGGCTGTTGCAGGGGCTAAACAGGCTGCGGAAAAAGGCCAAAGATATGGCGAAACCTCCAAAAGCCTTCCCTCAGGGGCTAAAGCCCTGTTCATTCTATTGGCCTTATCGGCACGGCTGAAGCCGTGCCCTTTCAAGGCAACGGCGAAAACGAGTTTTTCCGCAGCCTGTAAAGCCCTCGTCTATTCTTGGCGGTTTGCGGCACGAGTAAACTCATGCCCTGATACAAAGCCCTTGCGCTGCGGACGGCCGGGCGGAGATGAACGCGGCTGCGCCGCGTGGACTGACTGCTGAAGATGAGCGGGTGGACGGATGTACAGGATTCTGTCGGGGTTGAAACCCCGACCTACCAGCCCGTACCCTTCAATTCGTTCCTGAGGCGGTCTGCGGCATGACTGAAGTCATGCCCTTTCAAAACAGCGACTTCGATTGAGTCTTCAGCAACCTGCCCCCCGGGCCTACCATCGGCTCGGATTCTTGCGTGTCCTTTTCGGCTTAATCCGACTGGTTGTCGTCGTTGTCGGTGTCCTTGTCGGTGTCTTTGTCGGCATCCTTGTCTTGATGGTGGTGGCTGTAGTGGCCGATGTCGTCGTCGAGGTGGTTGGGGTTGACGGAGACCTGGACTACGTCCATCTCGTTGCCGTCGAGATCGACTACGAAGAGGGCCATGCGGTCGCCTTCGGGGTGGGTGAAGACAAGCGTCTGCTCGTGGCCCTTTTTGCTGGTCTCGCGGATCAGGCGCTCCCAGCCGGAGCCTAGCTTTCCCGAGACGATGTGGTTGAGCTCGGCGCCATCGACCTGTTCGGTGAAGCTGTCGAACTCGGCAACGTGCAGGCCGCCGACTCCGCCGTGCGTGGCCTTTTTGGAGACCAGGCTGATGAGGCCGAGGAAGGGGATGCGGGTGGCGTGGACGTGGTAGCGGCTCTCGATTGAGCTGACTACACCGTCAAAGCCGGTTTGACCGCTGCCGGCGAGGACGGCCGCGGGGACCGCGAGGGCTACAAATCCGATGGGAATCAACCATAGTTGCTTCATTGGTCTCCGCCTTTCTTGTCCTTGGGCTTGTCTTTGGTCTTGTCTTTGTCCTTGCTGTCGACATCTTTGGCCACACCGCCCAGGGCGCTGAGGCCGCCGATGCCGCTTAACTTGCCGAGCTCGTCCATGTGGATGGGGCCGAGGATGAGGACAATGGTGAGCTCTTTCGGCTCGACGTCGAGGATGAACATGCCGTGCGACTCGCCGTTAACCAGCTTGACCATGACATCGGTGCTCTGGCCGGACTTGCGCTCGCGCTCGCGGACGATGGGGGACCACTCGCTGGTTTCGAAGTACTTGCGGAGCTGATCGACCTCCTCTTTGGAGAACTGGCCCTCCTTGTCGAACTCGTACTCGCGAACGTAGATGCCTTCGAGGCCCTCAATGAGATGGCGGGTGGCGGCTTCGTCGTCGTTTTTGCCGTTCATGACTTTGGCGGCGAAGGCGAGCATGTTTTTGCCCAGGGTGACCTCAGTGACGTCGGAGGCGCGGGCGGCGAGCTCTTTCTCGATGGGCGGCGGCTCGGGCAGGGACGAGGTTTGCGCCAGGGCCGGGACGGCGAAGGCGGCGGCGAGAAGGATGGGGAGGATGCGGGTTTTCATGGGACTTTCTCCTTGGGGGCGTTAATCCTGCGGGGCGCGGCGGTGGGCCGCGAGGCGCGTGTTCATGCGGTCGAGGGCGTGGGTGGTGATGCGCAGGGCGGTGAGGACCTGGTCGCGGGCGGCTTCTTCACGGCGGCGCTGCTCGACGATGCGCCACTCGACGCTGCCGGCGAGGACCGCAGTGAGCAGGAGAGAGGCGGCGAGGCGCTGCCAGGTGAGGAAGGGGCGCTGGGCCTGGGCAAGACGCTGCTTTTCTGTTCTGCGGCGCTCCATGAGACGGCGCTTCAGGCTGGGGGGTGCGGGTCTGCGAGCAAAGGCCTGCTGCAGCTCGCGTTCAAAATCATCCTTTGGTTCAAGCTCCACGAACGTACTCCTTCAAATGGTTCTGCGCCTTGGCCCGCAACAGCTTGAGGCCGCGCTGCAGGTGACTCTTCACGGTAGCGAGCGGGGCCTTGAGGGTGGAGGCGATCTCCTCGGGGGTCAGGTCCTCCTGGTAGCGGAGAACGAGGGCCGCGCGCTGGGGCTCGGGGAGGGTGGCGAGGAGCTGCTCGAGGCGGGCGCTGAGGGGGGAGGCGCGGTCTTCGGCGGAGGCGGCGTGGATGTCGTCGAGATCGACCCAGAGATCGATGCCGCGGACCTTGCGGCGACGGAGCGCGTCGGCCGAGCGGCTCATGGCGACCCGGCGCAGCCAGAAGCAGGCGTGGGCGGGGGATTCGATACGGGCCAGGTTGCGGTCGAGTTCCATGAAGACGTCCTGCGCGATCTCTTCGGCGAGGCCGCGGTCGGCGGTCATGCGAAGGGCGAGCGAAAAGACCATCGACTGGTGAGTGTCCACGAGTTGTTCAAAGTCCGGGTGCCAGTCGTGGGCCATTGTTTCGCTTCTACTCTCTTATCCGCAGAATTGAGCGGGCGGAGATGCAGAGAATACGCGCGGGAGCGAAAAAAGTTCGGGCGGACGGGATGAGCAGCCTACGGTTCGGCTGGAATTAGTAGGCGGCGGGCGAATGGGGCGCAAAGTCGGCCGGCTTGATGCTGGCCGCATGGTTCAATTGAAGCTTCGGAGATTTGGCATGAATCGAGAATCGCTACCGGCGATATGGGCGCTTCCCGAAACCTATCCTGCCCGGTAGGCTGCGCCTTGACCGTTCCTGGCGTAGCGGAAACCTGGTACACACTCCCGCGCCGATTCATTGCCTGTCGGTCCACGGCAACTGTTTACCACAAGGTCTTCCGGGTTGGCGACAATCCAACCGGAACTCCGGCAGGTGCGTGGCAAGTTTACGGCTTTCGGTGTCTAAGCTAATAGGACCTCCATGAAATGGCTTATGCGTACCCTTCGAGTTGTGTGTCTAACCGCGCTGGCTCTCGTCCTTCTTACACTTGCGGCGGTCCAGTTTCAGCAGCGCCTGCTCCGCTGTCGCGCTGAGCAGCTAATGATCGACATGCACCAGATTCGCCTCTACCAAAGCACCTGGGCCGACGCACAGAGGCTCATGCATCGCTGGGGTGCATGGGGGCATTACGACGGAAGCTGCACGGCGGCTGGGTGCAGGTACCAAATCGCTCTGAGCGACATCAGCTACACGAAATTCGGGTGGCTCATGCAACATGGCGGTTTCCGAATCTACAGTTGGTTCGGCGGTCGCGCTGCCCGCCTATTCGTGTCTTTCACCGTGCGAGACGGCTCCATCTGGAGAGAAACCGCCGGAATCGCAGTCACCGCCTCGCCAAAATTGTTGTCCGCGGCTGACGAGTTCCCATTAACGTTGATCGTGGAAACGAAGAGCCGACAGCGGCTCCGCCAGACCAAAGATGATTGGTGGATCCTGGGCGCTGACGATCAACTGGCGGAGCACCCTTACTACAAGGCTGGTCGACCTGGCGGCTGCAAGATCAATTGCGAAGAAGCGGTTGTAACCTACTCCACCCGGACTCCGCCAGTCGAGATCGACCGCCTCACATCGTTCAATCTCTCATGCCTAACGCAGCTCTCTTCCTGCATGGAATTGGACCAATTGCTGCCAGCGGCCAAAGACTGGCATCTCTACCATGAAGAAGAAAATTCCGCCATGCAACGAACGGATTCTCCATCGAGACCATGTGACATTCCCCTATGGGCTATCGCTCGGGATACACATTATGTCCTGATCGTTGAGAGCCTATCGAGGAGAATTGTGAAAGAGCCAGGATTTGCTTTTGTCGGAGCTAAAGGCACGTTTGAGAACGGGCGGGATTTCGAGAAGGAGGAGGCCCAGGTCAAGATCTTGACTTCTTTAAAAGGAACTCCCCCTTGGACTAAAGAAACGGTCGTTCTGGCCTATCCCTATGTAGGGACAAACAACGTTCCTGCCACTCATGAGGCATCAGAGCATTTGTTTCCTGGAAAGCGCTACATCGTGTTACCCGTCGGAGATGACCGCCGCGATCAAGTACTGACAAAAGAATCGCCGATCGAGTTGGATCGCTGCGGCGTTTGGGAAGACACCCCCGAAAACCGACGCGAACTCGAAAAGGGCTTTGCGCAGAACGACGAACTGCGCGGGGCCGAGTTGAGATAGGTTGACTGCTCCTGAGTCTTGGCCGTATCACTGGCTACTCGGAAGTACATTCAGTAAACATCGAACAAGGTCAAACAACTGGGCCGATCCAGAGATCGATGGTCAGTTGACGATATCAGCCAAATTCACGGAACGAGGTCGTCAGGCCGCTTTCACTCTCAGAACAGCTCCGGGATGCTGTGGAAGGCGATTCTTGTGGGGGCGGACTTGTAGGCGGTCAGCATGGTGGCGGGGGCCAGGGTGCTGAGGCCGTATTTGTTGTTGATCTGGTCCATGATGGCGAGGAGCTTGGCGCGGCTCTGCTCGTCTTCGGTGCCTTCGAAGAGGTTGAGGGAGTGGAGGCGGTCGGGGACCAGGCCGTCTAAATGGACGCCGATGAAGTAGGGGTGGGCGAACTCCTCGCCGGACGGGCGGGATTCCCATAGACGACTGAGCGCGGCGATCAGGGTCTGGTTGTCCTGGCACTCGCTGAGCTTGAGCTCGCTTTTCCATCCTTTCTTGGGCACGCCGAAGTTGCTCACGGGTCCGCGCTCCCCTTTGGGACCCGCAAACCCAATCGCCAGGCCGATGCTCGAGGCCCAGAGACCTCCGGCG
>Ga0209517_10005385_pt1 | contig 16319 bp, 10 predicted proteins | sample PeaSoiMetSII2010_FD_187695 | JGI IMG/M metagenome (GOLD analysis project Ga0209517, IMG submission 187695) | Peat soil microbial communities from Weissenstadt, Germany - SII-2010 (SPAdes) (version 2) | ecosystem: Environmental > Terrestrial > Soil > Wetlands > Peat | place: Germany...
CACCGCAAAAGCCCTACCTCAGTATTGATACGTTTTAATAAACGATTTCTGCGGCTTTTTCATGGATGTGGGGTGCCGGCGTCCTCGCCCGCAAAGCAGCGAAGGCAAGCGACCGTGTCCCGTGGGGAATGCGAGATCTTTGCGTACCAACTGAGTAATGCTGGTGCAAGCCGGCGCGCTCGTAAGATGAAAAGTATCTGGCTGGGCTGATGGGGTAGGCTCCAGCTCATAATTCCTTTGCACTTCAGAATTTCAACGGAGTTGACCATGAAATCCCGTCTCCTGTGGTTGCTCGTGCTCGTCGGCTGCTGTTCCGGATCATTGCTTGCCCAGGACACTGCTTCCATCACCGGCACCGTCACTGATCAGACCGGCGCCGCCATCCCCAATGCGCAAGTGACCGTCAGCAACCCGGAGCACGGCATCAAACGCTCGACCATCTCCAACGGCAGCGGCGACTACCTGGTCGGCGCGATTCCTCCTGGGTCTTACAACCTCTCGATCACCGCTCCCGGTTTCAAGAGATACGAAGCGGCAGGAATCATTCTACGCGTTGCCCAAAAGGCTCGCGCGGATGCAGCTCTTCAAGTGGGTGCAGCCAAGGAAGAGGTGCTCGTCGAAGGCACCAACGTAGCCCAGGTGGAAACCCAGACCAATGAGCTCGCCGGAACCATCACCAGCAAAGAGATCAGCCAACTGCAACTCAACGGACGCGTGTTCACCCAACTGGTCACGCTCACTCCCGGCATCACCAATCAGACCGGCTCCTCAGAAGGGCAATACGGCATCACTGCGAGCGTGAACTACAGCGTCAACGGCGGCCGCCTGGAATACAACAACTGGGAACTCGATGGCGGCGACAACATGGATAACGGCAGCAATTCCACGCTCAACGTTACCCCCAGCATCGACGCCATCGGTGAAGTCCGCGTCCTCACCTCCAACTACGGAGCCCAGTACGGCCGCAATGCCTCCGGCACCATCGAGACTGAGACCAAGTCAGGTACCAGTTCATTCCATGGCGACGCCTACGAATTCGTGCGCAACAACATCTTCAACGCCACCCCCGAATTCCAGACCACCAACCCCGCGTATCACAAGAATGACTGGGGATACACCATCGGGGGCCCGATTTACATCCCCGGCCACTACAACCAAGACAAGCAAAAGACTTTCTTCTTCTGGTCCCAGGAATGGCGTCGTGATCGCGTCCCCGGACAAAACTTCAACCAGGTCGTGCCCTCAGTCGCCGAGCGCTCCGGCAATTTCAGCGATATTTGCCCTGCCACTAATACACCCTTCGCCAGGCTCCAGTCCGACGGTCTGACTCCAACTCAATTTGCCGACTGCCCGGGCACCGCGATCCAGGGAGGAGTCATTGCCGGCCAGCCCTCCTTTAACCCCATCGTGACCAATGGAGTGCTGAACCAGGTCCCCGTCGCCGCCGCCTCCGCGCCGCTCTTGGGCATGATCCCTCTGCCCACCTCCGGCACCAATCTCTTCACTGCTGCCCCCTCTCAGCCCACCAACTGGCGTGAGGAGTTAGTGCGCGTCGACCACAACTTTAGTGACCGCTTGCGTGCCATGTTCCGCTACGCCCACGACTCCTGGGACACGGTCACCGCCACTCCCTTGTGGACCAACGCCGGCAGCTTCCCCACCGTCGAGACCAACTTCATCGGTCCCGCAACCTCCCTGGTGGCTCGCCTCACCGCGACCGCCTCACCCACCCTGTTGAATGAATTTGTGTTCAGCTACACCACCGACCACATCATCGTCACTTCCACCGGCACTCCCAACCCCAATGCCTGGCAGCGCCCGGCCAATCTCGCTATCGGAAGTCTTTTCCCCGCCACCAACAACGGCGGCAAATTGCCGGGATTCTCCATCACCGGCGGCTTTGGCGGCGCTTATGGCAGCCAGGGCTTTGGCGAAGATCCGGGCTGGATCACCAATGGACCTTATAACGCCAATCCCACCTACACCTATCGTGACAACGTAACCAAGATCATCGGCAAACATAATTTGCAGTTCGGGGCATACTTCGTTGCCGCCCAGAAAAACGAGTTCAGCCAAACCAGTACCTCCGTGAATGGCTTCCTCACCTTTGACAACACCTCACCAGTTTCGACCGGCAACTCTTTCGCCGACCTCTTGAGCGGCCACATCGCAAACTTCGCGCAGCAGAGTGCCCAACCCAAGTATTACAACCGCTATAAAATCCTGGAACCATATTTCCAGGACGATTTCCACGCTACCCGCAACCTGACGCTGAACTTGGGATTGCGAGTCAGTCTCTTCGGAACTTATCGCGAGCGTTACCATTCGGCCTACAACTTTGATCCCACCGTCTGGAACGCGGCCAAGGCTCCCCAGGTCGATGACTTCAACGGCGACTTGACGGGGCAAGCTGGCGCTCTCATCACCGGCTCCGGCGATCCTTTTAACGGCATGGTGCAATGTGGAGTCAACGGCGTGCCCGCGGGCTGCATGACGGGACATCTGTTCAATCCCGCTCCCCGCATCGGTTTCGCGTTCGATCCCAAAGGCGATGGCAGGTGGGCCATCCGCGGCGGATATGGAATGTTCTACGATCACACTAACGGCAACGAAGCGGACAGCGAAGCCCTGGAAAGCTCTCCACCCTTGGTACAAATTCCCACACAGTTCAACATCGTGGGCTACAGCAATATTGGCAGCCAGCCCGGTCTGCTCTTCCCTCTGAACGTGGTTTCTATCCCGTCCCACGCGGTGTGGCCGTACGTGCAGCAGTGGCACTTCGACATCCAACACGATGTCGCCCACAACACCGTTGCCACTCTTTCCTATGTCGGCAGCAAGGGCACGCACTTGGGCCGGAAATATGAACTCAATCAACTACATCCGGTTCCCACCGCCCAGAATCCCTACATAGCCTTGAATGCTCCAATAAGTCAAGCCGACTGCGCCAGCGTCGCCGAAACCGCAACCCTCGGCGGTCCTGTTACCGTGACCGACACCGTCAACGGCGCACCCTTCACCGCAACCACCGGTGGGCAAGTGGCGACCAATCTGGCAATAGCCTGCGGCAATGATCCCAATCCCTTCCGACCCTTCCGCGGATACGGCGACATCACCCGCCTCGACAACGGCGCTTCGTCCTCCTACAACGCCCTCCAAGCCCAGGTGCGGCGCGCTGTTGGGGCCCTCCAGTTGAACGTCTCCTACACCTATAGCCACTCCATCGACGACGCTTCCGACGGCGGCCTCTTCGGCGATGGCGGCATTCTGAACGCATACAATTTCGCCGCATTTCGCGCTTCTTCGAACTTTGACCAGCGCCACACTTTCACCTCCAGTGCTATTTATGATCTGCCCTTTTTTAAGGGCTCAGGCTTGAGCAACAAGCTCCTGGGCGGATGGCAACTCTCCGGCATTGGCACTTGGCAAACTGGGACCCCATTCAGCGCTTACAACGGCATCCTTGCCGATAATGCCGGCCTCGGCAACGGAGTGGCATCGGGTGCCGGCGCCGGCCAATCCTATGCCGACGTTGTCTCCAACCCGCACCAGAATATTCCCCAGTTTGATCCCGCCTCCGGCTTCGGTTATTTCATCGCCAATCCCAATGCGTTTGCCAACCCCATCGGGTTGACCCTGGGAGACTCAGGCAGGGATTTCCTGCGCAATCCCGGCCATTGGAACATCGACCTGGCGCTGTTCAAGCACTTCAAGATCACCGAGAGTATGGGTTTCGAGTTTCGCGCGGAAGCTTTCAACATTTTCAATCACGTGGAATATGGTCCGCTGGGCGGGGACCAGGGCGGCGCCGCCGGCAGCGCCGGATTCTCTTCCGGGACCAGCACCTTTGTCCCCGGATCCAACTTCTTGCAGGTTGGCACCGCATACAGCCCCCGCATCCTGCAACTCGGCGCCAAGTTCATCTTCTGATTCTCGCGCTCTTTGCGAGAGGTGGAGAAGCGCCCTTGATGAGACAATGGCGTACCCATGCGCCTCGGCAGATTTTCTCTCGGGCTGGCAGCGCTTTCCATCGCGGTGGGTGCCCCATTTCTCGCGTCGTTTGCGAGAAGTGGGGAAACGGCTCCGTCGGCGAAACCAGCCGCACCCGGAGCCGTTCCCATGGCCACCGAGGACCGCGTGCAACTCCCAGGATGGTGGCCGACCAAAAACACCGCGTCGCGTGATGAATTCGTCGGCGCCGATGCTTGCGCAGCCTGTCACGCTTCCAAGGTTCGCACTCAGAAGCAGACGCCGATGGCCCACGCTGCTCTGCGCCCCGCTGATTCCGAGGCCTTGCGCTCCCGCGAGCAGCTAACTTTTCATCTTCCTCCCTACACCTACCAGATCTCACGCCAGGAAGACGGCAGCCTCTATTCCGTCACCGACGGCAAACAGACGATTTCACTGCCCCTGAGTTGGGCGTTCGGCCTGGGCGAGTCCGGCCAAACCTACATTCTCGAACGCAACGGCGCGTTCTTCGAAAGCCGCGTGAGCTACTATCCCGCGCTCGACCGTCTTGACCTCACGCCCACCACATCCCGCGCCCCGGACTCCACTCTTGAAGATGCCTTGGGCCGCAGCATGCTTTATGCCGGCGAAACCCAACGCTGCTTCAGCTGCCACACCACCGCCTCCACCACCAACCATCGATTTGATCCCGGCCACCTGATCCCCGGTGTGACCTGCGAAGCCTGTCACGGCCCCGGCGCAAAACACGTGGCCGCCATGAAGGCTGAAAAGTTGAAGTTGGGGCTGCGGTCGATTCTCGATCCCGGCCAGCTCAATCCAGTCGATCAAGTGGATTTTTGCGGCGCATGCCACCGCAGCTATGTGGATGTTGTCTTGAGCAAGACTTTCGGAATCGCCAATCTTCGCTTCCAGCCCTATCGGTTAGAGAGAAGCCAGTGCTGGATCAAAAGCAACAACGGCATTACTTGCCTCAACTGCCACAATCCTCATCAGCCTCGGGTGCGCGACCTGGCGACGTACGACGACCGCTGCCTCAGCTGTCACCAGCCCGGTCATTCCACCAAGACATGTACCGTGAGCGCCAACAATTGCGTCTCCTGTCACATGCCCAAGTACGCAATGCCGGGGATGCACGCCATGTTTACCGACCACTTCATCCGCGTCGTCCGCACAGGGGAAGCCTACATTGACTGAGAACCGAGAACTGTCCTTCACTAACGGCAGGGGATCTAAAACTAAGTGCCAACAGCTAAGTGCCAACTGCTAAGTGCCAACTGCTAAGTGCCAACTGCTAAGTGCCAACTGCTAAGTGCTGAATGCTGACTGCTGAGTGTTAACCGCTGATCCCCCCCTCACTACCATCAGCCCCTGTTCCAAATCCGCAATCAGATCATCCACATGCTCAATTCCCACCGACAACCGTATCAGTTGATCCGTGATTCCCATCTTTTGCCGGTGCTCGGCTGGAATCATGGCATGGGAAGTAAAAACCGGGAGGCACACCAGCGAATCCACTCCGCCCAAACTCGGCGCCAGCGTGAACAAGTTCAGGGCTTCCGACACCCGCCGCGCGTCCTCGCCGCTGCCCTCCACTTCAAAGCTCAGCACTCCGCCGCCTCCGCTCATCTGTTCCATCGCCAGCGCCCGCTGCGGATGGCCTTCCAGGAACGGGTAATAAACCTGCCGCACTTTCGCGTGCCGCGACAGATATTGTGCAACCAGTAGCGCACTCTCGTTCTGCCGCTGCACCCGCACCGCCAACGTCCTGATCCCACGCAGCAACAGCCACGCCGCATGGGGATCCATCGAGCCGCCAAGCGTGGTGCGGGTCGAATGAATCTTGTCGATTAGCTCCCCGCGCCCAGCGATCGCACCGCATATCAGGTCCGAGTGCCCCGCGAAGAATTTAGTCGCGGAATGCATCACCAGATCGATTCCATATTCCGCCGGCCTGCAATTGATCGGTGTCGCAAACGTGCTGTCGATCATGGTGATCAGCCCATGCTTCTTCGCAATCCCCGCCACCCGCCGCAAATCAATCACTCGCAGCATGGGATTGGTCGGAGACTCCACATACAACAGCCGGGTATGGGGACGAATCGCGCGCTCATATTGCTCGTAATCACCCGTATCCACGAATGTGGTCTCAATCCCCAGCTTCGGCAGCCACTGCCCCAGAAACTTCGTCGCGCCCCCGTAGATGTCCGTCTGTGCCACAACGTGGTCGCCTGCCTTCAGCAGCGCCAAAACCGGCGTAGTAATCGCACACATTCCCGAAGCAAACACCGACGCGCGCTCGGTTCCTTCCAATTCCGCGATCGCCTTTTCCGCCGCTGTCACCGTCGGATTCCCGTACCGCGTATAAAACATATCGGTCGGCGTCACCCGCAACTGCTCCTCGTTGTCGCTGACCTCAAACGTCGAAGTCTGGTAGATGGGCGTGACCAAAGGCCCGTTTTTCTTGTGCAAGTCCGTGCCTCCGCGAACCGCCTTCGTTTCCGCGCGATGCTGCTGCTTCTTCATAGGAACTCCCAGTCCTGATTATCGCTCACCGGGAGTGTTGGGTCATCGATTTTCCTCTGTGCCCCTCCCTGGTTAAGTTCTTCGATCCGTGTTCGTCCGTGGAAATCCGTGGCCAACGCCTTTCCTCTGTGGTGGATTGGTCTAACCGTTATAATTCCTAGCTGATCAGAAGGATCACAATGCAACCCCTCGCTTCCCGCATGTCCGTGATGACCGGCGAAGGCGCCCTCGCCGTCAACGCCCGTGCCCGCGAACTCGAGCGCCAGGGACGCTCCATCATCCACTTGGAACTCGGCGAACCCGACTTCCACCCCGCGCCCCGGGTCAACGAAGCTCTCAAACGCGCCCTCGATGAAGGCAAAGACCGCTACTGCGCCGTCCCCGGCGTCCCCGCCCTGCGCCAGGCCATCGCCAGCTACTTCCACGACACTCGCGATCTCAACGTCTCCCCTGACCAAATTGTCCTCGCTCCCGGCTGCAAAATTGCCCTCTTCCTGGCCATGATGGCGCTCATCGATCCCGGCGACGAAGTCCTCTATCCCGATCCCGGTTTCCCCGGATATTCTTCCATCACCCTCGGCCTGGGCGGTGTACCCGTTGCCTTTGAGCTTTCCGAGCGCAAAAGTTTTCAGCCCGATCCCGAGGAAATCGCCGCCAAGATCACCTCGCACACCAAGATTCTGATCACTAATTCTCCCGGCAATCCCACCGGCACCGTTTATACCGACGACACTCAGCGCCGCCTCGCCGAGTTGGCCGTTCAACATGACCTGCTCGTCCTCTCCGACGAAATTTACGCACGAATCCTTTATGGCGGGAAGTTCATTTCCATGATGGCTTATCCCGGCATGGCCGACCGCACCCTCATCCTCGACGGTTTTTCCAAGAGTTTCGCCATGACCGGCTGGCGCCTTGGATACACCGTTGCTCCGGCCCATATCGTTCCTGCCCTCGCCATGCTCGCCATCAACAGCTACACCTGTGTCGCCGAGTTCAGCCAGTATGCTGCCATCGAAGCTCTGGAAGATCGCGCTGGCGCCACGCCTCGCATGGTCGGAGAATTCGCTAAGCGCCGCCAGCAGTTCATTCGCGATCTCAATCGCGTCCCCGGATTCCGCTGCCAGCCGCCCCAAGGCGCCTTCTACGCCTGGGTCAACATCGCCGACACCGGAATGACCGCCGAAGAACTCTGCCGCATCATGCTCGAAGAAGCCGGTGTCGCTGCCATTCCCGGCGCTGCGTTCGGTCCCGCCGGCCGCGACTTCATCCGCTTCTCTTTCGCCTCATCGGTCGCAAACTTGCAAGAAGCAGTCGAAAGGATTCAGCGTGCCTCCTCCGCCTGGCAGCAAAATGTCGGGACGGGTGTTTCCGCGAGCCTGCGCTGAGGGCGGATAGCTTTGAAAGGGCGCGGCTTCAGCCGCGCCGTAAAGCGCAATATCCCGGAGGAAGGTTCACGAAAAATGGCACCCAAGAAAAAGCCTGCAACCAAGAAGAAGACGACAAAGCTGTTCGCACCTTCCGCCGCGGCTGCCAAGCTCCAATTCCAACTTATCCCCTGGAAGTCCGTCGCCATCGAAAACCTGAATCCGCTCCTCCAGCGCCACTTCATCATCGGGCAAAACATTATGCTGGCCCGTGTGCTGCTGAAAAAAGGCTGCATCGTTCCCGAGCACAGCCACCACAACGAGCAGGTGACCTACATCCTCGATGGCGCCTTGAAGTTTTGGATTGATGGAAAGGAAATCGTGGTTCACGCCGGCGAGGTGCTTACCATTCCGCCGCACATGCCCCACAAGGCAGAGGCTCTCGAAGACACCATCGACCTCGATGTCTTCAATCCCCCGCGCGCCGATTGGATCAACAAGACCGACCAATACCTGCGAGGCACAAAATAGCCGGACCGGCTAACTGGCGCAGTTTCGCCCGTTCCTGAAAGTCTGCCCCGCCGCCATCATGCTGTACAAATGCTGCTCAAAACTCACATACGGATCATCGGCAAACCGCTCCGGATACGAACTCAGCGCCAGCAGATAATTATCAATCTCCGCCTGCACTTCCTGCCGACGGATGGTCTCCGCCACACTCAAACTTCCCGGCTGGTACTTCTGGGTCTTCATCTACCTTCTCCCTTGGACTTGGGGAAGTTCCCGCGTCTGGGGGAACCTGGGTCTCGCTTTAGAAATTCGGGGAGAAGTAAGGCTATGTCTGCTCGGAAAAGGTGTAAATGGCACCTTCGTGCTACAAACTCCACGCAGCACGCGGTTGCCCTACCCTTTCGCGTCTTTTGCGAAAGGGTGGGCTTCACGACAACGCCGCCCTACCGGCTCGCCGGAGGCACGATCCCGTTCATCCGCAAGTACTCCACCATCTGCCCGTAGTGGTCAAAGGGATGCCACAACGCAATCGTCATAATTCCAAGTCGCGCGACCTTGCCCTGGCCAAACGGGCTTTTGATCTGATCCGTTTGGTTTTTCTCGTTGATACTAGACGCCGCCTTGTGTAGATAGGCAAACGAGTCCTTCAGAAACTTCATGATGTCGGCCTTGCTGGTGATGGAGTCCGGCCCGTTCTCACCACCCAGTTCGACCGGCGGCTTCTGCTCGAGAATCGCCGCTCCGATCATGTAGTTGACTGCCGCGACATGCTTCACTTGCTGCGCAAACGTCCGCACGCCCTTGAACTCGCCGTTCGTGGGCGCAAACGAATACTTGTCTTCCGGCATGGCCTCGGCGGCAGGCACAAATTCGCCCTCGGCCATGCCCACCAGATGGTCCTCGATTGTTGAAACCGTCGGAGACGCGCTGGTTTTTGCAGCCTGTGCAACCGCCAAGCCGCTGCACGCCAACAGCACGACCAATCCAAATACCCAACGCATTTTTTGCATGAGATTCTCCTGGAAAACAAATTTGTTGATGAAAGAAGTCCGAAGAGATTAAACCACAATACGGCGAAGCGCGTTGCTTAATCCCGCACCACGACCGGTGCCATTGCCAGGTCCTGCGAGGTCAGCCGGTACCGCCGTACCGCCAGCAATCCCGCTACCATGGTAAACGCCGACCACATCAACGTCGTCGGAACACCCACCCGGCTGGCGACTGCGCCCCACAGTGCGCTGCCAATCGCCATCCCCCCTTGCAACACCAGCAAGTAGACAGATAAAGTCCGCGCCCGTAGAAACGCCGGCGACATGGTCTGCGCCGCCACATTCAGGCATGCCAGAATCCCAATCCACGCCGTCCCGCTGAGAAATAAAATCAAACTCAGCCAGCCGAAGTTCTGCACCTGCCCCGCCGCAAACGTCATGGCCGCAAACACCACGATCGCGCACGCCACCACTCCATCCACCGAAACCCGGCTACGCAGGCGATGCAACACCGACGCTCCACCCAGCGCCCCCAGCCCAAAAAAGCCCAGCAGCAGCCCATATCCGCTGGCTCCATGCGGACGCGCCACCAGTGGCAGCAACGCCAGCAGCGCGCTCGCTCCCAGGCTGAAAGCTCCCGTGCGGATCAGCACGCACCGCACGATTGTCGCACCCCGCGCATAGCGCAAACCGGTCAAAATCGCGTCTCTCACCCGTCCGGTTTCCATGTCCGCCAAATGAGGCCGTTTCCACCGATAGAGAAAAAAGATCACTCCAAAAAACGATGCCGCATTCAGCAGAAAAGCCACGCCCGAGCCGGCAACCGCAATGACCATCCCTCCCAACGCCGGCCCCACCGCCCGCGCCACATTGAACCCCACCGAATTCAGCGCTACTGCGGGCGCATGTTGCGCTGCCGAAACCACCTCCGGCGTGATCGCCTGCCACGCCGGATCATTCATCACCGCTCCCAGCCCCAGAACGAACGTAAACGCCAGCAGCACCCATGGCGTAATACTCCGCGTCAAACTCATGATCCCCAGCGCCGCCGCTGCCACCACCATCCAGCCCTGCGTGATCAACAAAAGCCGCCGCCGGTCCACCATATCGGCCAACGCCCCAGCCGGAAGAATCACCAGAAATACCGGCAGCATCGCCGCCGCTTGCACCAGGCTCACCATCAGCGGAGACATGGTGAGCTGCGTCATCAGCCAGCCCGCGCCCACATTCTGCATCCAGGTTCCGGTGTAGGAAATCACCGCCGCCACCCACAACGACCGGAACAGCGGTTCCCGCAGCGGCGTCCAGGGTGAACCGTTCTGCCTTTTCGACAGATTAGCCGGCATCGAAGTGTTCACCAGATCGGACATATCAATGGCTCGCCGCCGCTCGTGCCGCAAACGGCCATTCTCCGTTGCGCCACGAACGTACCAAATAAATCGCGACCCCACTCACCAGAATCGCCAGCGCGTACCGAATCTGCTTCATTGAATTCGTGCGCGACACGAGAATAAAGACAAATCCCACCGAGGCCATCAGCGCCGGCAGGGGATACAACCACATCCGGAACGGCCGCGGCAGGTCAGGCCGGCGAATCCGCAACACTATCAGCCCAATCGCCTGCGTCAAAAATTGCAACATGATGCGAATCACCACCAGCCCGGCGATCACATCGGCCAGAGAAAAGAAACAAAACAGCAGCGCAACTCCGCCCAACGCTAGCAGCGATACGTGAGGAAACAAGTATTGCGGATGTACCCGGGCAAATACCCGGAAATAATTTCCGTCGAGCGCGGCCGCGTACGGCACCCGCGAGTAACTGAGCATGACGGAGAAAACTGAGGCGAATGCCGTCCACATCACCAGTGCCGTCACCAGTGCGGCTGCCCACGGCCCGTATACCTTTCGCATAAAGATAGACGCCACGTACAAGCCGCTATTGGAGTGCGAGGAAACAGCTATTTCCTGCCACGGAACCACTCCCAGAACGCTCAGGTTCATCAGCAGATATAGACACGCGATGAGCGAAATGGATAGCAGCAGCGCGCGCGGGATGGTCTTCCCAGGGTCTTTCACCTCATCCCCGATGAAGCACACGTTGTAATAGCCCCAATAGGTGTACGTCGCCATCAGGCTGGCGGAGCCGAGCCCCAGGAACAAGCTGCGCGATGGAGTGAACGCGCCGGGCGGAAGATGAAAGGCGAGCGCGGCGTTGAAGTGCGTCAATCCCGCCACGATGATCCACACAATCGTCCCCACCGACCCTACCCACAACAGCTTCGACAGCCAACCGATACGGGTGATCTTGCGATAAAGCAGCACCACCGCAAGTATCACCACCCCCAGGGCGACGAATGTGGCTCCCGAAACCAGCCAGCTCAATTGCATCGTTCCCACAATTGGCAGGCGCAGGCTCCAGTTGTGCACTGCATACTGGTGTTCGAGTCCCGGCCAGAAGTACGACGCATACCCCGCCAGCCCAATCGCGCCCGTGGCAATCGACATCGGCGCGCTGAACGATAGCTGCCAGATGAACAGAAATGAAATCAGCCGCCCCAGCCGGTCCGGACCATAAATTTCCCGCAGATAGTTGTACGACCCGCCGGACCGCGGCATGGCAGCGCCCAGCTCCGCCCACACCAATCCGTCGCACATCGCGAACACCGCGCCTAAAATCCAGCCCAGCATCGATTGTGGGCCGCCCAGCGCGCCCACAATCAGCGGTAGCGTGATAAACGGCCCCACGCCGATCATCTCAATCATGTTGAGAGCGGTCGCGCTCCCCAGCCCCACTCCGCGAATCAGTCGAGGCTCGGACGTAGAAGAAGATGTCATCTGAAAACTGAGAACTGAGAACCGGGAACGGAGAACTGGTCTGACTCTTCCAAACCTCCGTGTCCTCTGTGCCCTCTGTGGTGACCCGCCTTCCTTTGCGGTCTTTGCGAATCCCTTTGCGTCCTTTGCGGTAAGAAGCCTGAAACGCGAGTACTCTTACTTAGCGCTCAACAAATTCACATAAATCCGTATCGCCCCCGGCACTCCCGCCGGCAACTGCCGGAAAAACGCATACCCGGTGTAAATGTAAGTCCCCTTGCCGTAACGAGCCCGCAGCAATCCACCCTTCTGCTCCGGTTCTCCAGGGTCATGGCACGACAAGAGCGGCGTGAACGCGCTGTCCCACTGGTCCATAAAATACAGCCCGCGCTCCTGCACCCAGCCATCGAAATCCCGGGCCGTGATTTCATTCGGACTGTGAAACACCCCATCCTCCGGCGCCAAAATCTGTACCGGCGCTTCTTCCACCGTAACCCGCGCCCGGCTGATTTGCGCATGATAGGGAGTAAAGTTCCCTTTGTTGAAGTCCGCCGCGCTGGCGTTATATTGCACAATCAGCGTCCCGCCCGCGAAAACGTAATCCAGCAGCTTCTTGTTATGGTCAGCAACATCTTTCTGCGTGTCGTACGCCCGAATCCCCAGAACGATCGTTCCGTATCGGCTCAAGTCCTCGCTGGCCAGCTTCTCGGGCGCAATCGCGGTGACATTCATTCCGATCTGCTGTAAAACCGCCGGAATGTCATCGCCGGCGCCCATGATGTAGCCAACTTTCAAACCCGCCGGAACTTTGACATCCACCACGCTCACCCGCTGCACCGCCGGCTGGTAGTAATAGAAAGTGTTGAGGTCTTCACGCGTGACCACGCTGTATCCTTCGCTGTACTTGCTGCCCGCAGCTTCGAACACCGCGCGAATCTGCGTTCGCGACTCTGTCAATCCATCATGGAAAACCTTGAACTCGGCTTTCTGTTTCTCGCCGCGCTCATGAAATTTCAACACCGCGCTGGCGGGTTCAGCGCGCCATCCCGCTGGCACTTCCACACGCAGCGTGCCTTGGGCAATTCCTGGCAGGTTACTCGACACCGCCACCTTCACCCTGCAAACCGCGTCCCCATGTGTGGGAATTACCTGCGCTCCCGGCTCCAGCATGACCGAGAACGCCGGCGCCACCGCCAGCGCCCGCTCCACTTCGCCCGCTGCCGGCTCCTTATATCGGACCATCACCACCGCATGCGCCTCACCCGGCTTCCCATTTAGCGTGTAATTCGCGTGAGCCTGCAGCGGAGGCGGTGGGAAGGGAAGCGTCACATATCGCGGATCGTCAATGGTGTTGATCGCATCTCTCTCCGGATCATCCCGATGCCAATAAGGCCGCGTGTAGGCCGCATCTTTCGCCACCGTGACCCGGAAAGTAGTCGCCGCACCCGATCCAAGCTTCGTTGCTGTCCAACCTGCCGGCAAATCCAAAGCCACCTCCGTCAGATCGACCTTTACCTGACTCGAGAATCGCGCCGTAACCTCAAAACTCTGTCCCGGCACCGCCATGAAAGCGGTGTCGGCATTCGCTCCGGCGGGCACGTCCGCGTTCACCTGAAAAGCCACGCCCAACGCCAGATTGGAGGCCTTCTCCATCTGATCTGCCTTGGTGGTGAGTTCTGTCCGCAACTCAGCCTTGGTCGCGTCCGTCAGCGGATAGCTCTTCAACAAACCGATCGTTCTGCGCGTCGCTTCCAATCCCGCCAGCAGTGGCCCGGCCACGCTCCCCGGATCATGCTCCGCCGCCGCCTTCGCCGCCGCAATATCGCCCTGTATCTCAACCAGCGCCGGCCTCAGGAATGGGGCTCGAATGGCTTCTCTTCCGATTCTTATCGCCAGTTCCGGCAAGCTGGTATCGATTCCATCGAAGAAATCCTGTTCATGCGCGCTCTTATCCGCAGCCGGAGGCAGCACCGAATCCACCAGTTTGTAGAACGCGTAGTGCGGTCCTGCATCGATCGACCACCCGCCCGCTCCCTGGGAAAGCTGATGCTTCAATCCCTGCATGGCGAATTGAATGTACGTCATCCCCAGCGCCGGGCTCATCTCGCCGGTGCTCAACTTCACCGTGTAGTTCTCATCGGCACAAGTCAGTGCTCCAAACCCGCAAACATTGCCAATGTAGAATTTCTGCGCTTGCCACGGCTGCAAGCCTTCCTTTATCTGCTCAGGAAAGCGCTCCGGATCAGCCGCCGCGCGGAACGCCTCGCGCGCCAGAATGCTCGACGCCTGATGATGCCCATGCCCATCCCGCTCCGTCCCCGAAAACCGCGCGACCAGCACATCCGGCCGGAACGTCCGAATCACCCGCACCAAATCTCCCAGCGCCACATCGTGTCCTTGCCACTTCTGAAACGTCTCATCCGGCGTTTTGGAGAATCCGAAATCCGCTACTCGCGTGAATCGCTGCTCGATTCCGTAATAGCGGTCCGCCGCCGTCACCTCCAGCGTCCGCAGCACGCCCAGCACGTCGAACAGATTGCTGCCGACTTTGTTCTGTCCGCCCTCGCCCCGATTCAGCGTCTGCAACAGAACCGTCGCGCCCTTGCCGCGAGATTCCAGCGTCAGCATTCCGCCATCTTCATCATCCGGATGCGCCACCACCTGCATCAACCGCGCCGTAGTCCCCAGCCGCAGCAACATCTCTTGCAACCCCGCAGTCCCGCTGTCCTGCGGCAAAGGCTGCACCGGATCGTCAACTTTGGCCGCCTCCGGCGCCGCGGAGGCTCCACACAGCAACAACATCAAGGCCAGCGTAACCACAAATCGCGTGAACAGAAGGCCCGTGCGCACCAGTTTCTGCCCAAAATGACTGCCGAAATTCGTCATATAGAAGGAATTGTAGTGCTTGCGGATGGAAGGCAAAGTTTTTCCTGATACCCGTTCCTGTTCGACTCACCCTGCCCTAGAAGGATAGCTGATTTGTCATCCTGAGCAAGCTGGTTCCACGACAATCGCGCGTTTGGCGCGCTTCCTTATCAAGTTCTAACAAGCTAGAAGCTAGGGTACAGAAGCTGACGGCTGACAGCTCAAAACTCACTGCGCCCCCTTCACCGCCTGCTGGCACTGATGCGCCGCGGTCAGTATCTCGTCGAATTTCGGGTCGCTTCGCAGCTTCGCCAGCAGCGGATCATCCAGCAGGTTGGAATACGCGCAGTAGTTGCTTTCCACCGCCGTTTGCAGCATGTGCAGGGCAGCCTCTTTTTTTCCGCAGTAGGCCAAAATCGACCCCTGATAATACGAAAGCTCGGGGTCAGGGTCCGTGGGCTGACCCACTTCATCCTCATGCGCGATCCTGTCCAGTTCCGACGGTGGCCCGAACAAACAGGCTTGCAGCAGATCTTTATGGTAGTGAGGAGCGGACGACATGCGCTTTACCGCTTCCTTCGCTTCCGCCACCTTCCCCGCCCGCAGCAGAAGCGAAGGCAGAAGATAGTTGGCGTAATCCGATCCTGAATCCAACTGTACAAACTCCATCGCCCTCTGCGTCTTGCCCAGTTCCATCAACGGCCACGCGCAGGATCGGAACAAATAGTTGTTCCGGTCTAGGGCCAGCGCGGTGTCGCATTCATGCGCTGCCTCTTCCAGCATCCCGGCGTAACGCAGCACGTAGCTGAACGTGAAATGCGCCTCCCCGCTCTCCGGGCGCCGCTTCACTAACTTCTCGCCTTGCTCGTAGGCCTTGCCCAATTCACCCCGCTCTACCCGGTTGGTGATCAGCCTGCCGGCCGCTTTCATGCTGTTTGGATCCAGCCCGACCGCGTGCTCAGCAGCGTCGTTCGAGCGCAGGAATTGGTCCTCTCCTGCGCCTCCATAGGTCGCATCGGCGTAGTAGCGTTCGCCCAGCGCCTCCCAGGCCGGCGCATAGTCGGGATCCATCTTCACAACTTCTTGGAGCACCGCGATCGCATCCTTGTTCGCTGCCGGGTCATGCGACAGCGCCAGGCTGTGCAGGTACAAGTCGTAGGCTGCCTGGTTCTTGGGTTTGATGCCGGTGTCGAGGAAGCCGCCAGCCGCTCCCAATGCTGGCAGCAGCCCGCTCCGGATTCGTCCCGTCAGTTCATTCTGTAGGGCAATCGCGTCGTCGGCCGAA
>Ga0209517_10005389_pt1 | contig 16313 bp, 11 predicted proteins | sample PeaSoiMetSII2010_FD_187695 | JGI IMG/M metagenome (GOLD analysis project Ga0209517, IMG submission 187695) | Peat soil microbial communities from Weissenstadt, Germany - SII-2010 (SPAdes) (version 2) | ecosystem: Environmental > Terrestrial > Soil > Wetlands > Peat | place: Germany...
CAATCCGCCCGCGCCGAACACCGCCAGACGTTGCCCCGCCGCGATTCCCGATGCTTTCAAAGCTTTGTACACGGTCAGCCCTGCGCACAACAGCGGAGCCGCTTCGACCGAAGTCAATCCCGCCGGTATTTTCAACGCATGCGTCGCGGGGGCCAGCAAATATTCTGCAAACCCACCATCCACCATGCAACCCGTGACCTTCTGCTTCAGGCACAGCGTCTCTCGGCCTTCTTTGCAAAATTCACATTCGCCGCAAGTCCAGTGAATCCAAGGGACGCCTACGCGATCGCCGACGCGAAGTTCCGTCACGCCTTCGCCGAGCTTGGCCACCGTACCCGCGACTTCATGCCCCAGAATCAGCGGAACCTTGGTGATTGGCTTCAACAAATCCCAATCGCCGTCGGCCAGATGCAAGTCCGAATGACACACGCCGCACGCTTCAGCGCGAATCAGGACTTGCCCCGGCCCCGGCTCGGGCGTGGGAACGTCTTCGATCGTCAGCGGCTTCCCGATTTCACGCAAGACTGCGGCCTTCATATGGTGACCCCTCCGTCGATAACGATAGTTTGTCCGGTGATCCAGTTTCCCGCGCGCGATGCCAGGAACACCGCCGCGCCTGCGATATCGTCGGGTTCTCCGATCCGCCGTAGCGGCGTGCGCTGCTCTGTTGTTTCGAGCAATCTTGGATTGTCCCACAACGCGCGAGCAAAATCCGTCCTGACCAGGCCGGGTGCGATGCAATTCACGCGAATATTATCGGGTCCCCATTCGACCGCCAGATTCCGCGCCAGTTGCATGTCGGCGGCTTTCGAAATGGCATAAATCCCCAGGGTGTTCGTGCCTCTCAAACCACCGATGCTGGATACGATGATGATCGCGCCGTCGCGCCGCGCCGCCATCTCCGGGCGCACCAGATTCGCGAGCCATAGATTGCTGCGGACGTTCGTGGCCATCACTTTATCGAATGCCTCATCGGTCAGCCCGGTCATCGGACCGTAATAAGGATTGATCGCTGCATTGCAAAGCAGAACATCGATCTGCCCCCATTGTTCCCTGGTCTTCGCGACCAGAGCATCCACATCTTCGCGCCGCCCGATGTGGCACGGAATCGCGACAGCTTCCAGTTTCTCTTCGCGAAGGGCGGCCGCCACCGGTTCGCACGCTTCCGCCTTGCGGCTCGAAACGACAACTTTCGCGCCCGCGCGCGCCAGCGCTTCCGCGATGGCCTTGCCGATTCCTCGCGACGATCCCGTCACGATCGCCACTTTCCCAGTCAGATCAAACACTCGTCTCCTCCATCCATTTCTTTATGTGCTCCGCGACCACTTCGCCAGCGTCGTCCTGAATAAAATGTCCCGCGCCTTCGATCGGCAGCGGTGCCGCGACGTTCTTGAAGATCCGCCGCAGCTCGCGCTCACCCGCTGCGGTGATCGGATCCCCGGTAGCCCAGGGTAACAGGACCGGCAGATCCAGCGCCTTCAACCGCTCCACTGCCGCGCGATTTTCGTACACGCCCGCATCTTCCTCGCGGACCGGCACCAGCCCAGGGAATACCAGCGCGCCGGTCTGATGCTGCTTGGTTGGAAACGGAGCCTGATACGCCTCGGCTTCCGCCTCAGTCAGGCGCTTTACCGCGCGCCTCATCAGCGCCGCGACGTCGAGCGTTTCCACCCCGAGTGCAAATCGCCGCCATTTCAGAAATCCTTCGCCGGGAGCGTTGCCGACGGGCAGCCCGGTGTTCATCGCAACCAATCGCGCGAATCTCTCGGGAACTTGCGCCAGAACCCGGAGGCCGATCAATCCGCCCCAGTCCTGCACGACCAGAGTGACTCGATTCAGATCCAGCGCCGCTACGAACTTCCGCATCCAGCGCACGTGCGATTTATAGCTATATGCATACCGCGCGACGGGCTTGTCCGATCGCCCGAACCCGATCAGGTCCGGCACGATCACGCGGCCCAGCTTCGCAAGTGTTGGAATCATGCGCCGGTAGAGATATCCCCACGTCGGCTCGCCGTGGAGCATCAGGATCGGGTCGCCGACGCCCTCCTCGACGTAAGCCATCCGCAGACCTTCGATCTCAACGTATTTCGCAGAATGCTCGAACCCAGGCAGCGACGCGAACCGTTCATCCGGCGTCCGCAACACCGATCCCTCCGGCCACACCGGCACGATCCCCGCCTTTTGAGCGACCTTCGCTACGTCTGCTGGATTCAGTCCACCGATCCGCGCCAGCCAATCGCACAGCGCGAGTAAATCCAAGTCGATCTCATGCTCCGGAGGGCGCGGCTCCCAACGATCCCAGAACCCGAATACCATCGCCATCGACGGCCTTCCACGCCCCAGATCCGCGAGCTCGATCGCATACAAATGATCATGCCCGCTGCGAAAATAGACGCGACCCGACCGCTTCCCGCACGCCCGCTCCACCGCTTCGGCGAACTCCGGCCGCACGTCGAGCTCCTGCTCCCACAGCAGCGGATCCGCGCGCAGTCGCGACAGCCCCTCAGGCGGCGGGCTAATGAAGTTCATTCAAAAACTCCACCATGGCAGCCGCCAGATCCGGCCCACGGTCGTCCTGTAAGAAATGTCTTGCCCGATCGAACGCAATTGGACCGCGCGCGTGTGGCAATAATTCCTTCAATCGATTCCCAAACTCGATCGGAAAAACTTCGTCTCCGGGCGCCCATAGCAGCAGCACCGGCGTCGAAGAAAGCTCCGGCAACCTCTTCTCGATCCTATGCATGTCTTCCCAGCCGCGATCGCCTTCGCGCATTGGAATCGTTCGCGGCCAGGTCAGCACCACATGATCCGAATCCGGTTCGTCGAAGACGTGATGATACGCGCGCGCTTCCGCCTCACTCAACCCGCGTACCGTTGTAGCCGAAGGGCCATGCTGCGACAACACCTTGTGCCGCTTCATGAAAAACTGTCCGATCAACGGAGCATGCCACGTGGTCCACGGCTTCGGTGACGCGTGAAACTTACTCACCAGCCCAGTAAACAGCCACGTATTCATCAGCACCAAGGCGCGCAGCCGCTCGATTCGTTGAAGCGCCGCGCCCACGCCTTGGGGACCACCCCAATCTTGCCCGACGATCGTGAATTGCCGCAGCTCTAATTGATCGATCAGGCTTACCAGGTCGGCAATATGATGCGCAAACGTCAGCGCCGCATCCACGCGCGGATGGTCGGAGTATCCGCATCCGATCCAGTCCGGCGCAATCGCCCGATAGCCAGCGTTTCGGAGCGGCTCAAGGAAATCGCGATACAGAAATCCCCAGGTCGGATTCCCGGAAAGCAGTAACACCGGACGGCCTTTTCCTTCGTCGATATACGACATCCGCCGCCCATTCACAACCACACTGCGGCGCTCAAACGGGAACCCGGGAAGCATGAACGCAATCCTACCAAAAGCGGGTGTAAACTAGACCCATGCTGCTCAATCGCACGCTGCTCATCACCCTCGTTTCGGTGATCACGCTGAGCGCCCAGTCGCGCCGTCCGTTCAAACTCGACGACATCGCGAGTTTTAAGGACATCCGCGACGCGCAATGCTCGCCCGACGGGAAATATGTCGCCTATGTGATGTCCCAGGTCGACGTCAAGGGCGACAAAGGCGGGAACGCGCACATTTGGATGATCTCCTACGACGGCTCTAACAACCAGCAGATCACCAACAGCGACCAAAGCGAATCGGCTCCGCGCTGGAGCCCGGACGGGAAGTATCTGTCGTTCACTTCGTCGCGTCCTGGCGCCGCGCGAGGCAATCAGATCTGGCTGCTTCCGAGGAGCGGCGGCGAAGCCCTTCAGCTTACGGGTGTCAAAGGCCGCTTGTCGAGCTACGAATGGGCGCCCGATTCGAAGCGCATCGCGCTGGTCATTGCCGATCCCGACCCCGATAATCCGGACCCTGACAATCCGGCAACCCCAGCGGCTGCTGCCGGCGGGCGTGGCGGACGCGGAGGAGCAGGCGGGCCCGCCCCCAAGCCGATCGTGATCGATCGCTACAAGTACAAACAGGACGTCCAGGGCTACTTGCTCTCCGGGCGGCACACGTACATTTATCTGTTCGATATCGTCACCAAGAAACTCGACCGCCTGACGACTCAGAAAACTTGGGATGAAGGTGGACCCTCCTGGTCACCCGACGGCGCGAAAATCGCCTTCACCAGCAACCATGTTGCTGACCCCGATCGCGATCCCGGCGGCCAGGTCTTCGTCGCCGAAGCCAAGGCCGGTGCGACCGAAAAGGTGTTGACTCCCATCGATGCCCGCGGCGGCGGTGGTCGCGGCGGCAAACCCGAATGGAGCCATGACGGCAAATGGATCGCATTTCTGCAAGGCGAAGAGAAAAAGTGGGGCGCCTATAGTCAGGAGCATCTTGCTATCGTCCCCTCCGACGGATCGGCTCCTCCGACTCTGGTCAAAGCGGCGATGGAGTTGGATCGCGGTGTTTCGGCGCCGTCCTGGAGTGAAGACGGAAAATTCCTGCACGTGACCGTGACGGACGACATGTCGGTTTACGGCGCGCAGATCCCGGTGAGCGGCGGCCACTCCGAGCCGCTGTTCGCCAAACCGGTTGTTCTGGGGCAACGCCATCATGCCGGCGGATGCGCCGTGGTGATGTCGGGCGGGGATAGCAAGCACAACGAAATTTACGCCTACGACAAAGGCGCGCTTCGCCAACTGACCCACGCCAATGATGAAGTGATGGCCGAGATCGAGTGGGGCAAGACCGAAGAAGTCAGTTTCAAGAGCAAAGACGGCACCGAAGTGCACGGCCTGCTGACGTATCCTGTCGGCTACCAGATTGGCAGCAAGGTTCCGTTCCTGTTGCGCATCCATGGCGGACCGAAGGGTCAGGACGCGCACTCGCTCAGCATCGAGGCGCAATGGTTCGCGGCCAATGGGTATGCGGTTCTTCGTATGAATTATCGCGGCAGCGACGGCCGCGGCTCCAAGTATCAAAAGGCGATCGCCGCCGATTGGGGCCACTATGAAGTGGAAGATCTGGAAGCCGGTGTGAACGGCGTCATCAAAATGGGCGTCGCCGATCCCGACCGGATGGGCGTCGGCGGATGGAGCTACGGCGGCATCCTCACCGACTACATGATCGCCTCCGACACCCGTTTCAAGGCCGCCACCAGCGGCGCCGGGACCGCTTTCACCGTCTCGTTCTACGGCACTGACCAGTACATTATTCAGTACGATAACGAAATTGGTCCGCCGTGGAAGCCGGATGCGTGGGAAAAATACGTGAAGATGTCGTATCCCTTCCTGCACGCCGATCGCATCAAAACGCCGACCATGTTCCTCGGCGGCGAGCGCGACTTCAACGTCCCGGTGCAGGGCGGCCAGCAGATGTATCAGGCTTTACGCAGCTTGGGCATCGACACGCAGCTCATCATTTATCCCAACGAATTTCACGGGATCTCGCGGCCCAGCTATGTTCGGGATCGTTATGAGCGATACCTCGCGTGGTACGACAAATATCTGAAAGGGAAGACTACGCCGGTGACCAGCACCGCGGCGCCGGCGAATTAGCGCGGCTTGAGATCGCAAACATGCACGTCCTCGAACGCTGGAGCTATATAAGATTTCAGTAACTCCCGACCGGCTAAACTGATTTTCAGGTGCGTATTTTTATCTCGGCCGGTGAAGCTTCCGGGGATCTCTACGCTTCCCGAGTCGTCGAAACGCTTCGCCTCCGCGATCCTGCCGCCGAATTCTTCGGATGCGCCGGCCCCCGCATGCAATCCGTGGGCGTCCGCGCAATCGTCGATTCCCGGTCCATCGCCGTGGCCGGCCTGGTCGAGGTGGTCGCACACATTCCCCGGATTTGGCTCGAATTTCGCAAGCTGGTCCGGGCCGTCGCCGCGGAGCGGCCCGATATCGCCGTCCTTACCGATTCCCCCGATTTCCATCTAAGGCTCGCCAAGAAGCTGCGCCGCCTTGGAATCCCTGTGGTTTACCTGATCGCCCCGCAGGCCTGGGCTTGGCGCCAGGGCCGTGTCCGGACCATGCGAGCCGCCATCCGTCGTCTTCTCTGCATCTTCCCCTTCGAAGAGGCATTTTTTCAAAAACATGGCGTACCGACGACGTACATCGGCCACCCGCTCGCCCGCATTGTCAAGCCTTCCATGACTCGCACTGAGTTTTGCCGGAAATTCAATCTGCCTGAAGATCGGCGCATCGTCGTTCTGCTTCCCGGCAGCCGCCATGGCGAGGTGGAACGGCATATCCCCTTTCTGCTCGATGCCGCCGGCCGCATCGCGCGGCATACTACCGTTACCTTCGTTCTCGCCCTGCCCCCTGGATTCGGCCATGAAAACGCAAGATTTTGGGAACCCATACGCCAGTCGTCCATCCAAGTTATAGAAGGATCGACCTGGGATGCGCTTGCTCACGCGGAGATCGCTCTGGCCGCCAGCGGGACGGTTACGATTGAGGCGGCGCTGCTCGGCATCCCCATGGTGACCTTTTATCGCGTAAACGCGTTAAGTTGGATATTGGGCCGGCGGCTGGTTAGAGCGCCGTTCCTGTCGATGGTGAACCTGGTGGCGGACAGGCGTGTCGCGCCGGAACTGATCCAGGGGGAGATGACGGGGGAGCGGATCGCGGCGGAAGCCATCCGGTTGCTGGAAGACGACGGAGCGCGCTCCGCGATGCGCGAGGATTTAACCGAGGTCGCCCGCAGGCTCGCCAGCCAGCGCGATCCGATGGAGACCGCGGCCGAGTGGATTGAGAAGGTGTTCAGTGAGAGCAAAGAAACCGTTAGCGTCGAGTAAAGTGAGTAAAGCCGTTTTGGTCATGACGGTCGCGCTGACCGCGTTTGCGCAGGATCGGGGACAACGTGCGCGCATCGATGTCCAGGGCTATTTGATCGACGCGCAGATCGACCCCGCCGCGCAGACCATCAACGCCACGGCGTTGGTTCGCTTCACGCCGCTTGACGACACCAACACGCTGACCTTCGAGCTCAACAATGCTCTCAGCCTGACCAAAGTCCTGGATGAAGACGGCCGCCAAGTCCCCGCGTCGCGCACCCAGGCGGACATGAGCGTTCGGTTGAACCTGCCGCAAATGCTTCAGAAGGGCAAGCCCGCCGCGCTGACTTTTATCTATGACGGCAAGCTGACCGGCAATGAAGAATCACCCGTCTTCGGCATCAAATTCGCCGCGATTCATCCCGATTTCGCGTACTTCATGTATCCAGCCCGCTGGTTTCCGGTGAACGATTACACCACTGATCGGTTCAGCTCCGATCTGAAAGTGACCGTTCCTAAAGGATACAGAGTGGTCGCCAGCGGCATCGATTCCGACGAAAAAGCCCCCAACGGGATGACCTCTACGCGATACCGTTTCTCGCAAGCGTCGTTCCCGGGAAGTTTCGCCGTTGTGAAAGGCGATCCGAAGCCGATCAACACCGGCGGCATCACGAATTATTTCTACTTCCGCGAATCCGCCGATATGGCTCCGGCTTACGGTGAGGAGATCGCGAAAGCGATGACGTTCTTCACCAGCCTGTTTGGCTCGCCGATCAAGAAAGACCTTACCGTGATCGAAACGGAGGACGGTACTCCCAACGGCTACGCGGCGCCCGGCCTGCTGTTCCTTTCGCCCAAGGGAATTAGCAAGCAGGTGAATCAGCAACTGGTTGCGAACCAGGTATCTCGCCAATGGTGGGGATTGCTGGTTTCCGCGGCGACCCGCAATCATACCTGGATCGAGAACGGACTCGCGCGCTATGCCGAGTTCCTCTACGCCGAACACGCCAGCGGAGCGGCCGCTAAAGAGACGCAGGTTCACAGCACCTACGTGCAGGCCCTGACCGTAGATCAGCCGCCGCTGATTCAGTCCGCGCGACTGGAAGATTATTCACCCGAATTCTGGGCCGCGACCGCCGGGAAAGGCGCAGCGGTGTTGAACATGCTGCGGGGCGTGATCGGCGACGACAATTTCATGAAGCTGTTGCAGGAGATCCCCGAGAAATTCGCGTTCAAATCCATCAATACCGACGATTTCCGCCAGCTCGCCGAGCAAGTCGCCGGCGAGGAGCTGAACTGGTTTTTCACCGAATGGATCGAATCGAGCGGAGCTCCGGAATTCAAGATGGAATACACGATATTCCGCACGCAGAAGTCGCCGGGGTTCCGCGTGATGGGAAAAGTCACTCAGGATCTGGATCTGTTCCGCATGCCGATCGATCTTCAGGTGCAGACCGAAGGCAATCCGGAGACTAAGAAGATTGAAGTGGTTGGGACCTCCTCGGAGTTTGCCGTCGAAACCTTCGGCAAACCGCGTACCGTCTCACTCGATCCGGAAAACAAAGTGTTGCACTGGGACAACGCGACGCGAGTCGAGGTCGCCATTCAGCGCGGCGAGCAATTCATGGAAGTCGGCGAATACTCCGAGGCCTTGAAAGAGTATCAGAAGGCGTTGGAAGTGACGCGCAACAGCTCCCTGGCGCATTATCGCGTGGGCGAGCTGTTCTTCCAGCAGCAGAACTGGCAGCCGGCCGCCAACGAATTTCGAGAGGCGCTTTCCGGCGACCTGACGCCCAAGTGGACCGAAGTCTGGGCGCACATTTTCCTGGGCAAGATCTTCGACATCAGCGATCAGCGCGACCGCGCCGTGAACGAATATCGTCTCGCGCTGCGGACCAAGGACAATTCTTTTGGCGCTCTCGAAGAAGCTGGAAAATACATCAATACCAAGTTCCAGCGTCCGCGCATGAACAACTAGCGGGCTGTCAGGATTTCCACCTGGCAGACTGGTCCGTAATTCACGATCCCGGGTCCACCGAACTCGATAATGTTGACCCGTGGTTTCGAGGCCGATGATGCCTCGAACATTCCAGCTAATTCGGTCAAACTGCCGGGTGTGGTCGAGACCAGTGGCGAATTCAACACCTCCATCGGAACACGAGCCGCTTTTCGATCGTTCACCGTCATGGTTACCGGAGCCACCCGCAGCAGGAATTTTCTCAGCGCCCCGATCGGACGATAGCCGCACGACAGCGACCAGAAATCTGCCGCGCTGAGATCCAAACTTTGATCCAAACGTGTATCGAGTATGCGCACCGAGCGCAGGCTGGAGAATCGCGGCCCATCCCGCCGCTCCAGCAGCAAATGCCGGCTTCCGAGCTTCCGCGTATCGTACCAGCGATAAGCTTCCAGCCACATCGCCGGAGTTTCCGCATACGGATCTCGCCCGTCGATCGCTTCCCAATCCGCGATCAGGAATCGCGGCCCGTGTTCCCGCAGCCACGTAGCGTTCAAATTATCCAAGTATGAGTTGTAGGCCGTATACCGCTGCACCACCGGGAACAATTTCAGATTCAATCTATCGATCCAAGCGCTGCTATAGATCAGCGCCATTTCGGCTACCGGCGAGTCTCCGATGATGGCGCGCAGCTCCGGCTCCAGCCGCGCCTCTGCGGGAAACACGGCTTCTGACGATGTCCGCAAATCTGCCTGTAGGGTCGCCGGATGCAATGCCTCGCGGACCCGCTTCAGTTCATCCGCGCCATCGACCATCGCGTAAGCCTCGGGCCCCATGTGAGGCGGCACGAATTCGTACCAGGTGATGCTATACAGAACCGCAATTAGCAACACAACCCCAAATCGCTGCCCTTCCATCGTCATCGCCAGCGAGATCAGCCCAAGCGCCAGTCCCGCAAAGCAGAAAAAGTTAACGACGTGCAGGTCCTGCCGCACAAAGGAATGTTTGAACGCCACGAACAGCGGAAGCGGAAGCAGAAGCGCGAAGAATCGCCCTAGACCCGGATTCCCTTTCGCAGCGAAAAAGCCCAGTGCTCCGATCCACGTCAGCATCGCAACAGCGCCGCCCAAATCGCGCACGTCGCCAACCACCGACATCGCGGCATTGTATCCACTGGTGATTTCGACGCTCCCTTTGATGAAGGAGAGTTGCGATGCAAACGAGGGCATCGTAAGCCGGCACGCCAGTACCGCGACCGCCGTTGGCACGGTCGCCGCCAGTACGACGCTCGACCGCTGCCGCCGCGCGCCTTCTAAAACGAATCCGATGATCGCTCCAGCGACCAGCATGCCGCCCGTCAGCTTAATCAATGGAATCAGCCCGGCCAGCATTAACGCAATAGCGTATCGGGCTCGTCCACCCCGGAATCGTGCGGCGATCAGCAGCGCCAGCGCTCCTGCTACCAGTCTGTTCTCAGGCCCCGATGCGGGCGCGTAAAACGGCGCCGAAAGTCCGAAAAAAATCGCAAATGCCACAACATTGCGCAGCGCGAATCCACACAGGAAAAACAGATCCGTGAAGATCGCCGCCAGCACCGCCCACTCGATCCACTGGAACACCAAAGCCTGCGACAGATTATTCCCAATGTCCATGGGAAACGCGAGATACCACAGCGGACCCGTGGTCCAGATGAGATCCTTTCCCACAGCGAGCCCATGCGCCGCCCCCCAGTTCAACGCGAAGAACCAGGTGTGGTCAACGGACGGGTATTCAGGGATAAAGCTGAAAGGCGCCAGGATGATCAGGACGTAAACGAACAGCAGGGCACGCGCGGCGCCCGCGAGTTTAGTGGCCTTCGGCTTCAAGAAAGCGCTCAGCTTCGATGGCGGCCATGCAACCGGCTCCCGCGGCGGTGATGGCCTGCCGGTAAGTCCGGTCCTGCACGTCGCCCGCGTGAAAAACGCCGTGGATGTTGGTGCGGGCGCCTCCGTGGCTGACGATGTAGCCGTCGTGATCCAAGTCGAGCTGGCCCTTGAACGGATTCGTATTGGGAATGTGTCCGATCGCCACGAAAAAGCCGTCCACTTCCTGATCCCATACCTTGCCGCTCTGGGTGTTCTTCAGGCGCACGCCGGTCACGTTATTCTGGCCGACGTCGTGAACGTCCTCCACCACCGTGGTATGCAGAAACTTGATCTTCGGATTCGCGCGCGCGCGATCCAGCATGATTTTCGACGCTCGAAAATGCTCCCGTCGATGCACCAGCGTGACCTCGGATGCGAAGCGCGTAAGGAAGTTCGCCTCCTCCATCGCGGAATCGCCGCCGCCGATCACCATCACTTTGCGGTCTTTGTAAAACGCGCCATCGCAGGTTGCGCAGGAGCTTACTCCACGCCCGATCAGCGCCTGCTCATTCGGTAATCCGAGCCAACGAGCCGAAGCGCCCGACGCGACGATCAGCGTGCGAGCCTCGTGCCATTCGCCTTCCAGGTTCACTCGAAAAGGACGCTGCGATAAATCCGCCTCGGTCACCGTGCCGTAAACATATTCAGCGCCGAATGTCTCGGCCTGCTGTTTCATGTTTTCGACCAGTTCCGGCCCGTGGATGCCCTTCGGAAACCCTGGAAAATTCTCGACTTCGGTGGTGATCGATAGCTGTCCGCCGGGCTCATGTCCAATGATCACCAGCGGTTTCAGGTTGGCTCGAGCCGTATAGATCGCGGCCGTATTTCCGGCACACCCCGAGCCGATGATGATGACGTTTCGCACGCTCTCATGGTAGCAATGTGCTCAAAGCCAGAGCAGACCCAATGGAACCGCGTTCACAATCGAAGCTTCTCATCCACGCTCGCGAGGACGAATAGATTCCTCGTACAAGAAGTTCCAGACCGTGCTCTGGTACTAAGCCGGGCAAATCACGCTAAAGTACTAACCCCTGGTCAGATAACTTCGATGTCGCCGCTGTCGGTCTCCAGATACACGGCCGGTCCGCCGCCACGAATCGACCCTTCCATTTCGTGGCCGGAGGATCTGGCTCGCGACAATTCCGGAATCTCGATCCGCCCAGAGTCGGTGCGCACACCGACCGTATACCCGCCGCTTTCGGCGAGCTTCACGCTGATTGGACCCGAATCGCTCCGCGCATATACTGGCGCAGCGGCAGTTTGCGAGATTCGAATGGCTCCGGAGTCGGTGTGGACGTCGATGTCTCCGCCGATCTCCAGCGCTTCAATCTTGCCCGAATCCGTCCGCGCATCGATCGAACCGGCTGCCTCGCGAATGCAAATGGCGCCCGAGTCGCTCCACGCACTGACTTGCGAACGGACTTGAGCGATCTGGATTTCGCCCGAATCCGTCTCGCAATCCACGGGTCCCTCGATGGCTTCGACGCGTATCCCAGCGGAATCGCCAAAGGCACGGACTCTGGTTTCGGATGGCACGGTAACGTCCACCAGAAACGTAACCCGGCGCAGCAGCCAACGATCCGCGACGTCGCCGATCTGAATCGAATTTCCGTCTTGCCGGACTGGCGGATTCGCTGCGAGCCGCTGCACCTGTTCCTCCGGGTGACTCCAGCTAAACAGCGATGGATGCGCGCGTAGAAATCCTCTTACAGCGACGCATCCGTCGGCGCCGCGCCGGATCCGGATGGAACCGCATTTCGTGCTCACGTCCAGCGTCACGGGGCCGGTGACATTCAGGGTTTGCTCGAACTGCGCTTCAGTCCGCCCTCCCGCATAAGCTCGCGTGGGGTTCATACCGTAGAGAATAAATCCGGCCGGACCTGACCGCTTTCAAAAACCGGCGAACGGCAAAGATTAGCGGACGAATGACGGCGATCCAGCGCCTCCCTGCATGGTTCTGTTATCGTGAAAATCCCATGCCACAGACGATTTTCATTACCGGCGCCTCCACCGGAATTGGGAGAGCCGCCGCGCTGCACTTTCGCGACAAAGGCTGGAATGTCGCCGCCACGATGCGCAACCCGGCTGAGCACGCCGACCTGGCCGCTGAGAAGGTTCTCACCTGCGCCTTGGACGTCACTCAACCCGCCACCATTCGTCCGGCTATGGAGCAAGCGCTGAAAGCCTTCGGACACATCGACGTCCTGGTGAACAACGCCGGCTATGGAACTTTCGGCCCCTTCGAAGCCGCGACCGACGAACAGATCGAGCGCCAATACGCGACCAACGTCACGGGACTGATGTACGTCACGCGCGCTTTCCTGCCGCACTTCCGTGAACGGCGCAGCGGAACCATTATCAACATTTCCTCGGTTGGAGGACGCGCGACCTTCCCTCTGTTCAGTCTGTATCACGGCACCAAATGGGCCGTCGAAGGATTCTCGGAATCGCTCAACTTCGAGCTGAATCCCCTTGGGATTCGAGTGAAGGTTGTGGAACCCGGGTCCATTGCGACGGATTTCAGCACCCGGTCGCTGGATCGTCTTCAACAGCCGGGCCTGAACGTTTACGACGGCTTTGTGAACACATTCGTCGAGAATTGGAGCAAGGGGCGAAGAGCGTCGACTCCGGAACTGGTCGCTGACATCATCTTTCAGGCCGCTACCGATGGAACCGATCAGCTTCGATACATCGCCGGCGATGACGCGAAGATGGTGATCGATACGCGCGGCAAAATCAGCCAGGAAGAATACTACGCGATGATCCGTCAGCGGCTAGGATTGTAGACTTATTGGATCTTCACCACTCCCGGCGCAACCTGCGGAAATTTCGTCATCACCGCCGGATCGTGCCCGGGAATAATCAGTCTCGGATCGCTCGCGATTTGCTTCATCCGGTCCTGCGCGCGCAGATTGGAATCCGCGTCGAGCGTCGCGGCGATCGGCACGTGCTTCTCCATGTTTTCGTACATGTAAACGTTGTCGCTGGCCAGCACGACTGTGCCGGCGGCTGTTTTCACGCCCACGAACTGCGACTGAAACGTGTGTTTGCCGCCGATGTAGCAGGTGATTCCAGGAATAATCTCGTGCGCATCGCCATTCACCAGACCGACACGGCCCTGCGTATTCAATTTCACCAGACCGATGATGTCGTCTGGATCAGCCGCGGTTCGTTTCTTGCCGTTCCAGGCCTCGCCTGCGTAGTATTCCAATTCGTCCTTCTGTATCCAGATTTTCGCCTTGGGAAACAGGTCGAATCCATCGGCGTGGTCCCAATGAATATGCGTGATGATGATGTCGGTGACATCGTCCGCCTTCAGGCCGGCGCGTTCAATTGCGACCGAGGGCTTTTCGTAATCGGCCGGCTTCCACTGCTTCATGAACTGATCGCGATAGAAGCCGCAGTCGACCAGAATGTTGCGGCCCTCGCCTTTCACCAGCCAGAACAACAGAGCGATATCCATCCTGCGCGCCGGGTCCGCGCCCGCGACCAGGCCGGACATCTTGAAATCCTTGAGGGTTCCGTAGCGAATCGCAAAAACCTCATACTTCGGCTGAGCGGCAAGCGAAACGGCCGTCAGTAAAGTTGCAATCAGGAGTCCCGCGAATCGGCGCTTATTCGGCATACTCTTCATTTTCCGCTATCGACCTCATTTTCCCTAATCGGGGCCGGCGCGAAACTGGGTGTTCTCCGCGGCCCCGTAATACAGTGAGTTGAAGAACAGTTTGAACGTAGCATGCGGCTGGGCGCGATTCTGAACCCGGAAGCCGAACAGGATCACGTGACCTTTTTCCATGGACACGTCGACCGCGGCCGCGCGATCGTAAAGACGGTTTTCACCGAGAATCCAGCCGCTTTGCAAAACGTGATCGCCGGCGTATTTGACTATGGTCCGTACCTGGCCGCCCGGCGCGAAATTCGAGGGTTGAATCTCAAACGCGGAACTGCGCGCGAAAAACGCTGAGACATTATCGGGCATCCCGTAACCGGCCGGATGCGTCGGGTCGACGTGCACGGCGACAATCGAGCCGGGACAGAAGAAATCGGTAGTCTTTAATCCGGCCACGACATCGACCAGTGGCAATCCCCAGGACTTGATGAAAAGCTCTGAAGCGTTGCCCAGTGCAATGACGCTTCCGCCGTTGCGTACGAACTCCCTAAGATGATCCAGTCCCTCCTGATTGATCCCGCCCGCATATTCGGGCTGAATCCGGTCTGCCGAAATTCCCTTGACGATCGAATCCGGCGCTTGGTCGGCAAACACGATCACATCGAAGCGACCTTTGAAATTTCCGGAACGCACATCCGCCGGACGGATCTCCTCGTAGGGAAAATCGAACTTCTCGAGCATCAACTTGGTCCAGCCCTCATCCATGTTTCCGCCCCAAGGATTAAAAAGCGCGAGCCGCAGCGGCTTCAACTTATAAGCCGCGACGTTAAGCGGTCCTTGTGCCGCCGCAAGCGGCAGCGACAACGATTGCGCGATGCTCCTGACCTGCGCCTGCTTGGCTCCCTGCGCAGGAATAATGGCTGTTCCCGGAGCGAAATTCTTCCCGCCGCTGCTGAAGCCGGCCTGCGACCAGTACACGTCATAACCGTTCTTCAACAGTCGATTGACAGCCGTCAGACTGTCGTTTTCCTCGTGCCCCAACAGGAACGCGCTTACTTTCGCACCGCCGGCCGCGACATCCGAGGCCGGAGGCTCTGCTCGTGTCACGGGTGACAGATTCGCCTCGAAGCGATTCTTTACCATTACGCTCGAAACGCCCATCTGCAGCGGCAGCGTCCAGCCCGCGACATCATAAGGAGGAACCGGCGGCCCGCCTGGAAATGCCCGGATGTCAGGATAATGCTGTGGCTCCATGATGTCCTTCACAAACGGCCGGAACGGCTGCGCCAGCAGCAGCACGTACGACCCCCTCGGATAGCTGACGCCGTCGGCCGTGAAGGCGGCGGTGGCCTGATGCACCTCGGCTCCCTGATCGATCAGGAGATTAATCATCTTCACCGCGGTATTAGGATCGCGCTGCGTGGCCGAAACAACGTAGGCGTAAGGCGGTTCGGTCTCGCCTTTCCTGATTTCCTCTCGGCCCATGTTGTAGAAATTGCGCAGGAAATCTTCGCGATATCGCGCCGCAGTGTCGAGCACGGCCATCGCGGACGTATATTCGTAGTCGACCACGTCGCGAAGATGCCAGGTCCCGCCGGGCCATGGATTGCTGAAATTTTCACGCAATCCGTATTCCAGCAGGCCTGGAGTGTTCCCGGTAAGCTCACTCAGCTTTTGCGTAACCGGCGAGGCCACGTCGGGAGAGGCGGCTTCGGTCAGCACGCTCACCATGTTGTGAAACCAAGGCTGCTGGAGCGAATTGCCTTCCCACCATGACGTATACAAAATGTTCTGGGCGACTCCGCTGTGGCCGGCTTCTTCCTCGGCTTCCGCCATGTGCGTCCCGAGCAAATTGATTCCGCGCCAGATCAGCGGATGGATATTCGGATTCAACGGATCCATGAACGGCGGCACGAAAAGCCGGGCGCCGATGCGGCCCATCTGATGCAAATCGTAAAGGACCGGCGGGAACCATTCCTTGAAATAAAACTTCGTCACGACTTTAGTCTCGTCCAGGTTCAGCATGAACCAGTCGCGATTATTATCGTGCCCGACGTACTTGTGATACAGCC
>Ga0209517_10005390_pt1 | contig 16312 bp, 14 predicted proteins | sample PeaSoiMetSII2010_FD_187695 | JGI IMG/M metagenome (GOLD analysis project Ga0209517, IMG submission 187695) | Peat soil microbial communities from Weissenstadt, Germany - SII-2010 (SPAdes) (version 2) | ecosystem: Environmental > Terrestrial > Soil > Wetlands > Peat | place: Germany...
CGCCGTGATTGCCGGTCTGCTCATGATGCGCATCCCTCACCGGCATATGGAACGGCGAGTGGAGTCCGCTTTGGAACACATCGCCGAGGGATTCCGCTTCGTGCGTCACACGGCGCCGATTCGGGCGTTGCTCCTGCTCCTCGGCCTCGTCAGCCTCGTGGCGATGCCGTACACGGTTCTCATGCCGATCTTTGCCGCACAGGTTCTCCACGGCAATGCCCGCACGCTCGGAGTTTTGGGAGCGGCCACCGGAATCGGCGCTCTTGGCGGTGCGCTGACGCTGGCTTCGCGCACGAAGGTTCACGATCTGGGACGCTGGGTGGCGGTCGCCTGCGGCGCCTCGGGCGCGACGCTGATCGCCTTCGCGCTCTCGCGCTGGTACATCCTGTCGGTGATCATGCTCGTGCCGGTCGGCTTCGCGATGATGACGCAGATGGGCGCGTCAAACACTTTGGTGCAGGCGATGGTGCCTGACCGGCTGCGTGGTCGGACCATGGCCGTGTATGCCATGACGTTCATGGGCATGGCGCCGCTCGGAGCTTTGTTATCCGGCGCCGTCGCGGATCACATCGGCGCGCAGTGGACGGTCGCACTCGGCGGCGCACTCACCGTCGCCGGCGCAATCGCTTTTGCGCGACACCTGCCGAAGATCCACGTCGAAGTAGGAGAGCTGATCAGCGCGCAGGGGTTGGCCGCCGACGATCCCGTCCAATAAATGGCCGCGCGCATCGTCTCCTGATCATCTGGTCGCAACCGCTCAAGTTGTGTTGGTCTGGTATACTTCGCGGGCTTTGGAATTTTCGCCGCGAAGCGAGGCTCGATGTCTTCTCCCGCAAAATCCGACGACAAGCGCATTCCCGGCTGCGCCACTCCGCAGGGGACTCTGCGTTATGCAGCCCGGTTTCAGGGACGCGCGGCCGCGGGGCACTTTCGCGACGTCCAGGCCGGGCTGGTGCTCTCATCCATCGGCATCGGCACGTATCTTGGCGAAGCCGATGAGGAGACCGACAAGGGCTATGCGAGCGCGGTCGTCGCCGCGGTGGAAGGCGGCATCAACGTGGTGGATTCGGCGATCAACTATCGCTTGCAGCGCAGCGAGCGCTCCGTCGGCGCGGCTCTGAAACAACTCGCTGCCAAGGGCTTTCCCCGCGACGAAATCGTCCTCTGCACCAAGGCTGGCTTTCTGACTCCCGACGGCGAGATGCCGGACGACGCCAACGAGTATTTTGCGCGCGAGTTTATCGAGCCGGGAATTTTCCGCCCGGAAGATATCGCCGCGGGTTGCCACTGCATGACGCCGCGTTATCTGGCCGATCAGCTCGACCGCAGCCGCCGCAATCTGGGCGTCGAGTGCGTGGACGTCTTTTATCTGCACAACCCGGAAACGCAATTGAGCGAAATCCCGCGGGAGGAATTTCGCCGCCGAATCGGCGAGGCGTTCAAGTTCCTGGAATCCGCGGTCGCCGCCGGCAAGATTGGCGCGTATGGACTGGCCACGTGGAACGCCTTCCGCGACGATCCGAAGTCGCAGGGTTATCTGTCACTCGCTGCCATGGAGGAAATCGCGCGGGAGGAGGGCGGGCTCGAGCATCACTTCCGCTTCGTGCAGTTGCCGTTGAATCTCGCCATGCCCGAGGCGCTGCTGCGTCCCAACCAGGTGGTCGAAGGCAAGACGATGGCGATGGTCCAGGCGGCGCGCGCCCTGAAGATTACTCTAGTATCGAGCGCCGCGCTGCTGCAGGGTCAGCTCACGCGGAATTTGCCGCCTTATATCGCTGCTGCTCTGGGCACGAAGAAAGATTCGGTGAGCGCGCTGCAATTCGCCCGATCGGTTCCCGGCGTCACCACCGCGCTTGCCGGCATGAGCCGCGTCGAGCACGTCCGCGCCAATCTCGAAGTGATCGGCATCGAGCCCGCCCCCCGCGATCAGTTCCTCAAACTATTCGAACCGCGCAGTTAGAATCTCAAGCGTCAGCTCTCGGTTTTTCCAGCAGCAAGCCACGCATCAATGGCAGCAGCAACCTGATCGAGCTGCCCCGTGAAAAAATGGTCCGCGCCCTCGACGATGACGAGCCGCTTTGGCTCGGCGAGCGTGGCGACGAGCGCCTCGACACTGGCGCGCGCCCCGAACTGATCGTTCCCACCCTGGATGATGAGCTTCGGCTTCTCGCACGCTCGCAGAAAGCTCATGTCAATGTTATCCACCGGTAGTCCCAGGCCGATGAGTTGCGTCACGCGCGCGTCACCGCAGCCCACTCGTAAGCCCACCGATGAGCCGAAGCTGAATCCGGCCAGCAGAATCGGCCGCCCCGGGAATTCCGCTGCGAGGTAGTCAATCGCCGCGCGGACATCGTCCTGCTCGCCACGCCCACGGTCGTGCACGCCCTCGCTCTGTTCCACTCCTCGAAAATTGAATCGCAGCACCGTCGCGCCGCGCTGATGAAGTGCTTTCGCGGTTTGGAAGACTACCTTGTTGTGCATCGTGCCGCCGTGAAGCGGATGCGGGTGGCAGACCACGGCGACGAACTTGGGATCGGATTTCGGTGAGGTCCAAAGCAACGCTTCGAGACGGCCCGCGGGACCAACAAGGAAGAGACTGCGATGGAAAACGTCTGCCATCAAATTCTGCGTGAAGGTATGTTCCGCTAAGTCATCGCGCAAGCGCCTTCGTTCAAAATGAGCGCGCGAATCAGGATTTCCCCGTCCTCATCCATTCCACCGCGACGGACGTAATCATCGCGCCCTTGCCCGCGTCCGGGTTGGCGACGGGCGCTGGGCCTGGCGTATCCTCCATGGCCTCCACGCGCACGACCCGGCCCGCGATCTCTCCGGTTCTCGACCATTCGCCCCAGGGAATTTTCGCAAGCACTTTGTCGCCGGGGGCGTAGATGTGCGACGTCTCAAACCGCGTGCCATGCTGCGAAATATCCTGGGTCATGAATTCTTCGGGCCACGGAGTCCCGGCGGGGCGGACAAAAATCGGCAGCGCGAACGGAATGCGCTCCGAGTCTCGGCGCTCTCGGTCAGCGGGGAGCTTACCCGTCCGCGTCGCTGATTCGAAACGCAGCGCGACCCAGTAGCCTCCACTGGCATCGGGCTCTACTCGAACAATCCGCGCCGGAGTCTCCGGCTGCGTGGAACCGCCCGAAGCGGGATCGAACGGGAAGGCGACCCAGACTCGCGCCAGCCTTTCGCAGGGCTCGTTTCGACGAAACAGCATCCCGTCGCGCGATACATCCACCGTTTGCGTCACTTCGAGCCGCATGCCGAGCGGCCCCTGCCAGCGGATGCGCGCCGGCAGCTGGAGTTGCGCGCGCGGGTGTTTCCGCAGGTCTACGAACGTGGCAGGCTCGGACATAGCCCCCATCCTAGCGGCAGCGCCCGCGCAGGTCAAACACACTCGTGATACGTCCTCGTGCGGCGGGAGGCCGCGGGGCCGATCGACGTCCACCAGCAGCCTAGAAGCCGGCTTCGCTCGGCTGTCCGAGCAGTCCCTGAAATTCCGTTGCGTGGTCCGGGGAGCGATGGTAGCTTTGCTCAGGTCCGAGGTACGGAGGGCTCATGGAGAACGGTGTGGAGCGTCGCGCCGCCCGGCGTTTTTCGATGATGCTTCCCGTGAGGGTCCGGTTCTCGGCTGGAGACTCAGTTACGGAGAAGCCTGGCGAAACCCGCGACGTCAGCTTCCGCGGCCTCTATTTCCTGATCGAAGCGAACCTCGAATCCGGCACCTCGATCGAATTTGTCCTCACGCTCCCGCAGCAGATCACGCTTGCCGGCGACGTACACATCCGCTGCTACGCTCGGGTCCTGCGCGTGGATTCGCACAACGGCCGCCGCGGCGTGGCCGCCCAAATCGAGCGCTACGAATTCCTTCCCGCCCCGGCCTGAACGACGGCGCCCACAAGCGTCACCTCGCTCAGAATTCACTTCTCTTATTTTTTCCGCTGACGCAAGATTTAGGTGCGGGAAACCAGCATGGCACGCCATACCCTCCTCATCGACGCGGACGACACGCTTTGGGAAAACAACATCTTCTTTGAGAAGACCATCGACGATTTCGTCACGCGGCTCGAGCATCTCGGCTACACGCGCGAATACATTCGCCACATCCTCAACGAGACCGAACGCCGCAACATTCGGCAGCACGGTTACGGCGTGCGCAGCTTTCGGCGATCGCTCGAGGAAACGTACATGAAGCTGGCGGGGAATTCCGCGCGCCGCGAAATGGTAAAGGATATCGAGCAGATGGCCCACGAGCTCGAAGGCACGCCTCCGCATATTCTCGACGGCGTTCCCGAAACGCTGGCCTACCTCGCCAAGCACCACCGCCTCATTTTGCTGACCAAAGGCGAGCCCGCCGAGCAGGCCGCCAAGGTCGAACGCTCCGGCCTGCAGCCCCATTTCGACGCCATCGAAATCGTGCTAGAGAAGGACTCCGGAACCTACGGCCGGATGATCGAGCAATTCAAAATCGTGAAATCGCACGGCTGGATGGTGGGCAATAGCCCGCGGAGCGACATCAACCCGGCACTGCAGTCCGGCCTGAACGCCGTCTTCATCCCGCATTCGGCCACCTGGGAGCTCGAAAAGTCCGAACTCGAAAGCGGATCGGGAAGATTGCTGATCCTTTCCACGTTTCGCGAACTTCGCTCGCATTTTTGACCATCCGCATTCTTCCGCGTCGCCCGATCCACCGTCCAAATTGTCCGCGCCGCACGAATCCGTGCGCCTTCTCGCCATTCTCAATCGCGGCTAAACTCGTTCTGTAAATGGAGGTTCGTACATTGGCGACCGACTATCGCAATGAATTCGCGGATTTCGAGGGCGTGGCGTATTTGAATGCATCGCTGCAGGGGCCGCTGCCATTGGCCGCCGTGCGCGAGGCGCAGGCGGCTCTCGAGTGGAAGAAGCGTCCCGACCGGATGGCCGATAGTGTCTATTTTGATCTCCCCGATCGAATTCGAGAAAAAATTTCCCGCGTTATCGGCGCCCGTTCGGACGAAGTCGCCGTGACGTGCGGCGCGAGCGCGGGCCTCGCGTCCGTCGCTGCGGGAATCGACTGGAAGCCCGGAGACGAGGTTCTGGTCGGGCGCGGCGAATTCCCGGCGCATTTCTCCACCTGGTTGCGCTACGAGAAAGCAGGGAAGCTGCGGGTGCGCGTGGTCGAGCCGCAGAGCCGCTTCATCACCGCCGACGACTACATCGCGCAAATCGGGCCGCGCACGCGGGTCGTCTCCGCCAGCCTGGTCCGATTCGATAACGGCGCACGGCTGGACGCGCCGCGCGTGGCCGAGGCCTGCCGCAAAGTCGGCGCGGCGCTTCTCCTCGACATCACCCAGTGCGCGGGTTCCATGCGCATGGACATCCGCGAATTGGGCGCCGACATGGCCGTCTGCAGCGGATATAAGTGGCTGCTCGGGCCTTATGGAACAGGTTTCTTCTGGATCGCCAGCGAATGGATCGAGCGGCTGTCCTTGGGAGCGGTTTACTTCATGGCGCTCGAAGGCGCGCGGGACTTTCACTCCATGCCGTTCGGGAATCTACGCCCCGTACCCGGAGCGCGCCGGTGGGATTCGCCCGAGACCGCCAACTTCACGAATCTGGCGGCGTTCGATTCCTCGCTCGATCTGCTTCAGCGCATCGGCGTCGATTCGATCGCGCGGCACGTGGATTTGCTCGTCGGCGAGATCATCGAGCGTCTTCCGCGCAACCGCTGCGTGCTCGCTTCGCCCGAGGAACGGGCGAAGCGCGGCCCCTACGTTTGCGTTTCCGCGCGAGAACCCGCAGAGACCACGGCGCTCTATGAAAAAGTGCGCGCGGCACAAATACACGTCAGCCTGCGCCAAAATGCGATTCGCATCGCGCCGTATCTTTACAACACGCCGGAAGAAATTTCCCGTCTGATTGAGGTCTTGTCGGCTTGACGGATTTGCCGGTCTGATCGAAGCGGCGGCTTATTGCGGACCGTAGTCCCTCGGATCCTGGTAGCTGAACGGGACGTAGATGACGCCCTCGAAATCCGCAGGCACGCCCGCGCGCGTCCCCGGCTGAAACTTCCACTTCCGCAGCGCATCGATGGCGTTGCGGTCGAGTTGCGGATCGAGTCCCCGCACGATCTGAATGCTGTCCACCGATCCGTCCTTGCGGATGATCGCGTAGAGCACCACTTCGCCCTTCACGTGCGCTTTGATCAGCTCCGGCGGATACTTGGGATCCGCCTTGGCCACCGGAACGGGGCACGCCACCAGTTCGTTGTGCTTGTACGGAGGGCCAACCTCCTCATCCAGCTCGGCAAAATTCATGATCCAGCTTCCGCTCGCGCTCGTCAGGTTCGGCAGATTCACGTGCAGCGTGTATATCTCTTTGCCCGAGAGAATTTTTTCGGGCGGCAGGCTCGGATCGAAGCGGCTCACGTCCGCCGGTCCCCGGTGCGTGTCGCTCGAGGGCTCGTAAGGCGTCAACGGTTTCAGGATCAGCCCGCCGGCGCGCCTACCCGACGGCGTAATTCCTCCACCTCCGTTGCCCGGGCGCGGCGTTGCCCCGCTGACGCTAACAGCTGCGGGTAAGGAACTTCCGCCGGTTCCGAGTGTTGCCCTCAGGACTCCTGCCGTCGCAGACCCGCCGCCCCTTTCGCCCGCAGCCGATCCTCCGTGCTCCGCACCGCTCGGTGCGCCCGGTTTTCCTCCCTCGGGCGAAATCGAAATGCGTGCCGCGAGATTTCCCTCCGGCACGCTCACTTCGGGCGCGGGCGGAGCGGGCGTCGCCGAGAGCGCAATCAATTGCCGCAAGCCGGCATCGCCGCCCTCCGCGGCGGCGCCGACCTCGGGCGCGGGGCCGGCGTCCGCCTGTGTCGCGTGGCGCTGCGCCACCGATTTGGACATCGCGTCCAGCGCCAACTTCGGCTTCGCGATGGTTGCCGGCGAAGTAGCGATGTCGATCGGCGCCGCATTCTTCTCGACGTTGCGAACCTCCGGCGCGGTCGCATCCGCCACGGCGCGGTGTTTCAGGCGCGGCGCCGAAGCCGTTGGAGCCAGTTGCAGGCGCGGCCGCTTAAGCTCGGTCTCCGACCACTGCACGATATTAGGCAGCGGCGTCAGGATTTTGGGCGGCGCAGGCGGCGCGTTCGGCCGAATCAGCGTCTGGCGCGGATGCGTCACCTTCACGGGTATCGAAACAATTGTCTGCCGCGGATGAAACGCGTCCGCGCCGCGCTCGGGCTGCTTCGCTGGGTCGTCCGATCTTTTGATCGGCTTCGGTGTATTCGCGGGCAACTTGATCCGCGGCAAATCCGATGGGTCGTACAAGGTCAGTTCGATCTGCACGGGCGCGAGCGTAGGCTTCACGTCGGGCAGAAATCCCCAGATTGGCAGAATCAGCAGCCAGATGGCGACAACATGCCAAAGTGATGCCGCCAAGAACGCGCGGCCTGGCAATCTCCCTTCGATCCAATCGACGCGCAGGATCTTAACTCTTTTGAGTTCCCAATCCTTCGGCGTCGGCGGCCCCGTCAGAACACCTGCGAGGCTCGTGCGAAAAACCTGTCCGGATGATTCCCAGTCGATTCCCAGGTCCAGGCGGGGAAGGCGCGCGTGCGGAGGGAGTTCTTCGAGATGGTCCTCGACGGGATACGTTTCCGCTCGCAAAAGGGGCTGCATGGGTCCGCGCATTATACTCGAACCAGTGTGATGCGCCTGGGTTACGCGGCGGCTGCCAGACGATAAAAACTCAGCGCCGCATCGCCCTGCTCGATCAGGCGAGCGCGTTCTAGCCGTTCTAGGCGGTCTGGTAGTTCCGTCTTATTTCGATGCTCGACGATCACCAGACCACCCGGCGCGACCAGATGCGAAGCATCGAGGTATTCGAGGACGTTCAGGTGCTCCTCCTCGTCTTCGTACGGAGGGTCGAGAAAGATGAAGTCCGCGACGCGGTGCCGCGCCGCAATTCGTTCCAGCCCTCGCACCGCTTCGGCTTCGATTACTTCGACGCCCTCGTGCACTCCAAGCGCATCGAGATTGGCGCGCACCAGCCGCGCGCTCGCGGCATGTGCCTCGACGAAAATCGTTTCGCGCGCCCCGCGGCTGATGGCCTCGATCCCGATCGCGCCCGTGCCTGCATAGAGATCAACGAAGAGCGAATCCTCCACCGCCGCCCCGAGGATGTTAAAGAGCGTCTCGCGCAGCCGGTCGCTGGTGGGCCGCAGGCGCAGTTTCCCCGGTCCTTTAAACTTCCTGCTGCGAAATCTTCCCGCAATCACGCGCACGGCTTCATCCTGCCTTCTTTGTCCGCCTTGGCGTCGGCCCTTGTCATCCAACAGACGCCAGTTGATAGCGTTTCCGCCACTCCGGGCTGAGCGATTCCAACTTCGCGACCACCTCGTCCGCTCGCTCCTGATTTTCGGCCAGCGCAAACGCATCGCGCCGCGCGAATTCCAGCAGCTCGTGGTCGCGCAGCGGTTGCGCGAACGCAAACGCCGCGTCGCCGTGCTGCCGCGTACCGAAAAACTCGCCCGGGCCGCGCAGTTTCAGGTCGCGCTCCGCGATTTCAAATCCGTTCGATGTGGCGACCATTGTTTCGATGCGTTCTCGTGCCTCTCCGGCTATGGTTTTGGGCGCGATCAGGATGCACTGCGACTTTTCCTTGCCCCGCCCGATCCGCCCACGGAGTTGGTGAAGCTGCGCGAGCCCGAATCTGTCGGCATGCTCGATCACCATCACGGTGGCGTTCGGCACGTCCACTCCCACCTCGATCACCGTCGTGGCCACCAGAATATCCAACTCACCGCGGCGAAATCGCTCCATCACCGCTTCCTTCTCTTCGTTCTTCAGGCGCCCATGCAGCAGTCCCACGCGCTGTTTCGGGAACACCGTCTTCGCCAGCCGCTCGTATTCGGCTGTCGCTGCCTTCAGCTCTTGCTTCGATTCCTCGATCACCGGATACACCACGAATGCTTGCCGCCCGTTCCCGATTTCGCGGCGCAGGAATTCCCACACGCCGCCGAGTTGCGCTTCGCTTGCCGAGCGCGTCTCGATCGGCGTGCGTCCCGGCGGCAGCTCGTCAATCACGGAGAGATCGAGGTCGCCGTAGAGCGTCAGCGCGAGTGTCCGTGGAATGGGCGTGGCGGTCATTACCAGCACGTGCGGCGACGCGCCCTTCTCGATCAGCCGTTTGCGCTGCAGCACGCCGAAGCGGTGTTGCTCGTCTACGATCGCAAGGCCCAGCTTGGCGAACTTCACCGGATCCTCGATCAGCGCGTGCGTTCCCACCAGCAGTTTCGTTTCGCCGCTCTCGACACGGGCGAGCACCGCCTCCCTCTCCGCGCGCTTCCGGCCGCTTACGATCAAGTCCACGCCGTACCCGGCGGCTTTGAATATCCGCCGCGCGGAAAGAAAATGCTGCGCGGCCAGAATCTCCGTGGGCGCCATCAGCGCCACCTGATAGCCGTTCTCGATCACGATGGTCGCCGCTTCCAGCGCCACGATCGTCTTGCCGCTTCCCACGTCGCCTTCGAGCAGCCGGTGCATCGGATAGGGCCGCTCGAGGTCCGCTGCGATTTCCGCGAGCACGCGCTTCTGCGCTGCCGTCGGCTTGAACGGCAGGATGCGTTTCAGCGCCTCGCGGACCTTTTCCTCGCGGACGCGCATAGCGATTCCTTGCTGGCGATGTTCCCGCAACCGGCGCAGTGCCAGCGCGAGCTGGTAGTAGAAGAACTCCTCGAAGATCAGCCGCGTCTGCGCCGGGCTGCGAAACGTGTTGAGCAGCTCGACGCTCTCCTCCTTCGGCGGGAAATGCGTGTAGAGCAGCGCCTCGCGCCTCGCGGGGAAGCGGTAGCGCTGGCGGATTTCTTCGGGCAGCGGGTCCGGCACGTTGCCGTCGAAGTCGCTCAGCACGCCGTAGATGATCCGTCGCAGCATCCGCGAGCTGATGCCGCCGATCGCTTCGTAGATCGGGACGATGCGGCCCACCTCCGTCGAATCCCCGGCGCCCTCGTCGCTCGCGCTCAAGATTTCGATCTGCGGATTCACCATTTCGTAGCGGCCGGGCCGAAGCGCGTCCAACTCGGCTTTGCCGTGCATCACCAGCCGCTGCCCCTCTTTGAGCCGCCCTTCCAGATACGCGCCGTGGAAAAATTTCGCGTGCAGCTGGCCCGAACCGTCGCGGATGGTGACGTGAAAGACGGGACCGCGCCCCCCGCGGAATCGAATGGTGTTTCCGCCGCCGGCCCCCACTTCACCGAGCACGGTGTACACCTGCCCGGGAACGATCTCCCCGATGGGCGTAAATCGGATGCGGTCTTCGTAGCGAAAGGGAAGATAGCCGAGCAGGTCGCCGACGGTCGAAAGGCCGCGCTCTTCGAGAGCGGCCGCGCGCTGCGGGCCCACGCCGCGCAGGAACTTCACCGGATTGTTCAGTGCGATCGTCACGCTAGAGATGATCGTATCGCGGCGAGGAGAGCGCGCCTACTTGCCGTCCACGGTAAATGCCAGCAGGACGTTGCCGGGGGCGCTGCCCTGAAAGAAGTATCCCGAATTCACGTACAGCATCCCGCCGACAATCACCGGCCCGGATTCGTCGAGCGAGCCGCCGCTGGCCTTCACGCCGTTGACGGTCTTGTATTCGCGCTCGGTGTCCACGTCCCAGATGATCCGCCCGTCCGTGGTCGAATACGCGCGCAAGTGGCCGTCGACGCCGCCTGAAAATACAACTCCTGGAATCGCGCTCACCGCCGCCGATTGCGCGGGGCTGCATCCTGGCTTCTCGCATCCCGGATGCGGCGTCTGCCACGCGGTTTCGCCGCTTTCGACTTTCAGCGCGAAAAGACCGCCGCCGATTTTGGGATCAAGCTCGTAGGGCACGCCGAAAACGGAGTCCTGCCCCGCGGCCGATCCCGGCGGCGCCGCGCGCCGCTGCACGTCCGACACGGCGACGTAAATGTTCTTCGCGTCCGCCGCCGATCCCCACTGCACCCCGCCGAGACTTCCGCCGCGTCCCACGCGCTTTTGCCACAGCGGCTTGCCTTGCGCGTCCGGATCAACGGCGTAAACGATTCCCGACTTCGCGCCGGCGATCAACGCGCGGCGCCCGCCCGGCAGTTCCACCAGAATCGCCGAAGATCCGAAATCGAAATCCGGCCCCTTTGCTTGCGGGCAATTCACCTGCTTGTTTCCGGGTATGTCGCAGTCGATGTTATAAGCATCTCCTTTTACCGCCTGGCTCGACCACGCCAGTTTCCCGGTGTCCAGATCAAACGCCATGAACGCATCGGATGTCTCGGTCACGGGATCGGAGTAGTTGTCGCCCGTGGTCACGTAGACCATACGTTTCTTCAAGTCCACCGTGGGCGACGACCATATGCCCGCGCCGGAAGGGCCCCAGAGCTGGACGCCCTGCGCGTTCTTGCGCACCGGCTTTGGCTCCGAGGCGATTGTGTAGCTCTTCCAAATCACTTTTCCCGTTGTGGCGTCGAGTGACGAAACACTCCCGCGAAATTTGCAGCACTCGTCCTTCGGATCGGCGCCGCTCACTTCTTCAAGCGACGAAACGCCGACGTAGAGTTTTCCATCGGTAAGGGTCGGCGCGCCGGTCACATGCACGTCCGGATGCGGATCGAGGCTCGTCTTCCAAAGCCGCTTGCCGTTCGCGGCGTCGACGGCGTAGACGTTGCCGTGCTGGTCGCCGAAGTAGGCGGTCGAATGGCTGCTCGCACCGGCATTGTCGCCGATGGTGATCGCGGTGCGCACCGGCGAGTCCGTGTCAATTCTCCAGTAGATGCAGCCGGTGCGCGTGTCGAGCGAATACACTTCGCGAGCGACGCTGCCGACGAACAGGCGCCCGCCCATCACAGTGGGTTGCGCGTAGGCTTGATTCGCATCTTCGTAACCGAACGCCCATTTCAATTTCAGCTTCGGCACATCGGCTGCGCGCAGGCCTGCCATCGCTGCCGGCTGAAATCGGCGCTGCGCCACATCGACTCCCCAGCCATTCCAGCGCGGCTGGTCTGGACTCGGCGCGAACGGGACGCCCGGAGGACAAAGGTTGGTATTGATCGGCCCTTGCACTCCCTCCGGCACGATGGTGGAAAGATAGCTCGTCACTGCGGCAATTTCAGCGGGTGTCAACGTCGCGGCCTGCTGCTTCATGTTGCCGCTTGTGAGCGCGATGCGAATATTTGCCTGCGACATCTGCGCAACCGCCGCGCGGGCGGGCGCGCGAGCGACCTGTCCTTCATGGCAATTCGCGCAACGCGCGCGATAAAGCGCTTCGCCCTGGCTCGGCGCGGCTACTTTGTTCTGCGCCTGCGTCGCGGCTCCGGCAGTGACCAGCAACGCCAAGGCGATCGCCGGGCTGGCTACGCCCGGCCAGCGCGTTCGTATCCTCATCGGGCGGATTCCTCGAGCAGCTCGTTCAGATCCTCCTGCCACACCGCTGCGTGCGTGTGCGTCCCGTGGCCGTAAGTTTGTTCCGACGCGGGCACCAGAATAAAACGTCCCTTCTTCAACCGCTTCACTTCGGTTTGCGCCATGGTCAGCTCGGGCGGATTGATGAAATCATCCGCCGAATTCACCCACATCACCGACGCCTTGATCTTCTCGAGGCCAGGCGACGGATCATAGTTCTTCGAAGCGCTGACGGCGTACAGGACATCGTTGGCGTCGCGGGTCTTGGCGAACTCCGCATGGAAATCTTCGAGATACTTGTCCGCCGCATCGCGCGTGGGATAGTTCTTCTGCCACTGCCAAGGTGCGCTGCCCGAGATCATCAGCAGGTCACCCGCGATTTCTATTCCCGCGCGCGGTTCGGTGGTGTAGTCGCCGTTCTTCCAGTCGGGATCGTTGCGAATTCCGTCGATCACCATTTTCCGCCAGACGCGATTCCGGCCCGCCACGGCCACTGCCTGGCACGCCAGCGGCATCAGTGCGTCCACATAGTCGGGATACGTCTCGCCCCACACGAACGCGTGCATGCAGCCCATCGATGTGCCCAGGATCAGCCGCAGATGATCGACGCCCAGCCCTTTCTCGACCAGCTCGTGCTGCGCCGCCACCATGTCGTCGTAGTCGTACTGCGGGAAGTGCGCGTGCAGGCCGTCGCTCGGCTTGCTCGATTTTCCGTGGCCAATCGCGTCGGGAAGAATGATGAAGTAGCGGCTGGAGTCGAGCAATTGCCCTGGGCCAAACAGGACGCCGGCAAAGTTCGGCGTCAGGAAGCCGCGCCCGCTGCCGCCCGTGCCGTGCAGGATCAAGACGGCGTTCGTCGTGCGGCCCTTCGCGTCGCGGACAGGCGTGCCGAGGGTCGTATAGTGCAAACGCAACTCGTGCAGCGTCTCGCCCGACTTGAAATGAAAGTCGCGCGCCACGTAGTCGCCCTGGCTTGTCGCGAGCGCGACGGCCACTTGCTGACCGGTCTGCTGCGCGTGCGACGGCGTTGCCGCAATCAATAGGGCTCCGAAGCCGCCCAGGACCGATATTCGCACGATGCGCTTCATGCCCGTCCTCCCGCGCTGCACTCTATCACGGGCTGGGGCATGGGCCGTGGCGCGGATTTACAAGTCGCGGCTCTTGGCTTATGTTGTCGTTGTTCGCCCTCACTTGGGGCGCGTGACCCATGGCTACTGCTCGTCAATTTTTAGGGGCGACTCCCCGGCGTTGGGTTGAATACCTGATCGCCATCCTGTTCGGGAACGCGATCTATTTCTTCTCGCTCACGCCCTACCTTCCGGCTGAACTCCGCCATTCGACCGCCGCACTCGACTGGGGTTTGCTCGTGGATTTCGTCGTATGCGCCGCCGTCTACGGATTGATCCGCCTCGGCACGCGCTTGCACCGGCGCTAAGCCGATAATTCCCGAGCATTTCCCGGTATTTAATCGCATGCCAATTTGACCGCAACAAACGGATATCGCCGCCCGTATTTATTTTGTACAAGCGGCGGGCACGCGCCAGAGTATCGAGGAACAAGCCATGACGCCCGTGCCCGACGAAGCGCCCCCAGATCGGGAGGATGAAACCTCCTTGGCCGGTTCCCTGAATGGTGCCAAAATGGCCTCTTCCGGTGCTAACGAAGGGCCCGTTTGCCCGTCTATTAGCCTGGAAGCGGGGAAACGGCTCCAGTCCGGGGCCGAATCCAGCCCGATAACGGACACGGTGGGCGCGATGGAAATGGCCGTCGCACTCGAATCAGATGCGCGGCAGGCAGCGGCATTGAGGCTCGCGGACGAGCAGGCACTCGTTCGTAAGGCACAGGCGGGCGACCGCCTGGCGTTCGAGGATCTCGTCCGCCGCTACGATCGCGACGTCCTGCGTTTGGCGCTCAATATGGTTCGTGGCCCCGAGGACGCCCGCGACATTTATCAGGAAAGTTTTCTCCGCGTCTATCGGAATTTGCACCGCTTTCGCTTCGAGTGTAGCTTTTACACCTGGCTCTACCGGATCGTGACCAATGTGGCGCTCGACCATTTGCGCCGCCGCACCAGCCGTCGCGAGGATCAGGCGCCGGTCCCGGAAGAAGCCGATGGCGGCACGCGCGATTTCTTCGACCGCCAGCCCGAAGTGAGAGCCGCCGCGAATCCGGAAAAGCGGCTGCTGGGCCAGGAACTCGGTACGCAGATTCAGGAAGCGATGAAGCGGCTTTCGCCTCGCGAGCGAATGGTTTTCGAAATGAAGCATTACCAGGGCTTGCGTTTGCGGGCCATCGGCGATCTGCTCGGCACTTCGGAAGAGACGGCAAAGAATTCGCTGTTCCGGGCCACGCGAAAATTGCGCGCGAGCCTCGACGCTTTTCGATAATCGGAGAATCTGGCGCGACATGAGCAACCACGAAATCAGCGACGACGCAACGAGCCAGCAGTGCGGTGAATGGCAGCCGCTGTTGATGCTCTCCGCTGCCGGCGGCGAACTTGATCCGGCGGAACAAGCCCGGCTCGCCGCCCACCTCGCGAATTGTGCGTCCTGCGCCTCGGCGCTCGAGATCGAAAGGGAAGTGCTCGCGCTACTCGCGGTGCATCGCGGCGAGCCCGATGCCGCCCTGCTCGCGAGTTGCCGCGCCGGCCTCGATGACGCGCTCGACCGCGAAGAAGAGCGCGGATGGCTGCGCCGTACCCTGGGATTGCGCCTTCCCGCGAACTGGCTCGCGCCGCGCCCCGCGTGGAGCGCGGCTGTTCTCCTGATCGTCGGCTTTTCGGTCGGAGCTGTGGTGCCGCGCTTGATTCGCCATCCCGTCGCGCCCGGGAATACTTCCGCACCGGATGCCTCTGCTGGCATCGCGCCGTCGAACGCCATCGGTGCTGCCTCACCCTCCTTCACTGCGTTCGATCTGCACTCGGCTGACGTAGCCGGGATCAACGTGTTTCCCTCGGGCGGCGCAGGACCTGATCGCGTCCAATTGCAGCTCAAATCGCAACAGCCGGTCACGGTCGAAGGCACCGTGGACGACGACGACGTGAAGGGCGTCCTGCTCAATGTCCTCAGCAGTGGCGATCGATTCTGCCCGGACGTACGGCTCGATGCCGTCGAATGTCTCCGCACCCGTAGCAGCGATCCGGAGATTCGCAGCGCTCTCTGCCGCGCGGTTCGCAAGGACCGCAACGCAGCCGTGCGCCTGAAAGCTCTCGAAGCTCTTGATGGTTCGGGATCTCAGGAAATGGTCCGTCAGACGTTGCTCGACGCCCTCGTGCAGGACCAGAATCCCGGCGTGCGAATCGAGGCCGTCAACGCCCTGCGCGAAATCGCCGCCAAGGGCCAGATCGATTCCGATGGCCATACGGTTGACGTGTTGCGCGAGCGCATGCAGAAAGATCCCAATACATACATTCGCTTGCAGAGCGCCGCGGCGATCCGAGACATCGGCCCGCGCGAAAAGTTCTAGTGACGCGAGGCAAAGTGACGGCTCGAATCCCCCGGCGCGATTTTCGAAAGCCTCTCGGCGGATTCTTCGCCCTGTCGCTTGCCGCCGTCTTGTTTCTTGCCGCGAGCGCTTCGGCCCGCCGCCAGCCCGCCTCGCCAAACGCCAATCAATCGAATCCGCGCCTCACCTCCGATCTGAGCGGCTCCATCGCCACGCATGAAGGCGACCGCATCCACGTCAAGACCGACCTGGGCAGCATCTCCATTCACACGCAAAGTTCCGACAAGTCCGACAAAGTGGATTACCGCGTCCATCTCGAAACAGAGGCCTCGCAGAAAGATGCCCAGCAGCTCCTGAAGAGTTTCACGATTTCCGCGCGCGCCACATCCGACGGCGTGTTCCTGAAGGCGGAAGGTCCGCAGCGCCATGGAGCGGGACGCCTCTGGGTAACGCTAGTCTTGGATATCCCGAAG
>Ga0209517_10005391_pt1 | contig 16311 bp, 23 predicted proteins | sample PeaSoiMetSII2010_FD_187695 | JGI IMG/M metagenome (GOLD analysis project Ga0209517, IMG submission 187695) | Peat soil microbial communities from Weissenstadt, Germany - SII-2010 (SPAdes) (version 2) | ecosystem: Environmental > Terrestrial > Soil > Wetlands > Peat | place: Germany...
GGCGTCGGATCATTGGCCGGTATCATGCGCGCACCGCCGGAGGTTTGGAACCGGGCCACGGTTCCATTTGCCGCACCAAGCGGCACAGGGGATGCAACGGGGCTTGCCCCTTGCCAAGTTGAGCGATTTGACGCGCCGTCGGCGCGGAAACAATCGCGGGGCGTGGTGGTATCACCACGCACAACTTGCTGCCCGACTTCGACGCGCGAATCATCCTGAAACTGAATCGAAGAATCAAACGCAGCGCAATACCGATTTGCACTTCCCACGCGTCGGAATGATTCGGCTTCAAAACGATAAGCGAAACGCGGAACGCAAAACGTCCCGCGTTTCGCAGCACACAGGCAGTAGGAAAGAAAAAAGCAGGACACTCGACACAGCGCCCTGCCTCGATGCTGAGAGCTGCCCGCCGAGGCCGAAGCTGCGACGAGCGGCGGTTTTCTTCAATCCTTCGGCTTGTCCAATACGAGCGTGAACGTGAAGGTATGGTCACCTGGTCCATGACGGTTCGTAGCGATGTACTCCTCGATCTGAAGTCGGTCGAGCTCGCGTTGCGTCGGCCGACGGCGAGGTTGTTTCTTTTCCATAGCTGATCTCCTTTGAGCTGTTGAAAGAAAACCGCCCGCTGAAATGAAGGCTCCAGCGGGCGGCCAGGCGTTACGGCTTGTTGTCGTCGTCCTTCTTCGGTTCGGTGCAGACGATGCGACCGCTGACGCTGATGCCGTCGTGGATCACAACGTCGAAACCGTTTCCGCTCTTGTGCGGCCAGACGACGCCGACTTCGTGCCAGAAGCCTTTCTGGTCGCTGCCCTCTTTCGGTTTGCTGACCACATAGGCTCGATGCGAAGGTTTGCTGCTCATGGTGTTCTCCTTTCGTGAATGGGCTGCATGATCGCAGCCGATGAATCCCCTGAAGCGCGTCATCGCAGGCGGGGATGTCAAAAGCGCGAAGCGGTATCACAGGAATTTTGTCTGCGCGAGGAGCGTAGCGAGCACGCAACACAAATTCCGCGAAACCACCTTTGGACAGCTCCGCCGGACGCGCTAGGGATTGCATCGGCCAGGCTGCGAGTATGCGGACCTTCAAACACGAAGGCAAGGACACCGGGACAGCCGGACCTAGCGGGCCGTAGTGACAGAAACCGAGGCGGCGGGATGAACAGGCCGTGGCACAATTACGGGTGGCTGGCCGGCAGACCGGGCGTTGCCATCTCACTCGGAGGGCACGGGTCGTCAAGGACGGAGATGAACCAAGAACGGAGGACGATTTCGTGACGCCTGGGCGCGTCCGCCGTATTCGGGCTTCACTGGCGCGCGGAAGAGCCGCGTCAACAGCGACCAGAAACCACGTCGTCCGGATACCGAGAGCGCGATACGGGCGGGGGAACGAAAGAGACTGCCTTCCAGAATCGTAGTGAAGGTTCGTAGAAGCCATCACACGAATAGACGCAACCTTCAAGGGACGGTAGCGAACAGGAGAAGCGGAAATCGGCCAAATCTGCCGATTCCTGTCCGGTCTCACGTTTGGCTTCTTGTTGGGGAGCAATGCAAGGTGGTGGCGTTTACAGAAGCAATTCCGAAGTTGACCGCCGAAACCGGGTTGTGGTATTCGTACTGCCATTCAGGAAGAAACACTTATCGACGAACTGCATCGGGTTACGGATCATGCGAAAGGAGAAAAGCGGCAAGGAAATAGTTGACAGATTGAGGCGCCACATTTCGAGTGCGCAGGGCGAGCTTCTTAACCTTGAAAAGAGGCTAGATGGCAGGAGGTACCAAGCTGCCCGAGATGCACTCATTGTCATGAGACACACCATTCGGTTGTTGTCCGTTCAGATTTACGACGCGCCGCCGCCGGAACGTCCTCTTAGAACGAAAAGGCGCGAGGACCGCCTAGTTAACCAAGCTTGAGAAGGCAAACGGTGCTCCTCTACAACACCATGAGTGAGCAAGTCTTTTTGAGACAGCAGGATTTGTGGCTATCGGCGGTAAGGCCGAAACCAGTGGGTCTCGTCTTATGGGGCGGAGAATCTGACTATTTCCAGCGAGGTGGAGTAGGCTGGAGAAGTGAAGTTGCCGTCGCCTGATCCGCAATCAAAACATTGAATAATCGCCCTTTCAGCGCTGCCCTCAAGGCGGGATCGCTGCAAAAGTCTGCTATGACGATGACCTTATGTTTTTGCTCGACCAGGCGTCGATAAAATCCTATGGCATCGGGATATCCAGTGTTTAGAAAGAACTGCCAATCGGGGCGACCCTCGCCACGGTCGTCGAAAAGAGCATAAGACAAATAGCCAACTGCTCCTTCCTCGGCAAGAAGAGTTGGGTTAATGCCATGCTGTCGAAGAAGGGACGGTGGGTTCATGAAACCCGGTGAAATCCTAGACTTTGGGCCATAAGGCACGACTGTGCCGATGTCCGCGACGATCATGTTGACTTCACCGAGATCTTTGAGCGCAGGCGCTAAAGCCTCGTTATCGAAGTTGAGTTGCGCATAAACCATGAGGTCGCGTTTCGCGGCGGCATGGCGCTGCGCTTCCGATTTTCCAGCTCCTGAAGAAAGTTCCACGGGAGCAACGGTGGCATAGTGCAGGTTGCCGGACACCATTCCTGACTGTATCCAACAGAGCATGGCATTAGTATCGGGGCCGATATGCGTCGCGCGGAGCATCCGTCCACGGCCTATGAGCGCGGAAGCGTAATAGTGAACATGTTGACGCTGATGGTGGGGTATCGCTGTTGCCATGTCGAGCACAAGTTCGCTGCCTGAGACAGCAACTCGAATTTCGTCACCTTTCTCGTCTTCCGTCAGGGCATCAAAGTACTCGGCAGCTAAGCGGGATTGCGTGAGAGAAAGAATTGGCTCCCATGAAGCGTCCGGCGAAGCTGGTTTGGTTCGCGTCACAAGAACGTTCTGAAGAATGGGGTACTTTTCTCGCACCTCGTTGGCGAGCTTAAAGTCGGTGGTGTCTGATTCGTAATCTGCGAGTGCCTTGTCCCGTTTCAAGAGCCATATCGACGCTTCTTCTAAGAGCCCGGAAACGCTTTTTACAGTTCCATGTTTCTTATCACCAGCGGCCGCGAGGTAGGCTGCGATTTCTGGGATCTTAAACCCGTCCTCGAAAGACATCCTGGCCACCAACCTCAATAGTTCTCTGCTTGCCATAGTCCGGAATCGGCCATTTTGGCACATTTCCGACAGGCCACGCCTAAGTCAGAAATCGGCCATTGCATCTATACAAGCAGAAAGGAGAGACCGATGCTCGAAACGGTAGTCGAGGCACAACCGGAAAAGGCGGTGGGACGCCGGGGTTATCTTCCGGGCTCCGGGCGTTCAAGGTTGCCCCTGAAAACCGGCGCGGTCAGCCAGGTTATGAGTATTGCCGATCGACACGGCCCAATAGAGTACGCATCAGCATTTCCGGCTGTCACGGCCGTGCCTATTGTACCGTCCGCTCCGGAAGGCCTCACGCACGAAGCGTACATCCACGCCGTCCGGGAAATCGCCGTCTCGCGTTTAAACGCAGAAGATTGCCGGCAGAAATTGCTGGCCGCGAAACTTGTATATGGGGCGGGCGGTCGTCGTGGCGCGCGAGGCACGTGTTTCCACGACGCTTGGTACCGCGGCGAGGGCAACGCACTCATTGAGGTCTGTGCGTTCGGTGAGGAGTCCGAGGTTCAGCTTACAGGAACGACGATACACGAACTGGCTCATTGCCTAGCTGGCCACGCGGCAGGTCACGGCCCTGCATGGAAACGCGCTTGTAGGGATCTCGGCTTGATCCGATGTACAGCGGCCAGTCAAGAATACGATGCGAAAGACTTCGCACCAGAGGCATGGGCCCGTCTAATTCTCCTGCCTTATCCGTCCGATGGCGTTCCGGTTCTTCGCGTAAAGGCCAGCCCCCGCCCTCTCGGAGTTAGCGGAAAGTCGGTTTCCTGTCCCCTTGGAAACGGCACTCACGGTGGCACATCGCGCGGACCGGGTTCAGGTTCACGACTCCGCCTCTACATGTGCGAATGTCCAGATCGGCCGTTTAGAGTTCGAGTGGCACGTGACGATTTTGAAGCGCGCTGCCTGAAGTGCGGGAGCTTGTTCCAACGGGTCACGGCAAAAGAGCAGCGTTCTCGGAAACCCTGGGGTGGAGGGCTGAGGTAAACGGAGCGGCGAGCTCACAAGGGCAGAGCCGGCCAGCGTGCCGCCCAGGCGCCCCAAAGCTTCCGGCCATCCGCTGACCTGCGGGATGGTCGCAACACCGTGGTAAGTTAGCAGGTCGTTTTTTCAGGAAGCAAGAACAAGGAGAACAACTAAATGGATCATGCCACTTCGACCAATCAAGGCGTTTTCGAAGCGCAAAAGACGACTGGACCGGTGTCCCCGCAGAAGGCCGGAGAGTCGAGCGCGTCGTACGAAACGCGCCTCGGAGCCTTTAATACTCAACGGGCGGCGGACGCTCAAAAGAAAAGCAGCTAACTAGCTACCAGAGCGGGCCGGGCCATGTTGCCCGGCTCGACCCTCACGGTGTTTTGAAGGAAGTGCATTCTCATGGGTCAGAACAACGAAACGAACGGCACGAAGCTGGATGCGCTCTCAAAGCTGTCCAGGCGAGCGGCGGACATCAAGGCTGCGTTGAAGGAAGTGCAAGTGCGCAAGCGCGCCCAGGAGCGGGAAGACAGGGAGCGGCTTGAGGCCCTAATCGGCAGCGCCCTGCTGGCCGATGCTGAAGCGGACACCGGTTCAAGCGGCGGGCGCCGCGCACACATCGCCCAAATACTCGATCGACAGACGACCTCACCAATTTCACGCTCGTTTCTGGCGGCGAAAGGATGGCTCTGAATTGCCATGCACGAACTCTGGGAGCGCTGGAAGCTGTGTTGGGATTGGTGCGGTCGCGTTGCGGCGACGGGCTTCTTCGCGTGCATCTGTCTTTATGGGGTCCGCAGTTACCTTGCCGGACACCTGATTGGAAGAAAGGAGTTCGCGCATTTCCTGCTCGGACTCGTGAACTACATTGTCTCGTGAAAAGGAAGGTTAGGCGGCAGGAAGGAGACGTGGGATGAAAACATCCAAGAGGATCACCGCCGAAATGATCAAGAAGTATTTCGGCGTCGACGCGGAGATCGAGAGGCGGCTGGGCGGCGTGTTTCTCGTGCGGACGGCGACCGGAGGTGAAATTGAGATCACGCGGGACCGGATTCGTCCGCATCTCGGCGGAGAAGATGTCTACCGAGCGATGACTCTGCTCGCGTCGGAGGCCTGGGGCGGTATCAAAGCGAGCGGACCCCGTGAGCACATTCTCGCGTGCATGGCCCATGGCGAGGCCCTCGGCGTAAAGGTCACGCCGATCACCAAACAAGCCGGCGGCGGCTGCGCCAGACTCTGGATGGCTTTTATGATCGCGATGATTGGCCTTCCCGCGTCCTGGATCGCATCCTTCATCTGGGGCCAAACCGGTAAATCCGTCGGAATTGGTGTCACTGTCGTCGCCATCGTCCTGGTCTGGGAGCTCATGGCAAGAGACCAGAAACAGGAAGAGCGCCGCCAGGCTCAGGAAATGCGTTTCATTTATCCCATTCAGCACGGGACACCGCGAGACGCGTCGCGGGATGACGCGGAACGAGAGAAATGGTTATGAAAAGCAGAGTTCGGATCGGCTACTGGGACAGAACCTTTCGGGAGAGACTTTACTTCCCGCACGACTCGAACCTGATCTTGGTCGCCCCCGCCGGGGGTGGAAAATGGCGCGACGTGCTTTGCGCGCTCGCGTTGGAGTGGGGCTTCTCTTTGATCTGGATCGACCCGAAAGCGCAGGGCGTAAGCGTGGTTGGCCGGCACAGACAGAAACGGCTGAAGCAGCGGCTCGAAATTCTGAAGCCGTTCGATGTCTGGCCTCAGTATATCGGCGATTTCGGAACCGCACAGTTCAATCCGCTGACAACCCTAGATCCATCATCCGCGGGTTTCGGGGCGGATTGCGAAAGTATCGCGGACGCGATCGTGACCGAAGACATGCGGGGCTCGGACGGTAATCACTGGTCGCTCAGTTCAAAAGACCTGCTCGCGGGCATCAGCGGGGCACTGGTCAAACATGGACCCGATGACGCCAAGAACCTCACGGCGGTGCGAGATCTGATCTGCGGTCCGCAGCTTTTCGGATTCTGCCGGGAGGCGGTCAAAACGGACGACGACTTTATCCGGCAGAAGCTCGGACGGTTTGCGACGCCCGGCGCGGAGGAGAACAAGGAAATCCTCGGCATCATCTCGACCGCGATCACGCAATCCTCATTCATCGGCAACAAGGCCATTGCCGGGAGCCTCAGCCGTTCGACCTTCAGTTTCCGCGATCTAAAGAAACGCCCCACCTCCGTGTTCCTGACCCTACCGGCGCGTTATCTCTCTACCTGCTCGAAGTGGTTCCGGCTGATCATCGCGGCGGCGATGCATGAGTTGCTGCAGGAGGAACGGGGCGTGCCTGTCCTTATTGTGCTCGATGAATTCGCCCAGCTCGGCCGGTTGAAAATCATCGAAGACGCCATGGCGCTTTCGCGCGGCTACGGCGTGCAGCTCCTGCCCGTTCTGCAAGACCTCAATCAGCTTCAGGTGTATGGAAAAAGCTGGGAAACATTTCTGGCGAATGCCGGGTGCCGGATGTTCTTCGCCCCGCGCGACAAGTTCACCTCGGATTATCTCTCCGCGATGTGCGGTGATGCCGAAATACGCGATGTCTCGAAGTCCTTCAACGGGGATGCACAAGGCGGCATTTCGGTCAATCCGCGCGCCAGGCGCTACCTCCTGCCGCATGAAGTCCGCGAGTTGCGCAGTGACGAGATGCTGGTCTTCGGCGAGGGCATCCCCGGCGTCATTCGGGCCGGCCGCAGGCCTTACTTCCTAAGCCCTGAGTTCGACGGAATGTATGACGTAGACCCGTATCATGCCGAGACGGTGACGGAGGCTTCTTAGAGTCGCCGAACGCGATGGCAAGTTCTTCGATTAGCGATGCTGATTTGCGTGTCCTGGCCAAGCTCTTCGTCATGCTTGATTCGCCGCAAGAGGGAGACGCTACGGCGGCGGTTGTCCGGGTGCGCGCGATGTTGCGAAAGGGTGGCATGGCGTTGTACCAAGCCGTGGAAACGCAGGCTTTCAAGACGGCCATCTGGGAGGCCATGGGTCACCCGGAATGTCTACGGGAGTATTTTGAAGCCGCCAGACTTCGTCAGGACTTCGCCAAACTCGACAAGGAATGCGACGAACTGGCGGAGGCGGTCACCAAGCTCCGCGAGGTCGGAAAATTCTGCCGGTCCTGTGAGTCGAAACGGCGCATGATCGGCCTGGTCTTTGGGGCGGATGTGATGGTGGTTTGGTGCGTGGCATACCCGCCCTTCGAGGTGTCTCTCAAGATGACTGGCTACGGAATTCTGCTCGGTCTGACCCCCCTGCTCTGTGTTTTCGGCCGGTGGCGAGTTCACAACTTCAAGCGCGATGTCGAATGGGTGTCCGTCACCGACAACAACTTGTATCGGGGAATCGCCGACAGGTGGAATGGTTTCTTGGAGCGGTTAGCTCTTAAGAGGTGATTTAGCGAAAGGAGAAAGTGCTTATGGAAAAGGGAAAGCGAATCGATTTGGCCCCCTATCTCGCGGGCGTTCGCGTCGAAAACGGCGGCCGCACGGTAAACGAGGAGGAAAGCCGCCAGGTCCAGCCGGAACGTGAGACGCGTCCCCAGCGGGAAAAGGAGATGTTCCCGGACTACCACCAACGGAAGCAGCGGGAACGAGGCGGAAGGGAATAAGGCCATGAATAACTTTCTGGAAAAGTGGAGCGGAAATCGTGTCGCGGCCTCCCAGACGAACGACGAACGACGTGCGAAAAGAGACGAAGCGCTCAAAATAGCCCGACAGCAGCCCGAGTCTGATCCTCCGCAAGGTGCATCTGTCTCCTCGGCTCCTGCGGCCGCTGGCCCCGAAACCTTCGATCAACTCTGCGTCTGTGCGGTTCATGATCTGCCGTATATCACGCGCTATGAAAAGCAACCGAACGGACGGTTCCGAGCGACCAAAAGCGTCAAGGTTGAGCAAAAACCGGGCGCCGGCAGAACGACGGTCGCGCAGAGCGCCAAGATCCCTGTCAGTAAGATCGACGGCGCGCATCCGCCCTGCGCTTGGTGCGGTGTGAGCGGAGATCACTATCACTGCCATTGCGGCGGCGTGGTGTGCGGCGGCAGGGTGAAGAACAAGATATTCACATGCCGGCCGAGCTGCGGAGCGGTATGGCCTCCCGGACCGAACGTAGAGGAAATCGAGACTTCGGCGACGCTGCCAGAACGCAAGGAATGGAAGGCGCCGCCGCGACGAACATCGGCATGGACCGCGCCCGCCCAACCGATAAACGAGAATCGGCTGCTCCTGGACAGGCCGGATCAGAATACCCTGGCGAAGCGACCAAAATGAAATGCCGGGAGGAAGGAGTAAGGCCATCCGCTATGCCACGCGGTATCCCAAATTGCGACACGTGCCACCAACCCATGAAATACGAATGGGGCGCGTGGCGTTGTCAAGACGGCTGCTGGGGCTGTGGCTGTTGCGGCCGTCACCCCATGCGAAAGGACGAGGATTGCGGTTGCTGGCGGTGCCGCTGCTGCGAACTGCAGCCGTCATGGGATATCGGCTGTGTGAACCTCGCCGGGAAACCTTGCTGGAAGTGTGGGCATCTGCGCGGGAAGTGCAATTGTTACGTGGAGTGCGCCTGCGGGTTTCTTCATCCCGCCGGCTATGTCTGCAAATATCGCCCAGTTGGCGTAAGCGATGAACTGGGAGTGCCGTTTTAGAGCGCAGAGTGAGCTCTTGACAGCGATGACGCTTCCCGGAAAGGTTTGTTCAAGAGGAAAAGGTGATGAAGTGCGCGATCTGCCAGACACATATTGGGAAGGGCCGAAATCCGGGCGGCGCTCTCTGTCGGCGATGTTCTGGTGACGCGAACATTCCCTATCGACGTGAAGAGTGGGAACTGTGCGCCGGCGATGTGGTCTTGCACAAGTTTCTGGAGTGCTCATTCCAGATTGTAAGAACTGGGGATGGCTTGATCGCCAAGGAACTTCGGGTGGCCAATCCTGACCAAGTTTTGCAGCATGATTTTGACCGGCTTCAGGAGTTGGCTGTCAGTGCTTACCTGGACTTGATCGATTGGGATGTGCCAGATCGGCCACAATCGCGCGTGGAAGGAAAGAGGCCAAAGCCGAGTTGAGGCAATGAAGCCGGAGAGTATCGGAAACGCATCTTCGGATGAACCGCAGTGTCCGTTCTAGAAAACGCGATATGAAGCCGCTCAAATTCAGGATACGGATCGACTCGGAAGATGGCCCCGTGTTGTGCGATCCGAAAGACTGGCAGCGGTCCGAAGGTGTTTTGATGCTGCTGCATACGCCGAGTGGGTCCGCCTTCAGGATCGAGGTGGACGAGCAAGCTCTGGAATTCGAGCTCGACTTGAGGTATATCCTGGTCGCCCGTCTGGCGCGCATCACCGAGGGTTACGAAATCCCGACGATTGCCAGGCAGGTGGAGTTAGGCCGGGCGGCAATCACAATGGTCCTGCACATGATCGGTGTCTGGACACCGCGGAAGTGGGGAAAGTTCCAGGCCGGTGTGGATGCGGAGACGAAAACCAGATGGAGAAAGCTCGATGTTTGATCCTGAGCTGGAGTCCTTTAAGACAATCGATCTTCGGGCTTATGCCGCAAGCCAAAACTATGTCCTGGATCGGAAAGAATCCTGGCGCGGTTCGGCCGTTATGCGCCACCCAAACGGGGACAAGATCATCATTACGCGGGACGCCGCCGACGGCCACTACGTGTATTACTCCGTGCGGGACGACAGCGACAACGGCACAATCATCGATTTCATTCAGAAGCGGCAGGGATTGACGCTTGGCGGTATTCGGAAGGAATTGCGGCCGTGGATCGGCAAGTCAGCTGTGGAGCTTGCCCCCTACCCTCCTCTTGCCGTAACCCGCAAGGATCGCGTCCGCGTCGAGAAGGAATTCGCCAAGATGGAGGACGCGCCCCGCCATCCCTATCTTGAAAACGAGCGAGGCATCCCGGCGGAGAACCTCCAACAGGAGAGATTTGGCGGCAGGATAAAGATTGACGGCCGGGGCAATGCGGTCTTCCCGCATTTCGACGCCGATGGCGCCCTCACGGGCTTCGAAAAAAAGAACGCCGGCGGGTTTACTGGCTTCAGTTCCGGGGGCACCAAATCGTTGTGGGTTAGCCATGCGTTTCTTGACGATGAGAAGCTCGTCTTTTGCGAAAGCTCCATCGATGCGCTGAGCTATGCGGTGTTGTTTCTCGACGAGCATACGCGCTATGCGTCGGTTGGCGGCAAGCTGAATCCGACACAACCCGAGCTGATCCGGAGCGCGATTGCGCGCATGCCGTCCGGGTCTGAGATTGTTGCGGCTATGGATGCGGATGAAGCCGGCCACGCTCTTGCTGATGTCGTGCGACGCGCGGTTGAGCTTTCGGGCCGCGCTGACGTGAGATTTCGGGTGCACGAGCCCGCGGACGGCTTCAAAGATTGGAACGATCAGCTACGCGCAAGGCCAAGGACACTCCTGCCCCGCCGTCAAGGGGAGCCGTCCGTCGCATGATGCGAGGGACCGTTTTATGGCGAGCCAAGCGCTGCGGGATTTTGAACACGCTGCCGGTGGGCTGACGGAGATTTTGACCGCCGGCGAGGTCGCTCGCGAGCTGCGTTGTTCGAAGGCGCATGTTCACAACCTCATCAACGGCAAGGTTCCCGGCGCCCTGCCCCTGCCCGCGGTTACGCTTGGCCGTCGCCGGCTGGTGCGACGCGCCAGCCTGAACGAATGGCTGCGGGCGAACGAGCACACCTTGGGCTGATGCTATGATCCGAATCAGACCTGAATTCATCGCTGCGGACGCACGAAAGGATTAACGTGCGACGAAAGCGATATCAACAAGGTAGTTTACAAGTCCGATCACACGGCAAACGCAAGATGTGGGTTGTGCTCTATCGCGAAGGCAGCACCAGGAAATATGAAACCCTCGGTCTGTTTTCGAAGATGAGCAAGGGCGATGCGCAGCAAAAGCAAGCCGAGTTCATGAACACGGTGAATGCGAAGCTCGCCATCGATCCCGATCCGCAAATCACGTTTGGCCAGTTTCTCGAAGCAGGAGCGTTGCCGTTCCTGCGCTCCAAATGGAAGCGCTCGACGGCATCGACCACGGAAGCCCGCATGAACTATCACCTGGCGGAATTCCGCGATACCAAGCTCCGGGCGATCTCTCTGAAGTTGTTACAGGCCTTCCTGCACCGGAAGGCCGAGGGATTGTCCCGCAGCTCGGTGGCGCATCTGCGCTGGGATCTGCGCGCCGTGTTTAAGTTGGCACTGGCGGAAGGTTTCATCGACCGGGACCCGACGGCCGCTCTCTACACCCCAAAAGAGGCGGCGGTCGAACCGACCCGTGCCATGACAGGAAAGGAGGTTGGGCAGTACATCAATGCTCTTCAATTCCGTGAAAGTGTGATCGCGCATCTGGCGATCTTCGCCGGCATGAGGCCGGGGGAGATTCTGGGATTGCAGCGAGAGCACCTAAGCGAGGATTGCCGGAGCATCGTAATCAGGCAGCGTCTCTACCGTGGGGATATCGACACGCCGAAGACGACATCCTCTCGCCGGACGGTCGCCGTCCCGTCGAAAACTGCTGATCTACTGAAAGAGTGGATGAGCTTGGTGGACGGTAGGAAAGAAGCATGGGTGTTTGCTTCGGAGAATCCGGAGACGCCCATGTGGAGAGACAACGTTTGGTATCGGAACATGAAGCCCAAGCTGGACCCGATCGGTCTCGGCTGGGCGAGTTTTCAGGCGCTACGGCGGACGCATGCTAGTCTCGGTCACGAGGCCGGCGTTGATCCCAAGGTAGCGGCCGACCAGCGCGGGCATGGCATTGGGGTTGCGCTGGATGTTTACACCAAGGCCGCTATCGGCAAGCGTGCCGAGGCAGCGGAGAAACTGGAAAACAGCGTCTTCGCGGCTTAATGGAGTGGAATGGAGTGGAAGAAGTTGCTGGGTCTTTCCAAGCTATTGAAAAGATGGAGCGGGAGATGGGACTCGAACCCACGACGTCCAGCTTGGGAAGCTGGCATTCTACCACTGAATTACTCCCGCTCGGCTTCCTTTCGCAGTATATCAGCAAGCGCGGCTATTTCACGATGATGACCCCCGCCATATCGTGCCCGCCCGCCGCGCCGTGGAACTCGCAAAAATAGCGGTATACTCCAGCACGGTCGAAGCGGTGGTTGAAAGTTCCCCCGGCAGTCATGGTCTCCGACTGGAACGAACCATCATCGGCCTGGACCGAGTGCCTGCCGCCTTGATCCGTCCATTCCACTTCCGCGACAGAACCTCCGTTGAGAGTTCGATACGTCCACGCGCCCGATCCGAGCGCGACCAGCCACGCTCCCAGCGCAAGACGCATCCAGCGCTTGTAATTCGCGATTCGGAGGCGCATCGGCACCCACCCCAGTCCGGCGGAAAACACAATGTACAGCCCCAGCAATTCCGCCCCACCGCCGGCGATGGATCACGGCTGCGCCTCGAACGACGCTCTACTTCTCGACGATGTCGCTCTTCATCGGCCCCAGTACGCCGAGCAGCGTGTTTTTGTCCGCTGGCTTGACGTTGAACTTGTCCAGCGCGCCTATCAGGTCCTCCACCAACGCGTTGAAATCCGCGCCGCTGATGCCCATGCCCGCGTGCGCGGCCTTCATATCCTTACCCTTGTACTTGCAGGGACCTCCGCTCGCCTGGCAGATCTGGTCGACAAGCTTCGCCTTGAAGCTCGCCAGCCGCTTCGGATCGGTTGCCGTCTGCTTGAAGAACGCGTTGATGCGAGCATCCGCGGCCACCCGGCTTACGAACTCGTCGACCACTGCCACGATCGCTTTTTTCCCGCCCAGGTTGTCATATAGAGATGGTTGCTTCTGGGCCACGACGGCCGTAACCGAAGTCAGTGCGAGCCCGCTTACAACCAGAAGTGAACTGATGTATTTGCGCATGGTTTCTCCCCAAAATGGATTCTTGAGCCGGCTTTCCCGGTCTCTCAATCGGTAATACGAGGCCGCCCCCGCGATCGGATGTCCCGCGCGGTAGAATTTAGTTCCAGGGGGCTGAAGATGCGCCGACATTCGATTTTATTGATCCTCGCGGCTTCGGCCTTCGCACAAGCGCCTCCAACCGCTGCCCGGCAACCTCCGGCCGGGCCTCCCAAGCCTGCGCCACGCCTCGCCGACGGCCGCATCGATTTCTCCGGGCTCTGGCGCCCCGCCGATATTTTCCTGATCGAAGACATTTCCCTCGGTCTCAAGCCGGGCGAGACGGTTCCCCTGAACGCCTGGTCCCAGGAAAAGATGAAGGTGCAGCTTTCGAAACAGGATCCCGAAGCGAACTGCCTGCCGATGGGCGTTCCGCGCCAGGCCCCTTATCCTTGGAAATTTGTCGAATCGGGATCGTACATCTATATGTTGTTCGAGGGGAACATCCACAGCTTCCGCCAGATTTTCATGGACGGCCGCGCGCATCCCGCCGATCCGAATCCGACCTGGTACGGCCACTCGACAGGGAAGTGGGACAAAGACACGCTGATCATCGATACCGTCGGATTCAACGACCGGTTCTGGTTCGATTTCGTCGGGCATCCGCACACCGAGCAGCTCCATACCGTCGAGCGCTATACGCGTCCCGAACTTGCCATCATCAACGAAGAAGTCACCATCACCGATCCCGGCGCATACACCCGGCCTTTCACTATCAATTCGAAGCACCGCTTGCTGCCGGGCGACGAGCTGCTGGAATATATCTGCCAGGAAAACCAGCGCGACACGCAGCACCTGGTCGGCCCGGCGGGAAGACCCTAATGCGAACCTTACTCTTCTTAATTGCTCTTGTGAATGTTTCCGCACAGTGGTTTGACTATCCGACCAAGGGGATTCCGCGCACGCCCGACGGCAAGGCGAATCTCACCGCGCCCGCTCCTAAGACCGCCGACGGCAAGCCCGATCTCTCCGGAGTCTGGCTGGGCGACCAGTGGTCGCCGCCTGGACGCCGCCCGAATCCTCCTGGAGGTGGTCGCGGTGGAGGTGGCCGCGGCGGAGGCGCACCGGAAATGCTGCCGTGGGCTCAGAAAGTTTTCGATGAGCGCCGGGCCAGTTCGCTCAAGGACGATCCCGAAGCCCGCTGCATGCCCCAGGGTGTTCCTAAGGCCAGTACGCTGCCGTATCCGTTCGAAATCGTCAACGCCGGTAACAAGACCCTGATCCTGTTCGAAATGTATTCTCTGCGCCGCCAGATCTTCACCGATGGCCGCGAGCTCCCCAAAGAGTACGCGCAGCCCAGTTGGATGGGCTATTCTGTCGGCAAATGGGACGGCGACGAGTTTGTGGTCACCACCGCCGGCGTGAACGATCAGGTGTGGAACATCGATTTGGCCGGCCATCCGCATTCCGACGCCTTGCGCATTACTGAGCGTTACAAGCGTGTTGATTTCGGCCACATGGACGTCCAGGTGACCATTGACGATCCGAAAACCTACGCCAGCCAATGGAACATGCCGGTGATGCGCTACACACTGCTTCCGGATACGGACCTGTTCGAGTTCGTCTGCGAAAAGAATATCGATCCGCAACACATGGTGGGAAATAAATGAAACACTTTTTGATCGTCGCCGCCGTTGTCATATGGGCCGCTCCTTCGTTCGCGCATCACTCCTTTGCCGCCGAGTTCGATTCGACGAAACCGGTGGAGCTGCACGGCACGCTAGTGGAGCTGGAGTGGGTGAATCCCCACGCCTGGATTCACATGGAAGTGACCGACGCGAGCGGCAAGGTCACCAAGTGGGATTGCGAGCTCGGCAGCCCCAACCTCCTGATGAGGAATGGATGGAGGAAGGACGTGCTGAAGAAAGGCGACAAGATCGTCGTCATCGGCGCTCAAGCCAAAGACTCGTCGAATCTAGCCAGCGCCCGGACGGTCACGTTGGACGATGGCAAGCGGGTCTTCAACGCAGGATCGTCGGGCGAACCCGGCGCCCCCGGCGCCCCGACGCAATAGAGAAAAAAGGGGACTGCCTCCGATCTCGCCATGGAAAAAAGGGGACAGTCTCCGAACTCGGAAACTGGCGGCTCGTTGTCTTGAATTAGGAGGCTGTCCCCTTTTTTCCAACTGTTCCCTTTTTTCCGAGCTCAACGGTTGGGTTTTGTGCCCCAATCCCATTCGAAGCGGCTCTTCAGAACCACGCCCGGCCCGTTGCTTCCAAGATCGAAGCCGGTTCCCAGGTTGACGCTGAACCCCGGCCTGAGTTCCCAGTCGCCTCCTACAAACAATTGATGGACTTCCGGTTGAGCGCGCGGCGGAACATTGATGCTCTCGATCTCTCCGTAGTACTCTAGCGACGGCGAGAAGGTCTTGCGCTTCCACCGCACGAGCATAGCCGGTTCGAAGTTCCACCCGTGCTGTGTGCCTGGACCGTGCAACGCGTGCTCGAAAACAGGATTGAACACGACCTGCCATCGCGTAAACTCCTTGTCCAGGATCGGACGCAGCTCAACCCGGCGTGAGTTCTCCTCGTAGCGCGTATTTTGGAACGAGAATTCCGCGACGAACCCTACTCGCACCGGAAGATCCCACGACTCGGGTGCGTAGAAATGCGGAAGCACCCGCCATCCAGCGAATTGCGGCGAATTGCCGGGTTCCCAGGCATTCAGAAACATGAACCCAAGCGCGAACTCCGGCGACACTCCGATCGTGGGCTCCAGAGTTAAATGCGTCTGGTGCAGCGTGGGAAGAAGAGTCCCATCCCGAGTCGCCGTTCCCTGAGGGTCGAAGTTTAGATGCGCTTCCAGGCTGTACTGGTGCAGCGCGAGCGGCTCATATTCGTAAACGTGAATTTCAAAAGGATCTTGTGCCTGCGCACTCAGCGCACAGAAGAACAGGATCAAGGAAAAAAGGGGACAGCCTCCTAATACAAGATAACGAGCCGTCAGTCTTCGAGTTCGGAGACTGTCCCCTTTTTTCAGCGTTACGAATCCCCCCATACCTGCCGCGCTGTTTTCGCCACCAGCCCGAGCTTGCTCCACTGCTCGTCTTCCGTCAACAGGTTCCCGTCCATAGTCGATGCGAAACCGCACTGCGGGCTGAGCGCCAGATTCTCCAGAGGCACGTACTTGGTGGCCTCTTCGATCCGCTTCACCACCTGATCCTGCGGCTCGAGCTGAGGAAGTTTGCTGCTCACCAGGCCC
>Ga0209517_10005393_pt1 | contig 16299 bp, 9 predicted proteins | sample PeaSoiMetSII2010_FD_187695 | JGI IMG/M metagenome (GOLD analysis project Ga0209517, IMG submission 187695) | Peat soil microbial communities from Weissenstadt, Germany - SII-2010 (SPAdes) (version 2) | ecosystem: Environmental > Terrestrial > Soil > Wetlands > Peat | place: Germany: Weissenstadt...
GCTGGCACTTACATTCTTCTTGCTCTCGGAATCATCGTGGTCGCCAATACTCTTGCCGACCGCTACAACAAGTCTTACGACTCCACTTCCAACAAACGCAATAGCCTTTCCGAGCAGACCGCCAAAATCGTCAATGGTTTGAAGGAGCCCGCGACGATTACTTACTTCGACCAGAGCACGCGATTCGCACAGGCCAAAGAGCAGCTCGATCTCTATGCCAATCTGTCACCAAAAGTCCAAGTAAAGTACGTTGATGCGGACAAGAATCGCCCGCTCGCCGTGGCCGCCGGCATCCACAGTTACGGCGCCGCTGTGGTTCAAATCGGCGAAAGAAAAGAGGAGGCGAAGAGTCTTACGGAAGAAGGAATTACCGGCGCCTTCATCCGCGTGCTGAAAAACAAAACCCGCACGGTCTGCTTCCTCGCTGGCAGCGGCGAGCACCGGATTGACGACAGCCAGAAGGACGGCTTTTCCCGTTTCCAGGAATTGCTCGGCAGAGACAAGTACGAGGCGAAATCCGTCGACCTTCTAGCGAAAGCCGAAGTTCCTTCGGACTGCACCGTGCTTGTCGCAGGCGGGCCGCGCGACGATTATCCGCAGCCGGAAGTGGACGCCATCAAAACCTACGTGGAGAACGGAGGCCGCGCGTTGTTCCTCCTCAACCCACCGCTCAAGATGGGCCGCGTCCAGATTGCCGATAATGACGCCCTCACAAATCTTTTGAGCAGTTGGGGCGTTACGCCCGACAAGAACCTCATCCTTGACATGAACCCCATCAGTCAACTTACGGGCCTGGGACCTGAAGTTGCGCTTGTGACACGCTACGAATCCCATCCGATCGTGGGCGAAATGAGTGGCTCCGAAACGGGGTTTCCGCTGTCGCGTTCTTTGCAAACCAAGAACACGCCGAAGACCAGCGTCGAAAAACTCTTCTCTTCGTCGCGTTCCAGTTTCGCAACCGCCAAACTCGACAGTCCAGCGGTGAACCCCGACGACCCGAAAAACGCGAGGGGTCCTTTAACCCTCGCTGCGGCCGGAACCTACGACACCGGCAAGGAAAACTCGCAGGGCCGCTTCGTCGTAATTGGCAGTTCCGAATGGGCCGCCAACTCTTTCATCCCCACCCTGGACGATAGCAACCTCGCCCTGAACACCATCAACTGGCTGGCGTCCGACGAAGATCTCATTTCCATTCGCCCGAAAGATCGTGACGAACGCCGCATCACGCTGACGCAAGCGCAATTCAATTGGCTCCGCTTCACCAGCCAGATATTGCTTCCTTTACTTGTCATTCTCGGAGGAGTTTCCGTATGGTGGCGCCGCCGCTAGATTCGGGCTCGCGCGTTCGAGCTTAATGAGGAATCTCATTTCATGAAACTCCGTGGCATCATCATCGCCGCAATCATTCTTGCCGCTCTTACCGGCACGCTGTACTGGTCCAATCACCACAAGCCGGCCGAAGGTGCTTCCAAGGCCGCGTCTGACTTGCCTCCGAAAATTCTCTCGCTGAACGAGCCCGACATCTCGAGACTCGTCCTACGGCGCAAGGGCGAGCCTGAAGTTGTGCTTTCGAGAAACGCGTCGAGCGCATGGCAAATCACTGCGCCACAGGCTCTCCCCGCCGACCAGGAAGCCGTTACCAGCCTATTGTCGACTCTTTCTTCACTCAATTCCGAACGCGTCGTTGACGATAAGGCCAGCGATCTCTCGCGATACGATCTCACCGACCCTGGACTGCAAATCGAAGTCACGACAAAAGGCAACACGCAAAAGCTTCTCCTTGGCGGGCAAACCATCACGGGCGGCTCCAATTTTGCCGCGCTTTCCGGCGACCCTCGTGTTTTCACCATCGCCAATTACAACAAATCCAGCCTCGACAAAACGGCTGGCGACCTTCGCGATAAGCGCCTGTTGACCGCCGAATTCGACAAGGTCTCGCAGATCGAACTGCTCCAGCAATCCGCTGGCAATAAACAGGACATCACTTTTGCCCGCGAAAAAGATTCCTGGCAGATCCTCAAGCCCAAACCCTACCGCGTGGAATCGTTCAAGGTGGATGACCTTGTCCGCGCCTTGAAGGACGCCAAGATGGAAACTTCTTCGAGCGACGACGGAACCAAGCTTGCCGCCGAGTTCAATGGCGCCCCTGCGTTTGTTACGGCGAAAATCGCCGGCGCTTCCGGCACGCAGGAATTGCGAATTCGCAAAGCCAAGGCCGGTTACTACGCAAAATCTTCGGTAGTCCCCGGCGTGTTCAAAGTTTCCGCGTCCCTTGGCAGCGCGCTCAACAAGCCCCTCGACGATTTCCGCAACAAGAAGCTTTTCGATTTTGGTTATGAGGAACCCGACAAGATCGCGATTCACGATGGCGCGACATCCTATTTCCTGACGCATTCGGGCACCGATTGGTGGGGAGCGGACGGCAAGAAACTCGACCCCGATACCGTGCAAACGCTGTTGGACAAATTGCGCGATCTCTCCGCAACGAAGTTTCCCGATTCCGGTTTCACTGCGCAGGCCATCGAAATCACGGTTATTTCCAATCAGAACAAGCGCACCGAAAAAGTGGCCATCGCCAAATCCGGAGACTCCTACACCGCCAAACGTCAGAACGAGCCGGCTCTTTATGAATTGACCACTGCGGCTGTCGGCGACCTCCAACAGGCCACCGCCGGCCTTAAGCCCGCACCGCTACCGGTTTCTCCGGCGGCCAAGAAGAAATAATTGCGACACGCTCAGTGTCATCCTCTCGACGTTTGTTGCTTCGTTTAAATCTCTACTTTAAAAAAGTAAGGTTTTGCATTAGAATCCGCATCTGATTCCGGCGTTTCCCCACTCATCCCGAGGAGCACAGGCCATGGCCATTGCCACCATCAATCCGGCGACCGGCGAAGTCATCCGGAAATTCGACGCGCTCAGCGACGCCGAGGTTGACGACAAAATCACGAAGGCTGCCACTGCATTTCGCGGTTTTCGCAAGACCACCATGGCCGATCGATCTCGCTGGATGATCAAGGCCGCGGAAATCCTGGAATCCGAAAAGGAACCGATTGGCCGCTTGATGACCCTCGAGATGGGCAAGACACTCGCCTCCGCCATCGCCGAAACCGAAAAATGCGCGTCCACCTGCCGCTACTATGCCGAACACGCGCCGCAATTTATTGCAGACGAGCCCATCGCCACCTCCGCAGCAAAAAGTTTCATCCGTTACGAACCCATCGGCATCGTTCTTGCCGTCATGCCCTGGAACTTCCCTTTCTGGCAGGTTTTCCGATTCGTCGCGCCGGGCCTGATGGCAGGCAATGTCGGCCTGTTGAAGCATGCATCCAACGTTCCGCAATGCGCCTTGAAGATCGAAGAGATTGTTCGCCGCGCCGGTTTTCCCGGGGATGTTTTCCAGACGTTACTGATCGGCGCCTCCCAGGTGGACCGCATCCTGAACGATCCGCGCGTCGCCGCCGCCACGCTTACCGGGAGCGAGCAGGCCGGCATACAGGTTGGCATCGCCGCCGCCAAACGCATCAAAAAGGTGGTGCTGGAACTTGGAGGCAGCGATCCCTTCATCGTTATGCCCAGCGCCAACATCGCGGAAGCCGCTGCGACCGCGGTGAAAGCGCGGGTCATGAACAATGGGCAATCCTGTATCGCCGCCAAGCGGTTTATCGTTCACGAAAAAATTGCCGAGCAATTCGAGAAGGAATTCGTCAGCCGCATGCAGGCACTGAAGCTGGGCGATCCCTTCGATCCGAAAACGGATGTTGGGCCGCTGGCCACGCCGGACGCCGTCAAGGACCTCGATGCGGACGTGCAGAAAAGCATTCAAGCGGGCGCAAAACTGCTCACAGGCGGCAAACCCGTTGCCGGCCCCGGCAATTTCTATCAGCTCACGGTTCTCACTAACATACCCAAGGAATCCCCGGCTTATCGCGAAGAACTGTTCGGTCCGGTCGCGTGCGTGTTCCGCGCGAAAACCATTGATGAAGCCATCGCCATTGCCAACGACGTCCGGTTTGGCCTGGGCGCCAGCGCCTGGACCAACGACCCCGCCGAGCGCGAACTGTTCATCAACGAACTGGAAGCGGGCATGGTCTTCATCAACCAGATGGTCGTTTCTGATCCGCGCGTTCCGTTTGGGGGCGTCAAAGCTTCCGGCCACGGCCGCGAGCTGGGGCCTTACGGCATCCGCGAGTTCACCAACATCAAGACGGTGTGGGTCCGCGAGGCCGCAAAGTAGTGCTCGCCTCGGCAGCCGCGAGGAATTCCGCTCGTTTCCGCATAGTACTGCTCCGATTGACTAGCGAGCGCGCGAAGTAGCATGATTCTGCCTCAGGCTTTTTCGGGGCGGCGCCGGTTTCCGATGTTCCACGCCCTCGCGCATGGAATCTGTTTTCGCAGGCAGCTTTTAGCCCCCTGCGGTTTTGCAGTCTTCATTTTCCAAGGGAGTGAGTGCCGTGCCAAAGACCGTTGCAAAGAAACACACCGAAGCGAAGCCCCACGCCAAGAAGCACGGCCTGACCGAAGCGCAGATTGCCGTACATTGGAAGGAAGAAGCCTACATCCGGCCTCCCGCGCGTTTCATCGCGCAGGCCAATCTGAACGACAATTACGCTCTGGAACGCTTCAGCGAGAAGAATTTCCCGGAATGTTTCCGCGAGTACGCCGAACTGCTCCACTGGGATCAATATTGGCACACGACGCTGGACACCAATCATCCGCCTTTCTGGAAGTGGTTTGTCGGCGGGCGCTTGAACGTCTGCTATAACTGCGTGGACCGCCATCTGGCCAAATACAAAAACAAGGCCGCGCTGATCTTCGTGCCGGAGCCCGAAGAAGAAAATCACATCGTCATCACCTATCAGGAGCTGTACCGGCGCGTCAACGAAGTTGCTGCCGTTCTGCAGGGGTTTGCCGGGCTTCAGAAGGGCGATCGCGTCACGATTCACATGCCCATGATTCCGGAACTGCCCATTACCATGCTGGCTTGCGCGCGCCTGGGCATCATTCATTCCGTCGTATTCGGCGGCTTCTCTGGCGAAGCCTGCGGACTGCGCGCCGCCGATTCCGGCAGCCGCGTGCTGATTTATGTGGATGGCTATCACCGCAACGGCCGTTGGGTTGACCACAAAGCCAGCGCCGATATCGCCGTCGAAACCGCAAAAAAAGAAGGCCAGGTGATTGACAAGGTGCTCGTGTGGAAGCGTTATCACCACAAATACACTTCCGACGCACCCATGATTATGGAGCGTGATTTTTTCATTGACGACATCCTGAAGGATTACCGCAACGCTGTTGTCCCGCCCGTCTCGATGGAATCGGAAGATCCGCTTTTCCTCATGTACACCAGCGGAACGACGGGCAAGCCGAAGGGCTGCCAGCATCGCACCGGCGGCTATCTTGCGTACGTGACCGGAACTGCCAAGTATTACCAGGACATTCATCCGGAGGATGTCTACTGGTGCATGGCGGATATCGGCTGGATCACCGGGCATTCTTACATCGTCTACGGCCCGCTCGCTCTCGCCGCCACAAACGTTATCTATGAAGGCGTGCCGCAATTCCCCGATGCCGGGCGTCCGTGGCGTATCGCGGAACGCCTGGACGTGAACATCTTCCATACTTCTCCAACGGCGATTCGCATGCTTCGCAAAGCGGGCGCGGAGGAGCCAAAGAAGCACAACTATCGCTTCAAGCACATGACGACGGTCGGCGAGCCTATCGAGCCGGAAGTCTGGCGCTGGTATCACGAGGTGGTGGGCAAGGGCGAAGCCGTAATCGTGGACACCTGGTGGCAGACAGAGACCGGGGGTTTCCTGTGTTCCACCAAACCCGCGCTCGATCCCATGAAGCCGGGCAGCGCAGGTCCTGCCTGCCTCGGCATCTATCCGGTGATCTGGGACGAAGAAGGCAAGGAACTCGTCACCGCGGACCACGCGGCCGGTAATATTTGCATACGAAATCCCTGGCCCGGAATCATGCAGACCATTTGGGGCGATCCGCACCGCTTCGTCGAGCAGTACTACAAGAAATACAACAAGAACCCGCAGAGCAAGGATTGGCGCGACTGGCCTTACTATGCCGCGGACGGCGCCGTGCTTCCTCCCGACGGCTATTACCGCATTCTTGGGCGCGTCGACGACGTCATCAACGTCGCCGGCCACCGCCTCGGCACCAAGGAACTCGAGTCCGCCTGCCTCACGATTCAGGAGATCGCCGAAGCTGCCGTCGTTCCGGTGGTGGATGAAGTGAAGGGCCGCGTCCCCGAAATTTATATTTCGCTGAAGCCCGGCGTCCTGCCTAAGAAGGCCATCATCGAAAAGGTCACCGCAACCATCGAAACCATGATTGGCAAGATTGCGCGCCCCAAGCGCATTCACATCGTGCCGGATATGCCGAAAACGCGCTCCGGCAAAATCATGCGCCGCGTCCTGGCGGCCATTTCCAATCATATGGACACAGGGGACATTACGACGCTGGCCAATCCCGACATCGTCGAGCAAGTGCGCCAGATCGTGCAGGGCCGCGACATCATGCCGCTGAACGAAGGCCCCGAGGACATCAAGCTGTTCGGGGACGAACGATAACGCATCCGCGCGGAGAGCGAGCACTGCTTGACCGCATCTCGGTCGGACGCAAACGATTCCGTGAATTGAGTGTGACTTACTTATGGTTGAGGAACTGCCAGCGAGGCTCCGCACATCTGTTCGGTTGCGGTCTTCACGTCGAGGTCCAATTGCGCGCTGCGCCAGCCTTTTGTGGAGCATACCTGCCACGCTTCCAGTCCGAGGGCCCCGTGCAAATCCGCGCCTTCCACGTTTGCGCCATCCAGATGCGCCTGCCGCAAAATGGCTCCCGCGAACGTGGCACCGCGCAGATCCGTCTTTGACATGTCCGCTTCCAGCAGGATGGTTCCCTTGAACTGTGCGCCGGTCATGTTCGCGCCCGCCAGCTTTGCTGCGGACAAATCGGTCTGATCCAGCATGGCCAGGGAAAGCACAGACAATTCCGCTTTCACATCGCGCAAATCCGCGTGCGACAAATCCGCCCGCAACAGGTTGGCCTGCCGCAAGTTCACGGAGTACAGCGTCGCGTGATCGAGGTTCGCGGTCGTCAGCACCGCCCCTTCGAGGTTGGCATAGGACATGTCCGAACCGCGAAAATCCGCGCCCGCAAAGTTTGCTCCTTGCGCGTCCGCCGACACCAGGTTTGCCTTGGCGGCCTGCAGCCGGTCCATATTCGCGGACCGCAACAAACCTTCTCTCAGGTTCACGCCGCGAAAGTCCGCTTCCGAAAGGCTGGCGCCTTCCAGGTTCGCGCGCCACATCCGCGCGTTCGGAAACGCGGCGTGATATCCGCGCGCGTAGCGCAGGTTGATCTCGTTCAACCGCGGCCCCGGTGCGTCGTTCGCTCCCGCGTCGCCGCTGACAGCTTTCGCTGGCGTCGCCTGGACGCTCTCCTCCGTAATATCGGCATAAGGCCGGAAGCCCACGGATCGAAACGCAATGGCCGCCCATCGTCGCGGATCGCCCTGGCCGACTTCAGGCCTGAGGTTCGCGTCCGCCGGCAATCCCCGAATCACGCCGAGAGAAAGCAGGAGCAGCACAAGGCCCGCCGCGACAGGGACGCGAACGGCCGAAAGCACATCGTGCAGGAAATGCGGCGTGCTTTCGTCGTTCCAATCGCCCGGCCGCAGCACCCGCGCCACGATGCGAGGCGTTCCACAAGCCGCCGCGCTCGCAAGCGTTATCAGGAACACGTGCAAAAGCGTCCCGCGGTAGTCCTGCATTACCAGATAGCGAAGCCATAGAAAGAAGAGCACGGCGGGCACGGCCCAGTAGACCAGCAGCCGCGCCATCACACTCTCTACCTGCGCAATCGGCGAACGTGGATCGCGCGACCACTGCAGGTGCGGCCGGATCGGCCCCACCAGATACCAACGCCCGTCCTTCTCCGGCGTCTGACCATCCGGAAACACCGCGGGTAAGGCGCCCATGCTTCCCCACAAACGCAGCAGGAGGAATTGCAGGCGGAGATACAAAACCGTCAGCAGCAGCGGCGCGCCCAGATAGAATCCTTGCAACGGCAGAATATTCGGTATTCGCGAAGTGGGCGTCGCGGACAGATCCAGCAACAGCCGCACATCCGTCGTCAGCGCCATCAGCGCGCAGGTGGCCAGGCACATCCCCATCAGCAATAGGTAAAATCCGCGCGCGGACTGCGTCGCTTCCGCAATCGTTTTTCCCCCGTCGTGCGCAGACACCGCTTCGGGCAAGGTCGCATCGAACAGGTTCGTTCCACCCAGTCGTCCCACCCACAATCCTTGCGCGCCATACAAATTCGCGCCCATCAGATTCGCGCCGGAAAACTCCGCGCCCAGCAGGTTTGCTTCACGCAGGTCGGCCTCCACCAGATTCGCCCCGCGCAAATTGGACATGGAAAGGTCGGCGCCCCGCAAGTTCACTTTTTGCAATTGCGCGCACTGCAGGTTCACGCCCGTCAGGTCCGCGCCGGCCAGATCCGCTCCGGCGAAGTCACCCCGCACGCCCGCGGTTCCTCCGCTCTCTACCCACTGGCGGTGCTGGTCCAGGACTTCCGCAAAAATCAGCAGGTCCGCGCCAACCGCGCGAGACTCCCTTGGCGCTTCGGCAGGGGGCACTTCAGGACTTGCCTCCAGATTCTCCTGCTTTTCGGGAAGCTTCGCGATCAGCCCGTTTTCTGTTTGCATCACCTGCGCTGCGCGGGGTTCCAGCGGCACTTCGACAATCTGCGTTTCCCGCAATTCAGCGGGTATTTTGGCCTGTTTCGTTTCCAGCAAGGGATCCTTTTCCGGGTTCTGCACCGACTCCTCTTCCGTCATCTGCACTTCCAGCAGTGCCAGAATCTGCGATTCGATTTCCGGATGAGGCGCGACGGATCCGAACTCAGAGAGTTCCTGCGGCGTTGCCAAACGCTCCGCAACGCGCTCAAAGAAATGTTCTTCGGACCCTTCTTTGCGTTGATGCGCCGGCGTATCCGGCATGGCACTATCCTGTGGCCTTTTAACCAAAAGGCCTATGAGATTCCCCCGGGCGGGTTCGGGCTTCAATCCATCATGACCTATGACCCCATGGAAATCGCCTGACCTAAAGTACAGGGGACACCTGAACTACACTCTGCCTTGCGATGCCGCGCAAGGGATTACTAGAGCGAGCTTGTTCCAATGGGAAAGTTGCAACACGAAGGCGGAAAGACTGACTCGGAAGATTTGACTATGGGCTGAAAACTGGATGCGGAGGACTAAGTGTCTTGCAAGCCAAACCATCGCAAACAAACAACTGCCGGGGCGCTCCGCTGAGGGGCCGAGGCACCCCGGCTATTCCCGCCCGCCTCCGCAGTGAGCGAGCAAGGAACTTGTACTGAATCTCTACTCGCGCAAACGCGCCAATTACATCTCTTCGGCGCCGCGCAGAAACTCGTACCGCTCGATCGCCGCGACTACACCGATGGCACCCTCATCGCGGGGTTCCGTCCTTTGCACGCGCCCCAGGCAGCGCACGCGCACCGGCCCGGCCAGCGTGATTTCATTCGGCAACGTCAGCAGAATCTCGACAGGAGAGCCTTCTTTAACATCCTTGGAGAGGAAGAAATAAACCCCGCGGGAGCTGACATCGCGGGATTCCGTCATTGTTTCGCCAACCGCCGCACCCGTTGTCCATCTCACGGTAAGCGGCAGCCGCATGGAAAACCTCTGAGTAGTGCGGCGTTCGGACCCGGTCAAGGCATACCTCCATGTTCGAAGGAACGAGTGTAGCCGGGGTGGGGCCAGGGAACAATAGAACTCGGGATTCAAAATGAATCCGAGGCAAAAAGGTACTAATGTACTAGGACGGGTAAACCCTCGTCCCAATTTCTGAAAGTTCCCTCATTTCATGGTTTTAGGCGGGCTCCCGCAACTCATTCAGTATGCAGGACTTCCCCGGCCCATGGCGATCGGCGCCTGCTGCGCTCACAATCCCAGCCTCGCGGCGAATGGAAACGCTCGCGGGCCGTCCGAACCGAAGAAGCCGCCAGCCGTCTGGCTAAAAGAGGAGCTTTAACGCAAGTTGGACTTCGCGTCCCGGCTGCGCTGCTTGGATCTGCCCGAAATTGGGCGAATTGATATCGTTGTCCGGCAAGCGGAAATTTACATTGTTGAAGATATTGAAAAACTCCGCGCGGAATTGCAGGCTCATGGCCTCGTGGATCTGAATGGACTTGATGGCAGAGAAATCCCACTGTTGAAAAGAAGGGCCGTCCAGGGTGTTGCGGCCGACATTACCAAACTGCCCCAGTTGCGCCTGCTGGAAGGCGCCCGTATTAAACCAACATCCCGCGGTCCTTACGGGCACAGCCACACCATTCACCTGGCACGTTCCGGAGTTTGGATCGCCCACGATATTCGGCCGGCTGCTGTAAAATCCCGAAATTTCCGGCGCGCTTCCCTGCAGGGAAGGATTGCTGGAATCATAGACGGTGAACGGCGTGTTGCTCATCAGCGTCGTAATTCCATTCACCTGCCAGTTGCCCAGAATGTGTCCGTACCAGTTCTGCGCATGGTTGAACCACGGCAAATTCCATGCGTAGCTCAGCACAAACCGGTGCCGCGCGTCGAACATGGACCTTCCGTGCTCGGCCTTTACGTCGAAGGGGTCCTGGGCCAGGTCGTTTTCACCGGCCACGCTCTGCGAAGCCGACCCGGTAATGTTGAACGTGGAGGCGTCGTCAAGCGTCTTGGAGAACGTGTAGGAAGCCAGCATGGACAAGCCATGGCTGAATCGCTTGCGCAAGCTGGCTTGCAAGGCGTTATAGGTCGAATCCGCGATACCGGCAATTTCCCCCACTGAAGAATACGTGCAGGGAGGGGAGTTTGCGGCAGTCGTGCAACCTGAGTACAGCCGCCGTTGGTCGGCGTTGTTCTGCGTCGATTGACCGGGAATGTAAACCGCCGGATTGGCCTCGATGAAGCGTGGCAGTTTGGTTCCCTTGGTGCCAATGTATCCGATCTCCAGCAGCCAATCGGTTCCAAAAGCGCGTTGTATGTTTAAGTTCCAATCCTGCGCGTAAGGCAACCGCAGATTGGGGTCCAGCGTCAACAAAGTCATCGGCTGCGCAAAACTGCCATTGAAAGGATTCTGTCCGTTATAAGGATCGGCGAAATTCGGCGTGCTGATCTGCGGTGTCTGCAGATATGGTGGCGCGCTGATGGGTGTCTGCAGCGGCCCGCCCTGTCCCGTGTAGTACGGATCGTAGAAGATCCCATACGCGGATGTCACCAGCAAGCGGCCTTTACCCGTCACGTCCCACGCCAGCCCCACGCGCGGAGCGAATGCGTCACGTTCCGTCGGAATCAGGCCACCGGGAACTCCTTCGTCCCCTGGATAAAGCAGGCCTGCGGGGGCACTGGGGAAAACCGTGGATTGCCGCCCGGGGATCCACAAATTCTGTTGATTGTGAATCTCCGTGTAAGGCGAAGGGACTTCATTCCTCAGGCCATAGTTGACGGTCAGACGCGAGGTTACTTTCCAACTGTCCTGCGCATAAAGGTTGAAAGCTTGGCCACGCAATCCCCGCGAAAAGTCCCCGCCTCCCTGCAAAAAGAACACGGGCTGGCCGAAGAGAAAACTCGCGAAGGGATTGTTCACGGGAAAGGTAGAAAACACGAAGAAGCCGTTCGTGGCGATGCCCTGCAGCACGTTGATCTGGTCGTACTGATAGCCGCCACCGAATTTAATCTGGTGCCGCCTTTTGATCCACGTCAACGATCCGGAAAAATCATAGGAATTCTGGTAGGTATTGCGCGGGCCGGTGATCGGGTCGCCGATCGAGGCATAGCCGCCCACCTGCACGAATGGCGGCCCAATCGCCGATTCCAGCGTCGGCGCGTAGGTGAATCCCAGGCTGGCGGGATCCGTGTGATTCAAGTGTTCATCCAGCAGGAACTTGTTTCTAAGGTATGAGGCCCGCAAGACTCCAACCAGGGTTGGGGAGAACGTGTGCGTCTCTTGCGCCACAAAATTCTGCGGCCGTTGATCTTCTCCAACCGGGAATCCCGGGACGTTCGCCCCTGCCGTCGAAAGCGGATCGGTCTGACTGGTTTGCCCGAAGCTGTAGCGGAAGTTCAGGGCATCCCGCTCCGTCAGATAGTGGTCCACGCGAATGCCGAATTGGTCCGAGTTTGCTACAAACGTCTGCGTGCCAACGTACGTGAACGGGCCGGAATTGGCGTGGGGATAGAAGGGCAGCAGATTTTGAGAAATCGTGTTGATGAAAGGCAGTTGATTATTGGGAATCGGTTGGCCGGTGAATTCATTGAAGAGCTGGCCATTCGAGCTGATTTGGCCCGTGATATTGTCAATGCACAGCCCCTGAGAGTTGAAGGTGCCGTTGTTCAGCGGACATTGATCGGCAAAATTGCCGCTCCGTTCCGGGTCGGAAGGCACCGTTGTCCTAGAAGTTTCGCCCTGCCGGTTGCGCACGCCTTCGTAATACAGGAAGAAGAAGGTCTTATCGCTCTTGATGGGACCGCCGAATGTTCCGCCAAACTGGTTGCGCTTCAACGGCTCCACGCTGTCCGCGAAGAAACTTTTGGCGTCCATGGCATTGTTTCGCAGAAATTCCCAGGCCGCGCCGTGAAATTGATTCGTTCCCGTGCGCGTGACGATATTCGTCGTTGAACCGGTGCTGTGGCCAAACTCGGCGTTCGCGGTGTGCGTCAGAATGCGGAATTCGGAGATCGCATCCACCGGCGGCTCCAGCACAAAGCCGCCATCCACGGTATTGAAATTGTCCGCACCGTCAATCAGGAAATCGTTGGATTCCGGCCGCTGCCCGTTCACGGCGTAGGCCTGGCCTTCGCGCAGCGTGCCCCCGGCTTCCTCCAGCCCGGGAGTAATGGGCACGACCCCAGTTTGCAGCAGGCCTAGCTGGGTGAAGTGGCGCCCGTTTAAGGGCAGGTCCAGAACCTCGCGCTCCTCGACGGTCTGGCCCAGATTCGTGGAGACGCTCTCCACGATGGGAGCGTCAGCCTTCACTTCAATTTGTTGCGTCGTGGTGCCGATGGCCAGCCGGGCAGCAATAAAAGCGGTCTGATTTACGTCGAGGGTGATTCCTTCCTGCAGGAATTTCTGGAAGCCCTTTGCTTCCACCTGCACCTTGTAGTGACCCACCGGGAGCTCGAGCAGGATGAACTTGCCTTGCGCGTCACTTGTGGTGCTTCGCGTGAAACCAGTCTCCAACTGTTTGGCGGTGATCGCGGCAGCCGAAACAACGCCGCCGCTGGCGTCCGCAACCGCGCCGCGTATGCTGCCGGCTACCTGCTGTGCCCCTGAGCTTGGCCCGAAGCCGCACGCGAACATCAGGATGCAAGACAATCTTGATAGAGTTCTCAAAGCTTCACCTCAGGATCGGATTCTCGACATCCCTACTTAAACCGCGTAAACACACTCATACGCCGCCCGCTGATTCCGTCATGCAGCGGGTTCACTCCTATTTTTTCAATGGGCCAGCGTCCGTGAACTGCCTGCGCGCTGGGCACCCCCCAGAAACTCGCAGGAGCATACGGATTCTCTTCGGGCGAGGCAATACTTCAAAAACACTAGTTGCGACTGTTTTGCAATACGTATCTGTTTTTCTTGTTGGGAAACGGAGCTTTCGCTCCGCGAGGGTTCAGGAATGATCAATCAGGCGATGGTGAATCGCGTACAGCGCCAGTTCCAGGCGGTCGGAAACGCCTAGCTTGTCGAAAATATTGTGCAGGTGATTCTTCACCGTCTGCTCGGAGATAAACAGCTTCTCGCCGATCTCTTTGTTCCGAAAACCCTGCGCCACCAGTTGAACGATTTCTTTTTCGCGGTCGGAGAGCAGCGGCTTTTCCCGGCGGGGCCCGGACTCCGAAGATTTCGCGAACGCCTTCATCACTTCGGCGGTCATGCGGTTGTCCAGCCAGATTTCGCCGGCGTGGACGCGGTGAATGCTCTTAACCAGCAGGTCCGTGGCGGACTGCTTCAACACCACGCCGCGCGCTCCCAGGCGCATCGCGCGCACAACATCGCGGTCGTCTTCCGCGGCGGTCAACACGATCACGCGCGTGGGCATCTGGTCGAAATTCACTTCTTCCAGCACGGCCAGGCCGTCTTTATCCGGCATGCGCAGGTCCAGGAGGAGAATGTCGGGTTTCAGTTTGGCAAGGAGCTTGATGCACTCGGCGCCGTTCTGGGCTTCGCCGACAATGGTAATGTCCTCGTCGCCGTCAAGCAGCTTGCGGAGGCCGTCGCGGAAGATCGCATGATCGTCCGCCATCAATACGCGAATCTGCTGTTTAGTCTTAGCCATATCAGCCGAGCGGTACCTCGATCGTCAGACGCGCACCATGGCCGGGGTTCGATTCCACGGTCAAAACTCCGCCAACCGTGCGCGTTCTTTCCTTGATGGAAATAGGACCCAGCCGCAGCCGGTCGAGCTCATCCCCCGTGAAACGTCCGGCAAAGCTGAATCCTTCGCCGTTGTCGTCCACCACCAGCGCGAGCCGGCTATCGTCCTGCGACAGTTTTACCACGACATGGGAAGCCTTGGCATGCTTTTTTATGTTGTTGAGTGCTTCACGGTAAATCTGGAAAAGCTCCCTGCAAACCCGGTCCGGGGCGTGTAATTCGGCGGAATCAATCAGTAAATCCAGGGCTAGTCCAGACTCGTTCCGGAAGCGCTCCGCGAACCCTCTCATCAGGTCCACCATGTCCGCCGATTGCACACGCAGCGGCCGCAGGTCCGTCACCATGTGCCGCAGCTCCCCGCTTTCGTTCCTCACCGTCTGTTGCAGCGAAGTCAGCCCTGCTTCCACATGTTCCGGTTGCGTGGAAACCTTCCGCCGCAACACATCAATCTGGATCTCGATGCTCAAAAGCGTCTGCAGGATTCCATCGTGCAAATCGCGCGAAATTCGCGAGCGTTCCGCCTCAATCGCCCGCGCCCGCAAGTGCCGCAGCAGAAAAACGCTCTCGATGGAAACGCTAACGTGCCGTGCAATGCGCTCGAACCACGCCAGATCTTCTTTCGTAAATCCAGAATGTCCCGGACGGCGGTTCACAAGGAACAGCCGCCCCGCCGGATGCCCGTCCTGGTCAAATGCCACGCTCAGAAAATTCTTGATTCCGAACTCCTGCAATGTCGGACCCGGCACGCGCGGCACGTTTTTCAGCGCCTGCCCGTTCCGCCGGTCCCAGCCGAACGCCGCGCCCCTGCCTGCCACAGAGTTCCAGCACAGCGAGGCTTCCATATCGTCCAGCAGGAATCCGTCCGCGCGCGTCAGCGGAAGGTTTTCCGGAGCCAGCCGTTCGCTTTCTCCCGATTTCAGTTGCCACAGAAAAATGCGTTCCAGGTCTACGTCGCGAAACGCCAGCAAAGCGACTTCCGTGTGAAACTCCGCGCACAACTCTTCCAGCAGAAGGCGAAGCGATTCCGCCAGACCCAGGTCCACGTGCATCGTGTTCGCTACGCGTGTCAGGAACGCTTGCTGCGCGGCAAAGCGCCGGTTGCCGTCCCCGAGGAAAGCCATTCCCGCGGCTCCCAGGAATGAAGCTGAAAAAAACGATATTAGGTAAAGCAAATCCCTGGGTTGGGTTGACGGAGCCCCCCTGTGCATATCCAGCGCGAACCCTAGCAACAACAGGCCGAAGCACAGGAAGCAGGAAAAGCGCAGGCTCCATCGGTAAGCCGCCGCAAATGCCACAAAAAATAGCAGGAACCATGCCGGCAGGAGTTCCGGCGAAATGTACAGGAAGACAACCAGCACCAGGATGTCGCAGAGCAGCGGTAGCCGCCAGTTGTAGCGCCGCAGCGCCCGTTCCAGCAGCACAATCACGATTGCCGCAGCGAAATAGGCAATCAGGAACGAAAGCGGCCGCCCCACTTCCCGCGCGGGACGCATTTCCATCAGGCATAGCACCGCCAGCATCGCGACTACCGGCCGCGCGTAGGCCAATTGCAGCTCGAAATGGAGACGGTCCGATGCTTGCGGGTTCATGCGCGGGGACACGCTTCCCTCGCCCCAGTTTACCAACTCCTGTGCCTCGTTTTTCCTGGGCACCGGCCAGCGTTTCCTCCTCGTTAAGAGTAAACACGACAATCCCGATCGCCCCGGTGGCACCGTGGCACAGTCACTCCTGTGCTCTTAGGTTCCTCTTCTCTTTCTCTGCGCTCCTCAGCGTTCTCTGCGCCTCTGCGTTATCTTTGGCCTGTCTTAGACTCTTGCACCCTTCTACTTTTTCACTCTTATACCTCTTCTCTTTT
>Ga0209517_10005396_pt1 | contig 16295 bp, 6 predicted proteins | sample PeaSoiMetSII2010_FD_187695 | JGI IMG/M metagenome (GOLD analysis project Ga0209517, IMG submission 187695) | Peat soil microbial communities from Weissenstadt, Germany - SII-2010 (SPAdes) (version 2) | ecosystem: Environmental > Terrestrial > Soil > Wetlands > Peat | place: Germany: Weissenstadt...
GTTCTGGGCGAGCGTGTTCCTACCTGACACTACGGAGACTATCGTCGCGAACCAGTGGTATCACATCGCGCTGGCTTACGATGGCGCAACCTTCACCGTTTATGTCAACGGCGTGGCCCGGACATCCGGGACCTACAGCGGGTTCGTGCAGGATGGGAACGTCCCCTCGGGCGGCGCCGCGAACTACAACTACAATTACACCGGCGCCGGCAGCGGCCCGATGGTGCTCGGCTGGCGCAGTGATGTTGATTTCAACCCCTTCGCCGGCACGATGGACGATATCGCCGTTTACAACAAGGCGCTCACGCCGCAACAAGTCCAGAATCACTTCCTGAACACCGTCCGGCTGACGATTACGAAGTCTGGCAGTGAGGTGGTGCTCTCCTGGCCGTTCGGCACGCTACAATCAGCGCCTGGCGCCACCGGCACCTACACCAACGTGCCCGGGGCAACCTCACCACTCACTAACGCCCCAACGCAGGCGGTGAAATTCTATCGGGTCCAGATGCAATAATCGCGCCCGAAAAAGTCAAGACGAGAGGCCGGGCGGCTGAGCCCCGGCCTTTCGTTTTTGGTTGGTGGCGAGCCGTGAGGTTCGGGCGCGAGCCTTTCGCGGGGGGTCGGAGAGCCGTGCTCCGGGGGAGGAGGTTTCATTGAGCCCCGAAAGCGTTCGGGGTAGGAACATTGGACATTGAGCATTTTTCATCTTTGATTGATGAGCATGCTGGCGGGGGCTATTATCTGGTCGCCCTTCCAGGGCTTCGATTTAGTTGCCCAATTGTTTCGGAGGTGCTGTTCCCAGCGGGCGGCGGCGGGTCATAGACCCGCGCTCCGCCGCGCTAGGTGGCCTGTGCGGAGCCGAGGCTTGCTTGCCCAGAGGTTGGGCAGGAGCCGCGCCCTGCCAGAGTGTGAAATATCCGGGGCTAAGGGCTTCAACCGCCGCATAGGAAATAGTTTGTCGTGGCCACAGGGGCATACTATTTTTCAAACGAATTAACGACATGAGCCCAACGCTACCAACGCAGCAGCGAGCCGTGCAACTGGTCGGACCGGACCAGTTGCGGATCAATGAAGCCAAGCCGGTGTTCAAACCCGGGCCACACCAGGTGCTCGGGCGGGTGGAAGTCGTGGGGCTCTGCTTTTCGGATCTCAAGCTGCTCAAACAATTCTCCGGCCATGCCCGCAAATCGGAGGTGGTGGGGGGCATTGACCCGCAGGCGTTGGGCGAAATGCCGCACTATGTGCCGGGGGACAAGCCTACCGTTCCGGGGCATGAGACGGTCGTCCGCCTGGTCCAAGTGGGTCCGGGCGTGACGCGCTACCGGGTGGGCGAACGGTATTTGCTGCAGACCGATTACCGGTGGCTGCCGACGCGCGGCTCGGCATCGGCCTTTGGCTATAATTTCGAAGGCGCACTCCAGGAGTACGTCTTGCTGGATGAACGGGTGGTGACTGCGCCCAATGGCGAATCGATGCTGCTCCCGGTGCCGGAAGAGTTATCGGCCTCGGCGCTGGCCCTGTGCGAGCCCTGGGCGTGTGTCGAGGATGCCTACGTCGAGCGCCAGCGGCAGAAGCTCAAACAGGAGGGGAGGATGTTGGTGGTCGGCGAAACCCAGGTTGAGCCTGAGCGATTAGACAACCTGTTTGCCCGTTTCGGGAAGCCTGCGGACGTGACCTGGAAGACTGGCGGAGAGATCGCGGCGTTGTCGGACGCCGGGTACGATGACGTGGTTTATTTCGGGAGCAACGCCGAGACGGTCGCGAGGCTCTTTCCTAAAGTTGGTCCGCGGGGCCTCTTCAATATCGTTTTGGGCGGAGGCCGGTTTGGGCAGCCGGTGGTTTCGCAAATTGGACGGGTCCATTACGGGGCTATCCGCCTCATCGGCACGACGGGTTCCGACCCGGCGGAGTCGATGAGTTATATCCCGGCCACGGCCGAGTTGCGCGCGAACGATAGGATAAACATCATAGGCGCGGCTGGGCCGATGGGCACGATGCACGTGATTCGCGACCTTTGCCAAGGGGTGCCGGGGGTGAAGGTGTTTGCCGGGGACCTGAGCGACGAGCGTTTGGCGATGCTGGAGAAACTGGCGGCAAACCTGGCGCAAGAGCATCACGTCTCGCTCCATACTTACAATCCGTCCAAGGAGAAGCCGCCCGAGCCCTTTGATTACATCGTGCTGATGGCTCCGGTGCCGGCACTGGTCGTGCAAGCGGTGGCTTCAGCGGGCAAACGCGGTATCATCAATATTTTTGCGGGCATCCCGGCGCACGTAACGGCGGAGCTGGACCTGGACAGCTATCTTGCCAAACAATTATACTTCATCGGCACGAGCGGCTCGACTCTCGACGACATGAAATTGGTGCTGGCCAAAGTGGTGTCGCGCCAACTGGACACGAATTTATCCGTGGCGGCGGTGTCTGGCCTGGACGGGGCAATTGATGGGATACGGGCGGTGGAGAAGAACCTGGTGCCGGGGAAGATCCTGGTCTATCCCGCGTGCCGCGGGTTGAAATTGACGCCGCTGCCGGAGTTAAGCGGCCAACTTCCGTTGACTGGTGGGCGCTGGAGTAAAGAAGCCGAAGAGGCGCTGGCGGGATCGAGCCGGGAAAAGCTCCACCTTCCATGAATGACATTGGGACGATGAACCGGGTTGAGAGAAAACGAGCCCTCACCCGGACCCTCTCCCCTTCCGAAGGGGAGAGGGAGAAGCGTCGCGAGTGGGGTGGCGGTTGGAAGTGCTCACGCGCCAGCAGTTCGTGTGACCTGCCGATTGGAAATCGGCGATACAGCAGGTTGAAAACCTGCGCTACGGGAGTCGGAACGCGCGAGCGGTTCATGGGAAGGCTTGTTGAGGGTGGGAAACCATGATTGGCGCCAGCCTTGCGGGTAAAAGCGCCATCGTGACGGGCGGCGCGCAGGGATTGGGGCAGGCGGTATCCGAGCGGTTAGCGCAGGAGGGATGCGGCGTCCTGATTGGCGATGTGAATGAGGCGGGTGTGCATGCGACCGCCGCAGGGATTGGGCAGAAAACCGGCCAACAGGTGCTGGGCATGAGAGTGGATGTGACGCAGGAAGGACAGGTGCAGGCCCTGTTCGAGCGGGCGGTGAGGGAGTTTGGGCGCGTGGACGTGGTGGTGGCCAATGCGGCTATTTTGATCGCCGAGCCGATCACCGAGGCGGACGCCGAGAAGTGGAAGGCGGTCATGACGGTCAATCTTTTTGGGTATTTCCTGGTGACCAAGCACGCCTGCCGGATTATGAAGGCGCAACGCAGTGGGTCGATTATCAATATCAATTCGAAATCGGGAAAGAAAGGCAGCGCCGCTAATTCCGCCTATGCGGCGAGCAAATTCGGCGGGGTCGGCCACACGCAAAGCGTGGCGCTAGAGATGGCGCCCTACAACGTACGCTGCAACGCGATCTGCCCCGGCAACCTGCTGGATTCGCCGCTGTGGACTGACCAGGAAAAGGGCTTGTTTGTGCAGTACCTGCGCGCGGGCAAAGTCCCGGGGGCCAAAAGCGTGGAGGCGGTACGCAAGGCTTACATGGACCAAGTGCCGATGAAACGAGGGTGCACCTACGAAGACGTGTGCAACGCCGTGGTGTTCCTGGCCTCGGACCTGGCCTCGTATATTACCGGGATCGCGCTGAGCGTTACGGGCGGGCAGGAGATGAATTGAGCCGAGGAGTGGGCGCAGGCAAAGATGGATCTCAAAAAAGCGCAAACGGTTAATGACAAGCAGTTAAATTCGTGGCATAAGAGACCTATGACGTATGCCGACTGGATCAGGGGCGCAAGAAAGGACCAAAGTAAGCATACTCAGGAGCTTTGCCGAACCAGGGCCGAGGGGGCGAGCGTGACTTCGCCGGCGCGCCACGTCTTAGCGGTCAAATCGTTTGGGCGTGCGTTCACCTTGATCGAGTTGCTGGTGGTAATCGCCATCATCGCGATATTGGCATCGATGCTTTTTCCTGCGTTGGCGCGGGCAAAGGCGAAGGGTCGGCGCACCGGCTGCTTGAACAACCTGAAGCAGATAGCGATCGTGTTCCAAGTTTACACGGACGAGTCGGCCGATACCTTTCCACCGCATCGGAACTCACTGGAACCGGACGGCAACAGCGATCCGGCACTATCGGTTCATGATTGGTGGGGAACGACCATCACGGGACATGCCGGTGATGTGCGTTACACGAACAACCTTTTCCACTGCCCGGCTTTGACCGGCAAAATAACGACTTATGGGCTGACCTGGGAGTGGTCGTTCGACTGCAACTTCGTCGGCTACGGCTATAATGGGTATTTTTTGGGTTATCATCCGTACGGCCCGACTCCGGCCGTACAGACGTTTTTGGGTTATACTTTTGCCAGTGCCCCAATCTTCAAGCGCAGCCAGGTTCTGCACCCAAGCGATTGTCTGCTGATCGGCGACAAAAACCCTTATCATAATGTTTGGGGGAGCAGCCTGTGGTGGCCAACCGCCTACATGGATCCGGTGCCGAATCAGGATAACAATGAGGGTATCGATCCGGTGCGGCACCTGGGAACGGGCGCGATGGCCTTTACTGATGGGCACGCGGAAACGCGCAAAGACAAAGGCATCAACCCCCAAGGTCCGTTGGGGAACACCATACCGGCCTTGACGAATTCCCGCTATTGGGACCCCTTGCAGCCCTGCCCGTACTGAACCGGCTGGCTACTTGGGTTCTGGGGCCGGATGGTTGGGGAGGTGTCGTTGGGCGAGTTGGCGCGACAAATAGGTGTCCGGCGGCGCTTGCTGCCAGGCCGAATACCAGATGTCTCCGAGCAACTGACCCGATTTGAGCAACTGGCCTTCGAGGAAGGCTGCCCCCTCGTGGCCGGTTTCGCCTTCGCCAGAGAGCTTGCCATCTTTCTCCATCTGATAAAGCGGCTCAACCAACTTGTTCTGTTCGAGGATGAAAGCGATGGCGACTTGGAACATCTCCTCGGGCTTGGCCGGATGACCGTTGAGGGCCGGTATCTGGGCCGGGCGAAGGTTGCCTTGCAGAACCTTGAGATTGGCACCACCGATTTTGCGGAAGAAGCCCCCGTCGATCCAGCCGTGGAAACTGCGGTTCGTAGTGTAGTGGTTGGGATTGTTGCCCACCCAGCCGTTAAAATGGAGGGTAGTGTGCAGAGGTTGCGAGGCGTCTCCGACGTAGTGGCCCATCACGCCCATGACGTAGATGACGTCAGCCTGGGCGTTGGCGATTTCGTTCTCGGTGCCGCCACCTTCCTCGAACGTTCTAAGGTAGGAGAAGCACGATTTCAGCTTGGAATAATGCTCGGCAATGGTCCAGGGCAGCAACCCGACTAGCTGACGTGTGTGGTCGGTATCGAAGGCAGGGTCCGGCGGAGGAAACTTCTCCGGGTGTTGGCTGCGGACAATGGCTAATTGCTCCTCGAAGTCGTAACGGAAAACGGGCAGCAGCTCCGGCTTGAGGCCATAGGCCTCTAGCTCTTCCAAGTCGATATAATGGTCCGGGCCGTTGGAATGCTTGAGCGGCAGGTCCTGGACATTGCGCCAGCGGTCGGGTTCGCCAGACAGGAAAGCTACCCGCTCGGCAGCGGCAGGCGTCTTGACAAAGGCCGGGAAGTTAGCCGGCAAGGAGGCGAGGGCCAGTTGGTTGACGACCCGGTGCCCCTCATAGTCCCAAGCGCCCGCCGGCGTTGCGGCCATCGAAAGGAGGCACCAGGCAAGCGCGGCGAATTGGCAGTTCTTCACGAACCGCAAGGCTCGGTTCATGGGGAGCCCGGATTCGCTTTTTCGTATGTAGTCGGGGCATGAACCTGGACGAGGGCGATGGGTTTGATTGCAAATTGAAAATTGCAAACGGAAAATTAACCCCTCACCCCGACCCTCTCCCCTTCTGAAGGGGCGAGGGAGAAGCGTCCGCGGGTGCGGTGGCGGCTGGGAGTGCTCACGCGAGGACAGTCCGTGCGGCCTGCCGATTAGAAATCGGCGATACAGCAGGTTGAAAACGTTGAAAACCTGCGCTACGAGAGTCGAACCGCGCGTTCGGTTCATGGGGAGCCCGGATTCGCTTTTTCGCATGTAGTCGGGGCATGAACCTGGACGAGGGCGATGGGTTTGATTGCAAATTGAAAATTGCAAACTGAAAATTGACCCCTCACCCCGACCCTCTCCCCTTCTGAAGGGGCCGAACGGGCGAGGGAGGACTCTTCCGCGATCCGGGTTTAGTGCAGGTTTATGGCCCCGACGCACGTCAAACGAAACAAGGCTTTTCATGAATGAAATTCGAACGTTAGCTCAGAATACCGGTGGTGGTTGGGAATACAAACCAGAAATGGCCGGAGAAGAATGACGCCTCGAACTCCGTATGTTCCTACGGTTGCGCCCACGGCCTCTGGGGCGCTACAATCGTGCGCGTGACTGGTTCGCCTGTCGAGAAGAAGCCGATACAGGTTGCGATCGTTGAGGATGACGAGGAAATTCGCGCCAATCTGGCTCATCGCATTGGCGGGAGCAGCTTGTTTCGGCTGATCCGCAGCTACGCGGACGCGGAATCGGCTCTGGCGGATTTGCCGCAACGGCAGCCGGAAGTAGATGTGGTGCTTATGGATATCAATTTGCCGGGGTTGGACGGAGTGGAATGTGTGCGGCAATTGAAAGCGAAGATGCCGGGGGTCCAATTCATCATGCTCACGGTGTACGAGGACAGCAATCGGTTATTTCGGTCATTGATGGCAGGGGCGAACGGTTACCTGCTGAAGCGGGCGGCGCCGGACAAGCTTTTGGCGGCGATCCAGGAGGCCCACGAAGGGGGGGCTCCGATGACGCCGGAGATTGCGAGGCGAGTAGTCCAGCATTTCCGGGGCTCGCGTGAGCCGGCGGCGGGCCTACCCCAGTTGACGGGGCGCGAAACGGAGGTTTTGGAGCAGTTGGCGAAGGGCTTTCGCTACAAGGAAATCGTGGAGAACCTGCACATCAGCATGGGGACGCTCAACAGCTATATTTCCAGCATTTACGAGAAACTCCACGTTCATTCGCGGACCGAAGCGGTAGTGAAGTACTTTCAGCGTTGAGGCGTGAGTGCCCGCAGAAGGGCAAAATTGGATGTTAAAGGTGAACCGGCGGTGGGAAAACCATAGGAATATATGGTTTACGGCGGGCTGGGGTTTGTGAGACCATCAGGCGTCTAGCCCCAAAAGAGAGCTAATCTGGTTGCGGGCAAACTCAGCTAAACTAGTGAAATAAAAACGAAACCGATGAAACCTAAATCCCTCGCTACAATCAACCGCCTAATCCCTCTGGCGGCTGCCTTAACCCTCGCGCAGGCTGTTCGCGGCACAGATGTGTACACCCCTGTGCCGCTCACCCCGGGCAGCTTCAACGCCGACATGGTGGTCGAAAAGACCGCCGTGCCGCCGATCGAGAATTACATTAACGCCTGCCTGGATGGCGGCACCAACCTGACCGGCAACACTTGGTTTGAACAGGGCTACTACCCTGGCGTCGGTGGTGGCGGCCAGTTGGCCTGGGGTTTGCCGCCCCACGGCTCGACTTTCGAGGCACAGTACCTTCCAGACGGCACACTGGGCCCGGATACCAATTTCGTTTATAGCATGGCGCCGGACTACACGACAAACAACGCCCTGTTCATCAGCCTGAACAACGGTCCTAGCGCCGCCCAGTTGACGATCACCAATCCGACTCCGTTTCTTGGCCTATCGGTTTTGAACGCCTCAGGCAACGGTGGCGAGACCATCGGCTACCAAGTCCAGCACCAAGATGGCAGCGTTGAAACGGGAACGTTTGTTTCCGCGGATTGGTGGCATGGGAATGGCTCGGCCCCCTATCCAGCCTGGATGGCATTCTGCCTGATCAGCGTGGATGGGGGCAATCTTCAGCAACAAGGCGGCAACAACGGCGATCTATATCACAACGAGATTACGCTCACCAACACCACGAGTCCGGTGGTCGGCATTGGCTTTACCAACATGGGGGGCGGTGGCGGCGGCCGGATGGGCGTCTTTGGCATCAGCGGTTCGACTGACGGGGTTTCGTTCACCAACCCACTGGCATTGACCGGGTTCAATGCGGACCTGATCATCGAGACCAACGCGCGGAACTGGAGCGCCAACGTGGCGTACTGCACAGCCACCATGGAGCGGGGCACTAATCTGTGGGGCGCGGTATATATGGAGCGTGGCTTTGGCGGCCAGAACCCTGCCTACGGCTTACCCCCGGCGGGCAGCACCGTTACCAACGCGGGTGGAGACCATGCGTTCGTCCTGGCGCCCAGCTACACGGCCGCGAACATGATGGCCGTGTGCAGCAACGGCTGGGGACCTCCGGGTGGCACCTTCACCCTGAGCAGTCCCGCGGCGTATAATGTGATTTCCCTGGTGGGCGGCGCCACCTGGGGCCCCAAGTACGTCGATATTACCGTCCATCACGGCGCGAGTAGCGAAACCATTAGCGCAGTATCTATTCCCGATTGGTTTAACAGCTCGGGGACGCTCACCCCGGCCCAGAACAATGGTTTTGCTGCAACGCTGGGGCTAGCAACCGGCGCCGGTTTCCAAACAGACAACAGCTCGTTTCATGTTGGCAACGTATCCCAATACCGGCTTTTCGCCGTCGATGTCCCGCTGGGCGACACGACCGACCCGGTGACCAGCGTTGATTTGGTGTACAACCAAACCGTGAACGTGGGCAACAGTCCCAGCGGCGTCATTTTCATTGCCAGCCTCTGTGGCAGCAACAACGCCGCGGCAACGCCTGGCTTCCAGCCCGTGCCGGTGACTGGCTACAATGAGGATATGGTGATTGAGAAATCGGCTGTCCTGCATCCGCTGGGCCTCTACAATGCGACCACGGCCTCAATGGACGGCGGCACCAACAACACGGGCAACACTTGGTACGAACAGGGGTTCTACAAGCAGTTCCCCACGACGGGCTTGCCTGCGGCCGGCTCGACGTTGCATAGCATCGCCCAACCGGCATCCTACCAGATGCCGGCGAGCTATACGGCCAACAATGCCGTCTATGTGGATGCCACTCATACCAACGCCAATCTGACTCCCACGGCTCCCGCAATCTATACCGCATTGTCGGTCCTCAGTTCGGATGCCAACGGGCAGGTGACCAACTTGTTCATTGTGCAGCATGATGACGGCACGCAAGAGTCTGCAACGCTCGTCTCCCGGGATTGGTTCAACAACACGCCCTACGCCTTCACTTCCCTTGGGCGCGTCAACCTGGACACGCCAGCGATCAACAACGACCCTGGTCACACGGGCACGCCCAACCCCAGGCTCTATGAAGCGCAGTTTGGCCTGACCAACAACGTCAGCCCGGTTACCAATATTGTGCTCCAATACTCGGGCGCTCAGAACACCACCAGCGGCCGCACGGCCCTGTTCGCGGTGAGCGGTGCGACTGGGTCTTACCCGGTCATCTTCCGAAGTGCCTCACAGAACACGAATACTGCCATTGAAGGCGTCACCCTGATCTTCTCCGCCACCACCGCCGGGGGCGCCACGCCAATTGCGTACAACTGGCAGGTCCAGGCGGGGACCAATTGGGTCAACCTCACGGATGGGCAAGCGGGGGTCTCAGGCTCTGAGACCCTGACATGCACCATTGCCACCTACCCGGGCTGGATGACCAACGCAGGCAGTCCGATTAACGGCACGTGCTCGTTCCGGCTCCAGGCTTCAAATGCCGCGGCCATAGTCTATGCCCCAACGCTGAACGTGAACTTGTTCTCGGGCTATCCGGACCTGCCGGCACCCGGCGACCCGGTCACCACTTTTGGTGCCGGCACGGGCGATGCGGGTCCTCAGGGAAACATTGACGACCTCGTCGGCGGGAACCCGGACGTCAAGTGTCTATGGTTCGCCGCCGCCAATTGTGGCTTTAGCACTATTCCTTCCGTCGGCAGTTCGATTGCCCAAGCGATTCGCCTTTACTGGGGTAACGACTCTGACGGCCGCGACCCGGCAACAGTCATCCTGGATGGTTCCAATGATGGCGGAACCACCTGGGTTAATATTTTGCCGCAGACGGGCATTACTCACAACACCGCTCGCAATAGCGCGGCCTCAGTGGCGCCCAATCCGTTGACTCAGGCGGTGCAGGAGTTTAATTTCTATTCCAACACCACCGCTTACACGAGTTATCGGGTTACCTTCCCGACGGTCTTTAATGCCTCTTCTGGTGGCAACCTCACGCAAATTGGCGAAGTCGAGATTCTCGGCCAATCGCTTAACACGGCGCCGCCCGCCTTCACCGTTCAGCCTCCCGCCGCGGAGACGGTTTATATGGGTTCGTCGCCAACCTTTAGCGTTGCGGCTAGTGGTGCGCCAATCCTGCATTACCAGTGGTTCAGCAACAACGTCCAGATCGCCAAAGCGACCAATACCAGCTTCACGCTGGTCAACGCGCAACTGGCCAACTCTGGTAATACATTCTACTGCAACGTGAAAAATGCCAACGGGAACCTCAACAGTTCCACGGTGACACTCACGGTTATCCCCTTGCCTAGCCAGCCTTATCCGCTGGCCGTGTTGAACGACCATCCGATGGCCTTCTATCAACTCAACGAGGCCGACGACAACCTAACGGACGGGAATGACGGAAAGCTCTGCAACGATTACGTGGGCGGCTTCTTCGGCATTTACAGCAACGCCGTTCTTAGCCAACCGGGTTACAATACCAACCTGGACACGAACACGGCCGCCCTGTTTGGGTCGTTCGCCACGTCGGACAGCATGGCCTACAATATTCCCATCAGCTTCGGGGTGGCTGCCGGCCAGAGCGCGGCCTTCTCAATCGAGGCCTGGGTACAGGGCGCCAGTGGCACGCTCCAAGGTCACGACGCGGGCTTGGTCACCATAGGCTACGGCGGATTCGAGCAGTTTAACCTCGATACTGGCGGGAACGACCCGACTCACGACTTCCGCTTCTATGTCCGCGACGCCACTGGGAACACCCACGGGCCGAATGGCACGAAAACACCGGACGATGGCCTGTGGCATCACGTGGTCGGCGTGTGTGACGAGGCGCACAGCAACGTGGTGCTCTACATTGATGGCATCCAAAATGCCATCACTGAGGGCGCGATCAACGGGCTGGGTATCCTGGCTCCCACGACGCCGCTTTCCATCGGTTCGCGCCGTTCGAGCACGGTGAGTGGTTATGATGATCAATTCATCGGGACCATAGACGACGTAGCTCTCTACAACTATGCCCTGAGTCCGAGCCAGGTCTTAGCGCATTACTATGCGGCGGAGAAGCCGCCGGTCTTCTCGTTACAGCCCAGCAATACCACAGCCAACGAGAACACGACGGCCGTGATCGACTCCTCGGCTTACGGGCCGGGCACTTTGGGCTATCAATGGTATCAGTCGTCCGATCTCGTGACTTGGACGGCGGTTTCGGGGCAAACCAGCAACAACCTGGTGCTGCCCAATGTTTCCGGCGCCGCGCCGCCTACCGGGCAGAACGGCGAGTCCTACGAGGTCGTGGTGACCAACAACTACGGGGCGACGACCAGTGCGGTTGCGCTGTTGACCGTCAACAGCGGCCCGCCCTCCTTTGTGGTCAATCTTCCGGCGACGCAGCTTGCGATCGCGGGGAGCACGCTCACCCTTGCAGTCGAGGCCGGCGGGAGCGCGCCCTTTACTTACCAGTGGACGCACGCTGGCACCAACCTGATCGATAATGGCCGCATCTCCGGCAGCCAGGGCACCGCGCTGATGATCGGGGACTTGACGTTGAGTGATGCGGGGGCTTATCAAGTGGGCGTCCTCAACGCCCAGGCGGGTGGCATCCCAGTGCTTAGCCAGAGCGATGCGCTCACCGTGTTGCCCGACCTCGGTTTCGGCGGCGATGGCCAAGGCTGGCAACTCCAGGGCACTGGGCAACAGAAAATCGTCAACAATGTGCTCACAGTGAGCGATAACGGTCAGAGCGAAAATGCCAGTGCTTACTTCACCAACCAAGTGTATGTGGGCAGTCCGTTCGTGGCTTCGTTCACTTACCAGGTCGTGGGCGGCCTTCCCGGCGCCGAGGCCGATGGGACATGCTTCGTGCTGCAGGATGATCCCCGCGGGCCCTCGGTGTTGAGCGGCGGCGGCGGCTCGTTTGGCATCTCCGGCGTTGCGCCGAGTGCCGAATTCGAAATCAACCTCTACACCGGTGTACCCGCTAATCTAGGCGGCGAAGGTATTGCCTTCAACATCAACGGCAACCTTGGCAACGTCAACGGACAGCCGAACCTGCCCACCGCACCGGTAGTCCTTGACACCGGGGATCACATCGAGGTCAAGTTGGTTTACGTCAACAACATCGTGACGGCGACGCTTACGGAAGTCGAGACGCACGCGACGTTCTCGACGAGCTTTAACCTGAACCTCCTGGGGACTGACATCCCGAGCCTGCTGGGCAGCGACTGGGCTTATGCTGGGTTCTCGGGCGCCACTGGCGGTGTGTCCTCGTACCAGCAGGTGAGTGACTTCGCGTTCGCGTCGTTGCCCGAGCTTTCGGTGCGGAAGAGTGGCAACTCGGTCATCCTCTCCTGGCCGCAGGTCACCGGCAACTTCATCCTGCAGTCTGAGACGGATCCGACGTCGGGTACCTGGGCCAACGTCAACGCTCCCGTGGATGTGGTCGGTGGCCAGAACCAAGTCACCGTGCGGGAGTCAACGAGCGCTCAATTCTATCGGTTGGCGCTGGAACTCCATTAACGGCGCTTAACCTTACGACTCGAAGTACTTAGCCAACGAAGGCCGGCCCTCGGGCCGGCCTTCGCCTTTTTGGGCCAGAAGAGGCCCCGACTGGGTGACGGGGCGGTCTGCGATATGGACGACAATGCCGTGCGCGTCACTTCGCGCGCGCGGTTCGCGTGTCCCGAACCGACGGCTCGCCGTTGCGTTCGTGGGCGGGCAGGGGACTGCCCGCCCTACCTGACCGTGACTTGGCCGAGTTGGACATTGCATGAGACCGTGGTGCCCTGGCCCGGGGCACTAGTGAGGGAGAACTCTCGCCCTGGGCTCGCCATGCGTTTGCGCATATTTTCCAGGCCGTGGCCTTTGCGTCCGTTGCTCGTAACGGCGGGATCGAATCCGCATCCGTCGTCAGCTATGACAACGTGAGCCAGGGCGTTGGAGCAAGAGACTTTCACCCTCACTTCGGAGGCGTGCCCGTGCTTCATCACGTTATTGAGCGCTTCCTTGACAACCAGGAACAAATCATGGCGAAGCTCAGCCGGGAGCGACAGGGGGGGCAAACCGATCGGCATTTCGAGCCTGAGCTTGACTGCGCTACCTTCGAAGAACTGGTTCGCATACTGACTGAGGTAACCGATGAGCGCCTCGAGCGTGTCGTTTTCCGGGTTCACCGCCCAGACGATTTCGTCCAGTGATTGGACGGTGGCGCGGGCAAGGGTGACAATTTTGCCGACGTGGGTTGCTGCCTGATCGCGCCGGGAAAGGTCGTCATGGGCGCGTTCGCCCAGCATCATAATCCGCGTTAGACTGGAACCGAGATCGTCGTGGATGTCTTTGGCAATTCGGGCGCGCTCCCTTTCGATGGCCTGTTCTCGTTCGAGTGACTCCAGCCTTCGTTGCATTCTCCTTTGCGTAAGGTAGCGGGTGACAACGCCCGCACTGCCCAGGGCAGCCAGGCCGGCCAACGTCCGGAACCACCAGGTTTGCCAATAATGCGGCAGCCAGACGAGGGTGAGGGTGGCCCCGGTTTCATTCCAAATGCCCTGATGGTTGCAAGCGATGACCCGGAAGCGGTAATGCCCCGGATAGAGATTATTGTAATGTGCCGTACGGCGCGTGTTCGCATCAATCCAGTCCAAATCAACTCCCTCAAGGCGATAGCGAAACAGGCACTTTTCCGGAGCGTGGAGATCCAGGGCCGTGAAGGCGAACTCCAACTCACCCCGGCCAGGCGGCAAGGTTAAAGGCCGAGTGAATTCCCCCGTGACCGATTCGCGGGCGGATGGGACAGGCAGTTTCTTATCCGCGATCACTTGCTCGATATAGACAGGCGGGGATGGCGGGGGCAGTTCGATGCGCGGTCCGATCGCCACGAGGCCTTTGGTCGTTGGGAACCACAGAGTTCCATCGTGAGCCTTCCAAGCTGCGGGCTTGGCTGTTCCGTTGCACAAGGAACTTTCCATCCCTTCGGTTTTGCCGTAGGTGACACTGACGATCCGCTTTGTGTCTCCCCGGTCCAGCGCGTCCAAATCGCTCTTGCGGACGCGGAAAATGCCTCTGGAACAGCTCATCCAGAGCCAGCCGCGGTCGTCCTCGAGGATGGCGTAGATTTCGTCGCTGAACAATCCTTGTGCGGTGGTATAAGCGTGAAACCGACCATCCCGGAAACGGTTTAATCCTCCAGCAGCCGTGCCAATCCAGAGGTTTTGCTGCCGGTCCTCGTAGAGGGCAATGACGCTGGAATCGGAGAGTCCCTCACGAGAGGTAAAATTGACGAAATGCCCGCCGTCCCAACGGCTCAACCCGCCGCTGGTGGCGAACCAGAGCACGCCCGCGTGGTCTTCGCAGATGTCTCGAACAACGTTTCCTGAAAGATGATCCGCGACGGTGAAATTGTGAAATTGGCCATCCTTGAAACAACTCAGGCCTCGGCTGGTGCCGATCCAGAGAGAACCCTCATGGTCCTCGTGGATGACCCGCACGGCGGCATCAATCAATCCGTCCTGCCGACCGTAGTGGGTAAGCACACCGCGATTGAGGCGGGTCAGCCCGCCATCATAGTCGGCGCCGACCCAGAGGCTGCCGTCCCGGGCTTCGCAGGTTGAGAGAATCTCGTCGTGGACAAACCCGTTGGCGGTGGTGAAAGCGGTGACCTGGCCGTCTTTGAGCTGGTTGAGACCGCCTCCCCAGGTGCCAATCCATAAAGCGCCTGCGCGGTCTTCGCGGACGGACATGATATTGTTATGGGTCAAGCCTTCGCGTTTGGTAGAGGTGGCAATTCGCTTTGGGGTGAGGCGAATGAGCCCCTCGCGCGAGCCGACCCACAGATCCCCCTGGCGATCTTCGAAGATTGTGTTCACTTTGTCATACGGCAGCCCATCGGTGTTAAACTCGTCGAAAAACCGGCCCGCTCGAAAGCGGTTAAGTCCGGCGTAGGTGCCCACCCAAACGTCGCCTTGCTGGTCCTGGCAAATCGCGCTGACGAAGCTATCCGAAAGACCGTGCGTAATGTTATAAAGGTAGAACTTCCCCTGGTTAAACCAGGTGACGCCACTATCCAATCCGATCCAGAGCCGGCCCGTTTTGTCCTGGCTAATCTCTCGCACGGAGTTTATAGGCAGGCCGTTTGTAACGGTGAAAGTATCGATCGGTTGGGCGGGTGCCGGCGCTTGGCTCTGGCCCACCCGAGCAGCTACGCCGCCCGCCTGGCTCCGTGGCACTGGCTGGCCAGAAGAGTGTATCCGGTTCAACCCAAAGGGCGTTGCCACCCATAAGCTGCCTTCGCGGTCTTCGGCTACGGCTCGGACGATGTCCGATACCAGTCCGTCCTTCTCAGTGTAGGTGGTAAACTTCCCGTCTCGATAATGGGTGAGCCCCGTCAGGCTACCAATCCATAACGAGCCGTCCTTGGCTTCAGCCAGGGCGCTGATGTAATCACCTGCCAGCCCACTGTGGCGGTCGTAGCGCGTGAAATTTCCTTCCTTGAGGCATACCAGCCCGTCGTAAGTACCGATCCAAAGCGTGCCGGCTCGGTCGGCCCGCAGAACGGTAATGAAGGAGTTACGGATGGCGGGCGTGTTCTTGACGTCGAAGGTGGTAAAAGAAATCCCATCGAACCTGGCCAGCCCGTCATGGGTCCCGACCCAGAGATATCCGTCCTGAGTTTGGGCCAGGGCTTGCACTTCATTGCCGGGTAGTCCGTCTTCAACCTGCCAGGTACGCGAGGCGTATCGCAGCGTCGAGTGCTCCAAGCCCGACCACTCCAGCCAGTCGCTGTCGGGCAGAATCTGGCGCCGGCAGGTGAGTAAGGCAGCATTGGTCCGGGCCAGCGCAAATAGTTGCAGGGTTCCGTCGGGATTGCGCACCAAGGCCGGGCAGGGCTGCACCGAGCCGCCCAGGCTTCGCCAGTCGGACCACTGGTCGAAATTGCCGGGCCAGAGCTGAAAGCAGTGGAGCAAGGCGCCATCCTCAAGCCGGCTGCCGAAGAGCTCCAAGCGCCCGTCCGCATTTTGACCGGGGGTGATTCCCGCGCAAGGTGCGGGCGGGAGCTTGGACCAGGCGGACCAGGAAATC
>Ga0209517_10005397_pt1 | contig 16293 bp, 14 predicted proteins | sample PeaSoiMetSII2010_FD_187695 | JGI IMG/M metagenome (GOLD analysis project Ga0209517, IMG submission 187695) | Peat soil microbial communities from Weissenstadt, Germany - SII-2010 (SPAdes) (version 2) | ecosystem: Environmental > Terrestrial > Soil > Wetlands > Peat | place: Germany...
CCGACCAGTTGCACATCGATGAAGTGTCGCTGCCCGTCCGCATCGTGGCCGTGGCCGATTCCATCGACGCCATGACCAGCGAGCGCGCCTACCGGCACTCGCTCTCCGTGGGCGAAGCTCTGAGCGAACTGGTGCGTCTGACGCCCCAGAAGTACGATCCCAGCGTGGTGCAGGCCTTGCTGATCCAGGTGCGTCGCGACGCCGTGGGGAGCAATCAGGTCACCTTTCTCGACAGCAACTTGGTGTGCAATATTGCCGCTCCCGACGTGGACCACCTCGCCGCCACCGTCCACCACAAGGCCACCAGCGGACGGTATCTGCTGACGTAGCTGCTCGGCACATCGGTCCACTCCGAAAGTGGCGAAGATTCTTACCGCCGAGACGCCGAGTTCGCCGAGACCTTGCCGTTGGGGTTCCTCACTCCTTGGCGTCCTCGGCGACTCGGCGGTGAGATCGCAGGTTCCAGCAACTTTTCTTCCTATCCGTGTTGGAATATATAAGGTCATCATGTCTGCCGGGTCGGAACCTGCCATGCGACGAAAACATCTCGCCCTGCTGTTGATCTTCGCCTTGGGCCTCTCGGCCTCGGTCCTGGTCAGTGCCAGGAAGAAACCCGCGTCGCACGCGATGGACGAACAGAAACGGGCGCTGCACGCGCTGAACCGTCTGACCTTTGGTCCGCGGCCGGGTGAAGTGGAGCGCGTCGCGGCCATGGGCGCGGATAAGTGGATTGACCAGCAACTGCATCCCGAGAGCATCGACGACCATGCCGTTGAGGCGCGCCTGGCCGGCTTCACCACTTTGCAGATGAACACGCGGGAGATGATCGAGAAGTTCCCTCCGCCCCAGGTGGTGAAAGAGGTCGCGGAAGGCAAAAGGAGCATGCCGCGCGATCCCCAGGAGCGCGCCATCTACGAATCGCAGGTGGACGCCTATCGCGATCGGCAGGAACAGAAACAGGCCAAGGGCGACCAGGATCCCAATAATCCCAGCGCAGATATGAATGCCGACCAGAAGGCGGCGCAGCGCGAGGCCCGCCTGCATGCCGACGCCAGGGCGCAGCAACTCCTCGACCTGCCGCCGGACGAACGCTTCCAGCAGATCCTGAAAATGCCGCCGGAAGAGCGCCGCATGCTGGCGCGCGACATGAAGCCGGACGAGCGCGATCGCGTCATGCAGGAATTCACGCCGGAGCAGCGCGAGACCGTCATGGCCATGGTGAATCCGCAGCAGGTGATCACCACCGAGCTGCAGCAGGCCAAGGTGGTGCGCACCGTCTACAGCGAGCGCCAGCTCGACGAAGTGATGACCGACTTCTGGTTCAACCACTTCAACGTCTTCCTGGGCAAAGGGCCCGACCGCTACCTGCTGACCGGCTACGAGCGCGACGTGATCCGTCCGCACGCCCTCGGCAAATTTAAGGATCTGCTCGAAGCCACCGCCAAGAGCCCGGCCATGCTGTTCTACCTCGACAACTGGCTGAGCGTGGGACCGCACTCCGAGATGGCGCAGGGCATGCAGCAGCGTGCCGGCAGCTATCGTCGCGGGCCGTTCGGCATTCCCGTGTCCCGGCCGCCGAATCCCAATGCGCAGCAGAAGAAGAACAAGCGCGAGGGACTGAACGAGAACTACGCCCGCGAGCTGATGGAGCTGCACACGCTCAGCGTTAACGGCGGGTACAGCCAGAAGGACGTCACCGAAGTCGCCAAAGTCTTCACCGGCTGGACCCTCAAGCAGCCGCGCCAGGGAGGCGGTTTCGAGTTCAATCCGCGCACCCACGAGCCCGGCCCGAAGTATGTGCTGGGCAAGGTGATCAAGGAGCACGGCGAGAGGGAAGGCGAGCAGGTGCTCGAGATGCTGGCCAAGAGCCCGCAGACGGCGCACTTCATCAGCTTGAAGCTGGCTGAGCGCTTCGTTTCCGACGATCCACCGCCGGCTCTGGTGGACCGCATGGCCGAAACCTTTCGCAAGAAAGACGGCGACATCCGCGAAGTGCTGCGCACGCTTTTCCAGTCGCCCGAGTTCTGGTCGCCTGACGCTTATCGCGCCAAGGTGAAGACGCCGCTGGAATTTGTGGTCTCGGCGGTGCGCGCTTCGGGCGTGGACGTCGAGAACCCCATGCCGCTGGTGCAGAACCTGAACCGCATGGGGATGCCGCTCTATGGCGCGCAGCCGCCCACCGGATACTCCATGAAAGCGGAAACCTGGGTGAACTCGGCGGCGCTGCTGAGCCGCATGAACTTCGCGCTGGCGCTGGGAGCCGGACGGATGCGCGGATTGAATTTCGATGCTGCTCGCATCCTGCCGGACGGGCAAGCGCCGCCGGATCGCACCGGCGCGCTGGCGGCACTGGAGGCGTCATTGCTCGCCGGCGATGTGTCGAAGAACACGCACGACACCATCCTGCAGCAGATGAATGATCCCCAGGTCACGGGGATGCGTCTCGATGATTCCGCCCGCCCGCCCAACGTGGGCGTGCTCGCCGGCCTGCTCATGGGCTCGCCGGAGTTTCAAAGAAGATAGTTGTCAGTTGCCAGTTATCAGTTGTCAGTTGCCAGAAAGCCAAAAGCCAAGAGCCAAAAGCTAGTGGCTAGAAGCCAGGAGCTGTAGTCCATGTCCATCACGCGCAGAGTTTTCCTGAAGAACGGCGCGCTGGCGCTGGTGGCAACCACCGCCATCCCCAGCTTCCTCACCCGCACGGTCTGGGGCACTGAGATCACGGGAACGCGCCGCAAGCGCCTGGTGGTGCTGTTCCAGCGCGGTGCTGCCGATGGGCTGAACATCGTAGTCCCGCACGGGGAGGCGGCGTACTACGCGATGCGGCCGTCGATCGCCATCCCGCGCCCCAACCGCGGGCAAGAATCGGCGATCGACCTGGACGGCTTCTTCGGACTGCACCCGTCGATGGCATCGTTCAAGCCGCTATGGGACCAGAAGCGCTTGGCCATCGTGCACGCTGCCGGCTCGCCCGACAACACGCGCTCGCATTTCGACGCGCAGGACTACATGGAATCCGGCACGCCGGGCGTGAAGGCCACCGACGATGGCTGGCTCAACCGCGCGGTGCGCCAGCCGGAGCCGGGTGCGAGCCCCTTCCGCGCCATCTCCATGGGCGGCACGCTGCCGCGGGCGCTGGCGGGCACGGCCCCGGCAGTCGCCATCGGCAACATCAATGAATTCGGCGTAGGCGGACGCGGTCCCGCCGCCGCTCCCCTGAGCAACACCTTCGAAGCCATGTACTCGCAGTCGGTGGACACGGTGCTGCACGGCACCGGCCAGGAGACGTTCGAAGCGGTGAAGATGCTCAAGGCCGCCGACCCGGCGCGTTACACACCGGCACGCGGCGCTAATTATCCGCGCGGCCGCTTCGGCGACAGCCTGCGCCAACTGGCACAGCTCATCAAGGCCAACCTGGGCGTGGAAGTCGCTTTCGCCGACATCGGCGGCTGGGACCACCACGTCAACGAAGGCGCCGTGCAGGGCCAGCTCGCCAACGTCTTGCGCGACTTCGCGCAGTCCATCGCCGCCTTCTGGACCGACCTCGGCGATCTCGGTGAAGACACCGTGCTGGTCACCATGTCAGAGTTCGGCCGGACCGCGCGCGAGAACGGCAACCGCGGCACCGACCACGGCCACGCCAACGTGATGTTCGTCGTCGGCGGGCCGGTGCGCGGCGGGCGGGTTTACGGACAGTGGCCGGGGCTTGACCAGTCCCAGCTCAACGAAGGCCGCGACCTGGCGCTGACCACCGACTTCCGCCGCGTGCTGGGCGAGGGCGTGTATCGCCACCTGGGCAACAAGGACCTGGCGACGATCTTCCCGGGATTTGAGAATGATTCGCGGCGCTTTCTGCGGCTGCTGGGCTGAGTCGAGATTCAAGTAGGTCCAGACGCCCTTTAGACTTCGCTGAGGGCAGGGTCGCCCCGCCTTGTATCAGGGCATGGCTTTAGCCATGCCGCAGAGACGCGAAATCACTGGGCTTTAGCCCCTGCTGCCTTTCTCTTTGCCAGATAAGCAAAGCAGTAGGGAAACTTTTCGGGCGAATCGACCAGCCCTGCCCTCACCGGGTTCTCGGCGATGTATTCTCGGTGTTGCAGGAAACTCTGCCTGTCCTCGACCCGCACCTCGGAAAATCCGCGCTGCCAGACTTCTCCTAAATACCCGAACTCTTTCTTCAACCGATAGGAGAATCCGCCCTTGATGAACTGCATAGCTCTCTCAATGCTCATGCCGCTGCCGACGGTCACCAGGAGGTGCACATGGTCCGGCATCACCACGAAATCATGCACCTGGAACTTTCCCGCCGCCACGTACGAGCGCAGCACGTCGATGAACAGCGTCGCATTGCGTTCCGACTGCAGCAAGGGGCGCCCATGCTCGTCTTTGTAGTAGCGAAAAACGTGCGGGCAGAGCTCAGGATGGCGTCCGGTCCAGCATTGCGAGCAGGTTGTGCCATATCAGGGGCTCAAGCCCAACCCTTTTCTGCAACATTGCGGCACGGCTAAAGCCATGCCCTGATACAAACCTAGGGCCGCCGGAGTTACCCAGAAGCCCGTGCTGGATCGCCGAAATTAGATCCGGGGATCGGGAACGTAGGCTGCGCGCTGGTTTGTATCAGGACGCGAGTTTACTTGTGCCGCTGTTGTTCGCAAGGAGAAGAGCGGCCTTGAGCCGAATGTCTCTGCGCGCGCTTTTTCTGCGAGATTGTGAGGCAAGTGTGTGGTTGTATCGCAAGTCTCGGGCAGACCACCCGCCAGGTAACCCGAGCGCAGGATCTCGGTTTCTTCTGCACGCGCCGACAGCGTATCCTTACCTCCGCTCAGGAGGCACTCCAATGAGAACATTACTCGTGGCGGCGCTGATAGCCCTGGCGCCCGTGGAGGTTGCGATGGCTCAAGACCGCATGCCGGAGATCCCGGCCGATAAGATGACCGAAGCTCAGAAGAAAGCGGCGGCAGAATTCGCCGCCGGCCGCGGCACGGCCGTCTTCGGACCGTTCGTCCCGCTGCTGCGCAGCCCGGAAGTGATGCTGCGCGTCAAGGCCATGGGCGACTATCTGCGCTTCAAGAACGCGCTGCCGGCCAAGCTCAGCGAGTTCGTCATCCTGATCACCGCGCGGCAGTGGACGCAGCAGTACGAGTGGGATGTCCACCACCCCATCGCTCTCAAAGCCGGCCTGAGTGCGGAGATCGCCAAAGCCCTGGCCGACGGCCGCCGTCCGCAGAACATGCCCGCCGACGAGGAACTGGTGTACGACTTCCTCGCCGAGCTGCACGACACGAAGAGCGTCAGTGATGCGACTTACGCCCGCGCCGTGGCCCGCTTCGGAGAGCAGGGCGTCATCGACATGATCGGCGTCAACGGCTACTACACGTTTCTGGCCATGGTGATGAACACGGCGCGCACCGCGCTGCCTCCGGACCACAAGCCGGCGCTGCCCGAGTTCCCGCGCTGAGCGAAGAGTCGCACCGCGTGTAACCGAAAATTCACACACTTCAGGGGTGGAGACTCACTCCATCTGTTACGCTGACTGTTTGTGCCGAGTGCGCCGTGCGTTATCGTCCCCTATGGCTGGTGCTGGTGCTGTTTCTTGCCTGCGTAGCCGTGTGCGCGCAGGCGCCCGACGCTGAACCACCCTCCGACGACGCGCCCAGCACCGTCTTCCCCCATCCGAATGACACGCGCTGGTACATCGCCGGGCAGATCAACGTCATCTTCCAGGCGCACCCGCGCTTCCACGCGCCCTACACCGATACCAACAGCCTGAAGCCATGGGGACAGAGCGCCACCTCGCGCGTGGCCACCCTCTACACCGGGTTGCAGCTCACGCGCACCACCGACTTCCTGTTCGACATGGAGAGCGCCAGCGGGCGCGGCTTGAGCGACGCGCTCGGCCTGGCGGGCTTTACCAACCTGGACGTCGTGCGCAACCCGCAGCTCGGCGGCACTCCTTACCTCGCACGCGTCATGCTGCACCAGATCATCCCGCTCAGCCGTGAAAAGGTGGAATCCGAGCGCACGCCGTTCTCGCTGGCCACGGAAGTGCCGGCGCGGCGACTGGAGCTGCGCGCCGGCAAGTTCGGCATGGCGGATTTCTTTGACCTGAACTCGGTTGGCGGCGACAGCCACACCCAGTTCCTCAACTGGACCATCGACAACAATGGCGCCTACGACTACGCCGCTGACACCCGCGGCTACACCTGGGGCGGGATTGCCGACTTCGAGGACCGCCACTGGGGCGTGCGCTTCGCCGAAGCGGCCATGCCCACGGTCGCCAACGGCATCAAGTTCCAGACCGACCTCTCGCTCGCCCACGCCGAGAACGTGGAGTTCGAGTTTCGCGGCCACCTGCGGCCGGAGCGCGCCACCGTCGTGCGCCTGCTGGGATACGTCAACCACGCCAACATGGGTGTCTACAGCGAGGCGATCCATAACTTTCTCGACGGCGGGACGCCGCGCCCGGAGATCACCGCGCATCCTTTGCAAGTAAAGATGAAGTATGGCGCCGGGCTGAACGCCGAGCAGCAGCTCACCGCTCACCTGCGCGCCTACGGACGCCTGGGATGGAACGACGGCCACACCGAGTCCTACGTCTATACCGAGGTCGATCGCCACGGCGAGGGCGGCTTGCTGGTGGCAGGCGAGCTTTGGAGGCGCAAGCTGGATAAGGTCGGATTCGCCTTCGCCATCAACGGACTTTCGCCCGACCACCGCGAGTACCTGGCCCTGGGCGGCCAGGGATTTCTGCTGGGCGATGGCAAGCTGAACTACGGCCGCGAAAGCATTCTCGAAAGCTTCTACACGCTGCACCTGTGGCGGGGCGTGTACACGTCGTTCGATCTGCAGTACGTGGCCAATCCCGGCTACAACCGCGACCGCGGGCCGGTGGTGGTGCCGGGATTGCGGTTGCACATCGATCTGTAGCGGGAGGGGAGATTCGTTGAACGAGGCACAACTCAGACCTGCACGTAAACCTCGTCACCTTCCAGCTTGATGGGATACACGCCGACGCGGGCCTCGGGATTGTGCTCAGCCTGGCCGGTCTTGGGGTCCCACATCCAGCCGTGCCACGGGCAGACGACTTTGTTGTCGGCGATGACGCCCTGGCCGATCGGCCCGCCGCGGTGCAGGCAGACGTTGTCCATGGCGGAGATGGTCCCGCTGACGTTGGCGACGCAGATCACCTTGTCGCCGAGCGGGATCTCCTTGGCCTCGCCCTCTTCGGGGAGGTCAGCCTTGCTGCAGAGTCGGACGAAGTCGGACATGGGGGTTTTTCGCCGCGGATAGCCTGCCCCGAGCGAAGTCGAGGGGCGGATAAACGCAGATCCAAGGACATTTTGTAGAGACGCAGGATGCCACGTCTCTGCGAGAGTGATTTTACAGCGAATAGGTAGCAGGCGCGAGCGCGCCCGTGCCCCATGATTTTGGCTGATTGCTGAAGCAAAGTTCCGTTTAGCGAAGTCTTGGAAAATGCATCACTGCACAATGTTTGTGGCATTGACTGGCCACTGCGCCCGGCGTAGCATTTGAGTCAAGAAATCCGAAACCTCCGAAACTTCCGAAACCTCCGAACCCATCCTAGCGCTAGGGAGAAAACACATGGCGCACAAACACGGTAGTGAATATCAGGTCAGAATTGTCCACGGGGACGGAACCGAGGAACTGAGCGGGTGGCTGAACAGCGCGGAGCAGGTTGCCCAGGCAGTCGCCGCGGATCGCAAGCAGCAAGGCAAGGCTTACTGGCTTCGGGCACGAAACGTTCTCTGCACCGACTGCCCAGACAGGGAACAGAGAATCGTGGAATGTCCTCTTACGGGTATCCCGTCTCCACGATACCGCCCACACGACTCCCTTTATCTGGTGGAAGTAGGGTCGAAGAGCCGGTACGAGCTTGAGGTAGTCGTCTGGAACAGACATCGAGCTGCTTGAGGCAGTCCTCTGGAACAGACATTGAGTGCTGACCGCTGGGATCCTTCGCTTCGCTCCGAGCCTGCCCTGAGCGAGCGCAGCGAGCCGAAGGGATGACAGCCCCGGGCTCAGAAGCCCGGGAATGCGCTGTCATTTTGGCGCCAGCGTCTGCGCGATCATCACCTGCCGCTTGAAGTCCTCGACCATGCTCTCGTCGAGCCGGACTTCCGTCGGCCGCTTGGCCACCGACATCTGGTCGATCTTATCCTGCAGCTTCAGCAACGCGTAGAACAGGTTCTCGGGGCGCGGGGGACAGCCGATCACGTAAACGTCGGTGGGCACGATGCGGTCCACCCCCTGCAGCACGGCGTAGGTGTTGAACGGCCCGCCCACCGACGAGCACGCGCCCATGGAGATCACCCACTTGGGCTCGGGCATCTGGTCGTAGATGCGCTTCACCACCGGCGCCATCTTCAGGGTGACGGTGCCGGAGACGATCATCAGGTCGCTCTGCCGCGGCGAGGGACGAAACACCTCGGCGCCGAAGCGGGCGATGTCGAAGCGCGAGGTGGAGGAGGCGATCATCTCGATGGCGCAGCAGGCCAGGCCAAAGGTCATCGGCCAGAGCGCCGACTTGCGCGCCCAGTTGAAGACGTAGTCCACCGTGGTGATGAGGAAGTTCTTCTCGAACTTGTTCTGTAGCCAGCCCATGCAGGCCCCTTTTGCGGGGGGAATCAGGACTTTTCAGTCTAGGGGACGGGTGCGGGGGTGTCAACGGCGGCCCGGGGGCTTTCGGTTGTGGGCTTTCCGCCCTTCTTGCCTGACACAGTTCGGCGGTACGAATGACATTTTCTGTCAACATTTTTCATAATTCCCTAATGCCCATGCGCGGGGTCATGTGTAAAGAATTGTAAATGCGATGGGCTACGAGTAACGCCGGCGAGGTTCAAAACGGGCGGTTTGGCATGTCGGGTGCCCATGATGGGCCACGCCCGAGAGGCCAAACCATTTTCGAGAGAAACGGACAATGCAGAGACACAAGTCGTCCAAGAAGCACAAGACAAGCGAGCAGAAAGGCTTTTCGCTGATCGAATTGCTGATCGTGGTGGCGATCATTCTGATTATCGCGGCCATCGCGATTCCCAACCTGCTGCGTTCGCGCATCGCAGCCAACGAGGCCTCCGCCGTGGGTTCGCTGCGGACCCTCAACACGGCGGAGATCACCTACAACATGACCTACCCGAGCGTGGGCTTTGCCTGCGCTCTGAGTTCATTGGCGCCGGCAAGCGGTTCGGCCACTTCTGGGGCGGCTGGCCTGATCGATGCCAACCTGGCCAGCGGCACCAAGAGCGGTTATACCTTCACGGTGGGCAACTGTACCGGGACGCCCAAGAGCAACTACCAGTACGCGGCGGCTCCGGTCAGCCCCGGGACCACCGGGCAGCGCTACTTCTGCACCGACAGCTCGGGCGTGATTCAGTACAACGCTTCGACGGCTATTACCACCTGCGGGACCAGCACCACGCCGATCTAGTGCTCAGAGTGTGGCCCAGTACCTGGGGGAGGGTACAAAGCCAGGGGGAGCAGAGGACGAAAGTCCTCCGCTCCCCTTTTCGTTCTTGCCGGCTGTGTAAATGTCACTTGTTCTGCAACGGCATCGCCTCCAGAGGGCTCATAATATGGGTCAGCGCCGCATGCGGCGCTTCCGCAGGAAAACGAATGGTGGAACCGCTCCGCGAGTTGCGAATCCCGATGCAGTTGGAGGTCCGGGTATGGGGGATGGACAGCACCGGGAAACCCTTCTCCCAGACGGCGCGCACCGTGGATATCAGCGGCCAGGGGGCACGGCTGGCGGGCATCACCGGCCCGAAGCAACTGGGCGACGTCCTTGGGGTTCAGCACGGGAACCAGAAGGCGCGCTTCCAGGTGGTATGGGTCGGGGCGAATGGCACGGCGGACCAGGGGCAGATCGGCATTACCTGTCTGGATGGCGGCCGCTGCATTTGGGCGGAAGCCCTGCAAAGCGCTCCCGACCAGTTTGGACAAGGACCCGAGGTCCTGAACCCGGGTGCGGCGGCCGCCGCGCCTGCGCCGGCTGCCGGCAGTGCGGCCCCGGCGGAACGGCGCCGCTATCCACGTTACGCGTGCGGCGGCGCGGTGAAGCTGCAGAACGAGAATACCAACCTTCCCACCTGGGCGAGATTGGCCGACATCGGCTTGGGAGGCTGCTATTTGGAGCTGTTGTCTCCGCTCCCGCTGCAAACCCCGGTGCAACTGGCGATCGAGGCGGACGATCTGGAGATCGAGGGCCGGGGCGTGGTGCGGACCACTCATCCAGGGGTGGGCAACGGCGTCGCCTTCACGCAAATGAAGGCGGACGATTGGCAGCGCCTGAATCAGCTCATTGCCCGCCTCGCCAGTCCGACGCCTCGCGAACCGCCCCCGCCCGCGGTTCCCGCGGCTGAACCTGACCTCGCGCAGCCCCTGCAGGTCCTGTTGGAGTTGCTGGAGAAGAAAGGGATACTTACTCGGGATGAGTTCTTGACGGAGTTGATGAGAATCAAGTCCCGAGTGGGGCCGGGGGGAGCGCAACCAACCGCGCAGCCGAAGGGCAAGTCTTCCGGCGACGGCCACTGAGGGGTGCGGCGGCTGCTCAGGGCGACCAACCGACCTTCCTCAATCCATCGGCGGCGGCCATCAGCGTTTGTCCGCGCTTGAGTCTCAAACTCGCTTGCTGCCCTATAATGCTGCGAACCTGGGCGCAAGTTCGATGACCCACGGTTTAGCCCCTAATCGTAGATTCTGGATTCTGAAAGGAGGTCTCAGATGCCTCTGTCGAAAAAGGTTGCCGCGGAGTTCATTGGGACGTTCTGGCTGGTATTCGGTGGCTGCGGTGCGGCGGTATTGGACGCGGCATTTCCGCAGTTTGGTATCGGGTTCCTGGGAGTTGCTTTCGCATTCGGCCTGACGGTGCTGACCATGGTCTATTGCATTGGCCACATCTCAGGGGCTCATCTGAATCCAGCGGTTTCAGTGGGCCTGGCCGTGAGCAAACGATTTCCCGCCGCGGAACTCGTGCCTTACGTCATCGCCCAGGTTTTGGGAGGGATTCTCGGTAGTGCCGTCTTGTACATCATCGCCAGCGGGAAGGAAGGTTTTCAATTGAGCGGTGGATTCGCGTCGAATGGCTATGGCCTCCATTCGCCGGGAGGCTACTCGCTCCTGGCCTGCTTCGTGGCCGAAGTCGTCCTCACCTTCATGTTTGTCCTTGTCATTCACGGAGCAACCGACCGGCGTGCCCCCGCGGGCTTCGCCGGAATCGCGATCGGCCTCGCTCTGACGCTCATTCACCTGGTGGGTATCCCCGTCACCAACACTTCTGTAAATCCGGCACGCAGCACGGGTCCGGCCGTGTTCGTAGGAGGTTGGGCGATCCACCAATTGTGGCTCTTCTGGCTGGCGCCCATCATCGGCGGAGCGATCGCTGGCTTGGTGTATTCCGGACTATTTCAGGAACGCAAGTCGTGACACGGCCTGCTTGCCGACAGCCGACAACGCCAATAGATCGTGTGTACGGCGGCGCGGCCCACGGTCGGGGAGGCGGAAGCCTGCCGTTTTTCAGATTACGGCCGAGATCCGCGCCTGGCAGGTGGGGTTCTGCAGCCGGCTGAGGCGCAGCACGCCCTCGGTCAGGTTCTGGTAGGTTTCCGTCACCCGTCCCAGGGAGATCCGTGCTTCGGGGAAGACGATCCGTGTGTAGAGCACGCCTAGGGCCAGAAAGGCGTTGAGGCGCAGGCGCAGGGCGCTGTCGGCCATCTCGCGAGCGGCCGCCGCGGCTTTCGGGTCGCCCTGCTGCGCCACGGCTTCGCCCAGACGCAGCAAGATGGCGGCATTGTGCGCGGCACGCTGCACATATTCGGCGGCTGCCCGCAGGCGCTGCCGCTCCAAGGTGCGGAACTGCGCCGGCGACAGACGACGGCGCAGGAATTCCTCTTCTGCCGGGTCGATCAGATTGCGGAGCCCCGCCAGATCCACCGGTTGAGTGTGGCCTTCCAAGTCCTGCAGGCTGCGGACGGCGGCCTCCTGCCCGCGCGCAGCGCGCAACAGAACGGCCGCCAGCAGCAACCCTGCCGCGACAAAGATGAGCGTCCCCGTCATTGGTTCAACAGCTCCAGCAGCGTTTCATTCCAGCCGTCCAGTTCCAATCTGGCGGGCAGCTTCGCGGGCCTTGGGGCGGGCTGCGGCGAGAAAAGGTATGCCAACCAGATGAAGACCGCGCAGTTGTAGCCGGCGGATGAAATCAACGACAAGATCGGCTTCCCCAGCAAGCCCAGTTGAGTGCGTAGAGCAAATGTAGCAAGCTCCACGCTGCTGTCCAGTGCAAAACCGGCCGCGATCCCGAAAGCGAAGTGCTTCCACCTGAGGCCCAAATAAGAGGAGCACAGGAACAGCAGCAACAGCAGCCCGCCACTGACGATGTTCACGCTCCGATCCAGGGTAAACAGCCCGGCCAGGACCCGGCTGCTATCGGTCCCGGGAGAGCCAGCCGCGGTCACCACCGCCACCGCCAGCAGCACGGCGGCCGCGCCGCGAAACACTATACCCGCTAACTTCCGCACTCCATCATAGGTGTGGAATAGCTGCCCGTATAACTCGTAAATGGCCCCGAACGCCAGTGCCGCGTCCAGTATCTCCGCGCCCAGGAAGGTGGAGCGGTACGCTTCCCGGTTATCCAGATGGTAGACGCAGAACAGAACTACGAAGCGGACCACATGGCTGATTGTGTACGCCAGGAAGATAGGGTATTCCCGGTACAGCTTGCGTCTAAGCATAAGGCCAGCAAGCAAGGCTTGGAGGCACGGATGCGTGACCCAAAGCACATATTTCAGTGCAAAAAGAAGCATGGGCCGCATACGTTACCATGCTTTTGGCGCGGCCCACAATGGAAAATCACTTGCAGGCGGGACACGGTACCGATGTATCCGGCCACGGGTCTCCACCGTTCGCCGCGGCCGGGATGCTGGTGGATAAGGTGGTTGCAAGCAGCAGGGCAAGTGCCAGAATTCGCAGTAGGTTCTTCACGGTGAGGCTCCTTTGTCAAGTGGACTTCACCGTGCAATGTGCGTGATTTGGAAATTGCAGGGCACAAAATCCCTCGGCTGTTCGGTTTTCTGAAACTGGAACAGCCGTGGTCTTGTTCTTGACAAACGAAGCTTTTTGTCCAAGCGATTTTGGCTGACGGCTTTTCGAGAGAGTCTCGGGCGGCCGGCCGATGACCGGGCCGACAGACGACGAACTAGTAGATCGTGTACGGCGGCGCGGGCGAGCGGAAGTTGGGTTTGGTTCCCATCACCAGCAGCGCGCCGATGCGCTTGAACTGCCGCAAGTCCTCGGCGCTGTTGAATGACTGCCCCGCATAGTCGTCCGGCGTGGGAGTGGGGTCGGGGATGCGGCGCGCTTCCACGTCTTCGAAGGCGTGCGCCTTCAGCAGTTCGATGTACTCGGCTTCGGAGCGCACCTGCACCGAAACCTTGAGCTTGTCTACCCACTGCAGCGAGTAGGGATTGTCTTTATAAAGGTTGATGAGGATGAACAGCCGCCCGCGCGGCGCCATCACGCGAAACAGCTCGTTGAGCGCGCGATCCGGATCGGGATAGTAGTAGAACGACTCGACCGAGAGCACCTTGTCGAAGTAGTTCTCCTCCCACGGGATCTTCTCGGCCGAGCCCCACACGTACATGATGTTGTCGAAGTCGCGGGAGGCGGCGCGGGCGCGGCGGATCATCTCGTCGGAAATGTCTAGGCCGACAAGCTGGCCAAAGCCGCGCGGGCCTTCCGAGACCAGCCGCGCCAGGATGCGGGTGGCCCATCCCGCGCCGCAGCCCAGGTCCAGCACGCGCTCGCCGGGCTTGATATCCATCAGCCGCAGGGTGGCTTCCGTGATGGCGAGATGGTGCTGCTCCATCTCCTCGCCACGGCCTTCCGCGGCCCAGCGGTTGAATTCGTGTTGCAGAATTTCGTCTGGAGTCATGAAAGTACTCAGTACTCGGTACTTAGTACTCAGTACTCGGTACTGGGTACTGAGTACTGAGTACTGGGTACTGAGTACTAGGTACTGGAGTACTGCTCTTATGCTACATTTTGCGGCGCCATGCCGGAAAGCCCAGTCCCCGAGCCGGAGCCGCTCTACTGTCCGAAGTGCGCGCGTGAGGTCAACGACCCGCTGACTTGCGGCGACTGTTCGGCGGTGATCTGCCGCACGTGCGGCACGCCGCTCGAATCCCCGGACGAGCTGGGGATCGGGTGACCGCTCCCGCGCAAGCTCCCAGCCGCGCGCCCGAGGCGACGCTGGTGCGCGGGCTGTCATTGGTGGATTCGGTGCTGCTGCTGGCGGGCGGCATCATCGGCTCGGCCATCTTCCTGGCGGTCAGCGACGTCGCCGAGCATCTCTCGAGCCCGCGGCTCTTCCTCTTCGTGTGGGTGCTGGGCGGCGCCATCACCCTGCTGGCCTGCTTCGCCTTCGCCGAGCTGGGCGCGATGTTCCCCAACTCCGGCGGGCAGTACGTCTATCTGCGCGAAGCCTACGGCGAGTTCTATGCCTTTCTGTTCGGATGGATGGTGCTGTTCATCAACTTCAGCGGAACGGTGGCGGCGCTGGCCGTCGGATCAGCGACCTATCTGGACGAAGTCCTGCCGTTCGGCGCGAAGGAAGCGTTGTTCCGTGCCGGGCCGCTCTCGCCGACGCGCGGACAACTGGTGGCGCTGGCGGCGATCGCGGTGATGACCTGGGTGAACGTGGTGGGCCTGCGGCGCGCGGCCACGCTGCAGAACATCGCTACCTGGATGAAGTTTGCTGCCATCGCGATCTTCGTGATCTTCGGATTCGCGCTGGGCAAGGGTTCCACGGCGCACTTCTCCACCCCGGCGCCGCCGGCGCACCCATTGCCGCTGCTGCTCGCCATCGGGCTGGCGCTGAACGGCGTCTTCTTCGCGTACGACGGCTGGAACTACATCGTCTGCGCGGCGGGCGAGGTGAAGGACCCGCAACGCAACATTCCGCGGGCGCTGGTGCTGGGAGTCGTTGCGGTCGGGATCGTGTACATCAGCTTGAATCTGGTCTATCTGTACGCGGTGCCGTTGGCGGAAATCCAGCCGGCGCGGACCATCGCCCAGTCGGCCGCAATCGCGCTGTTCTCGCCGGGCGTGGGACGATGGATGTCGCTGCTCATCGCCTTATCGTGCTTCGGAGCAGCCTCGTGCTGCACGCTGGCGGGCGCACGCGTGGTCTACGCCATGGCTTGCGACCGCGCTTTTCTGCCCAAGCTGGCCTATGTTCATCCGCGCTACCGCACGCCGTCGCTGGCGCTGATTGTGCTGGGGGCGTGGTCGGGGGTGCTGGCCCTCAGCGGCCGCTACGACGAGCTCTATACCTACGTGATGTTCGTGGGCGTGATCGCCTACCTGGCCACCGTGGCGGGAGTATTCGTGCTGCGGCGCAAGCGTCCGGAGACGCCGCGTCCGTATCGCTGCAGCGGCTATCCCTGGGTGCCGGCGCTGTATCTGCTGTGCGGGACGATTTGGGCGGCAATCGTGGCATACGAACGGCCGAAAGAGGCGGTGGCTGGGGCGGTGATTATGCTCATCGCGGTGCCGGGGTATCTTTACTGGAAGCGGCGAGCTTAATGACGAAGAACAGCAGAAGAAGAGAGGTCCGATTTGTATCAGGGCACGGCTTCAGCCGTGCCGTTTGGCCGTTGAAATTGAGCGGGGCTTTAAAGCCCAGGTCTTCTACTTCGCGTATTCGGCACGACTGAAAGTCGTGCCCTGATACGAACCTTCAGCAAATAGATTAGTTTTCTAACGCGCAAGCTGATGCTGTAATCTGTCCGGCCTCACTTCTGGCAACTGGCAACCGGCGACTGAACATGCGACTTCTCGTAATTGGCGCAGGCATGATGGGATCGGCGGCAGCCTATGACATGGCACGCGCGCCGGCGGTCGAAGCGGTCACGCTGGCCGATAGCGACATAGGCCGCGCGAAGGACGCGGCCAAGCGCGTCAACAAGCTGACCGGCGGCAAGAAGGTTACGCCCAAGCCTCTGGACGCGAGCCGCGAGTCCGACGCCGCCAAGCTGATGCGCGGCCACGCGGCGGCCCTCTCCGCGGTGCCGTATTTCTTCAACGTTGGCTTGGCGCGCGCCGCCATCAAGGCGGGATGCCACTTCGCCGACCTGGGCGGCAACAACACCGTGGTCCGCCAGGAGCTGGCCATGGACAAGCCGGCCGCTAGGCGCGGCGTGGCGCTGGCGCCGGATTGCGGGCTCTCTCCCGGCATGGGGTCGATCCTGGCGGGCGAGCTGATGCGCCGCGTCGGCGGCAAGGCGG
>Ga0209517_10005399_pt1 | contig 16285 bp, 13 predicted proteins | sample PeaSoiMetSII2010_FD_187695 | JGI IMG/M metagenome (GOLD analysis project Ga0209517, IMG submission 187695) | Peat soil microbial communities from Weissenstadt, Germany - SII-2010 (SPAdes) (version 2) | ecosystem: Environmental > Terrestrial > Soil > Wetlands > Peat | place: Germany...
AGCAGCCCCGATGGCGCCCATGGCCCCTCGCGCTCCTACCGCCCCCTCCGCCGCCGCGAAGCCTCCACCTCCTCCTCCGAACATGGTCGTGAAGCTCTGGAACTTCATCGTGGAAAGGTTCGAGCGGACGGTCTTCCTAGGCCTAAAGTTCACCTTCCCCAAGAAGTTCGTGAGCCCCCTGGGCTTCCTGGGCGTCCTCACTGGGATGGTCTTCCTGCTTCTTGGAATCACGGGGGGGCTTCTCATGGTCTACTACGAGCCGACGCTGCCAGGGTGCGGCAGCTTCTCCTGCGCGTTCACCAGCGTCTCTAACATCACCAACAACGTCCCCTATGGGTGGTTCGTCAGGGACATACACTACACCGCCTCGAACGCGATGGTCCTTCTCGCAGCGCTCCACCTCTACTACCAGTACTTCAGCGGGAGGTTCAAGATCAGGAACGAGGTGATCTGGGTCACGGGGATGCTCTTCGGCCTCATCACGGTACTCGAGGCCTTCACCGGGTACGACATCATCTTCAACCAGAGGGCGGGCCTGGCGATCGAGATCGGGGCATCGCTGGCCAACTCCTCTCCCTCTATAGGGCCGCTTACTGGATCGGCGATCAGACTCGCCACCTTCGGAGCCGGCTTCAACGACTTCATCCTCCGCCTCTTCGCCGCGCACGTGTTCATCCTCCCCATGGTGATGATCCTCCTGACGTTCTTCCACTTCCCGCGCTACCTGGTGTTTGACCTCCCCGTCGTTGCGTCGGTTATGGGCGGGATCTTCGTCATAGCCGCCATCTTCCCCGTCCAGCTGGGGACCGCGTACAGCCCCGCGAACGGCCAGCTCACCATCCCCGAGTGGTACCTGACCAGCCTCTATGCCCTCCTGAGGACCGAGCTGGACAAGTTCACGATGGCGGGACTGATCCCCGTCCTGTGGCTGCTGATGTTCGCGGTGGTGCCCTTCGTCGACACATCGAAGAAGATGTCCTGGAAGGAGCGGCCGTTCTTCGCCGCGCTGGGCATCACGAGCATCGGGGAGGTCCTTGTGACCACTTCGTGGGGCGCCTACGTCAACCCCGACACCTCGCTGAGCACGCTCCAGCGCCTCTACGTCCCCCCGACCGAGTACTTCGGGTCGATGCTCGTGCTCGCCCTGGTGAGCTTCGGGCTGACCTACTCCGTGATCAACTTCCTCAACGCGAAGGAGAGAGTGAGGAAGGCCCTCCAGCCCACCAACCTCTCGTTCCTCTCGAGGGAGTGGCTCACGGCGATACTCTTCCTCCTCATCGCCGTCCAGGTCATCATGAACCTCTTCGCCGTCTCGGCGGTAGCAGACGGGTTCAACCAGATCGCGCTCTTCGAGCTCGGCGTCATATTCATCACCTTCTCGGTGATAGTCCATCTCTACAGGTACAGCCAGCAGCTTCCCTTCTAGAGCCGCTTCAGGTCCGCCGCGAGCTCGATGTACCTCGGCCCGATCGCCCTGACCCTCCTCACGGAGGCGACCGAGACCTCCGGTGCGATTCGCCCGACCTCCTCGACGAGGCTCCGCTCCGCCTCCGCGGCGTCCTCCCCCGAGACGTGCCTGTAGTAGTGGATGACTCCCCCCGTCGCGAGCATCGAGAGCGCCGCGGAGAGGAAGAGGTTCGACTGCGACGGGTGGGGCATGAGTATCCTGTCGAACGGCCCCTCTCCCTCGAGCTCCTCCGGCAGCAGCATGGCGTCCCCCTCGACCATCTCTATGCGGTCCTCCACCTTGTTCAGTCTGTTGTTCTCCAAATGGAAGTTGAACGCGGCGTGGTTGAGCTCGCAGCTCCAGACCCTCGTCCTCTTCGCGATGAGTATCGAGTAGGGGCCGACCCCGGCGAACATGTTGAGGACTTTCTCGCCCCTCGCCACCTGCCTCGCTATCCGCAGCCTCTCGGTCGAGAGGCGCGGGGAGAAGTAGCAGGTCTCGACGTCGAGCTTCAGCCTGATCCCGTTCTCCTTGTGCGTGGTCGTCGTGCGCTCCTCCCCGCCCAGGTGGCGGAGCTTGCGCAGTCGAAAGTCCCCTTCGATGCCCCCCTCCTGGCCGTAGACGCACTTCACGCTCCTCATCTCCGCGAGGATGGCCTCTGAGACGGATTTCTCCTTGCCTTCGGCGCCAGGGCGGAGCTTCACTATTGCGATGTCGCCTATCACGTCGATTCCGCTCTCGAGGGAGGAGAGCTCGCCCCACTTGGAGAGCTTCGTCTAGGCTCGCCTCAGCGCCGGCGGGCGCCGATGCAGGCGGTCACGCCTCCTGCTCCTCCTCTTCCTCGGCCTCGGGCTGCCCGGCCCTGGCGGCGTAGTAGTACTGGCCCTTCTCCTTCTGTTCCCTGTCCCTCTTGCTCTCCGGCTTGTTCACCCGGGGCCTCCCGCTCTTCACGTCCCTGCGGTAGGTGAGGCCGATCTCGCCGAGGAAGGTGTTCATCCCCTCTTCCTTGCCGAGCGGAGCCGTGGCGACTCCGCTCCGCCCCGGATCACCCGTGAACACAAGCATCCTGTCGGAGATGAGGTCCAACAGTTGGATGTCGTGGTCGATTATGACCGCACTTTTCCCCCTCGCCTTGACCAGCCTGCCCATCGCCTTTGCTATGACGAACCTGTCCTCGACGTCGACGAAGGCCGAGGGCTCGTCGAGCGCGTAGAGGTCCGCCTGCGCGGCGAAGGTCGAAACTATCGCGAGCTTCTGGAGCTCGCCCCCGCTCAGGTCGGCCACGTTCCTGGGGAAGAGCTTCTCGATCTTGAGCGGCCCCGCGAGGTACGCCTGGAGGTTGGTGTCGTCGTATCCCTTCCCCACCTTCTCGCCGATGAAGTCGAGCACGGTCCCGGGGTAGTCAGCCTTCAGGTATTGCGGCTTGAGCGCAATCTTCACCCCGACGCTCACCTCCCCAGAGTCGGGCTTCTCCTCTCCGGCGAGCATGCGCAGGAACGTCGTCTTCCCCAGGGCGTTCGCACCTATGGCTCCGAAGATCGTCCCGGCGGTCATCTCCCCCGCCCGCACGTCGAGCTGGAACCCAGGGAATGCCTTCTTGAGATTGCCGTACCGTGCGATGACCTCCTCAGACTGCGCCGACTCCACGCTGGTCGTGACGTCGAAAGTGACGCTCTTGTCCCTGAACCTCGTGTTCTCGTTCGGGAGGTACCCGTCGAGGAGGGCGTTGATCCCGCTCCTCGAGGGGTATAGCGAGGAGACTATCCCGTACACGCCCGGCTCGCCGTAGACTATCTGGACGTAGTCGCTCGCGTAGTCGAGGAACGTGATGTCGTGCTCCACGAGGAGGACGTACTTGCCCTTCTCGGCGATCGACCTGACGAGCTTGGAAACCGCGAGCCTCTGATAGACGTCGTTGTACGAGGAGGGCTCGTCGAAGAGGTACATGTCGGCGTCCTTTAGCGAGGCGACCGCGACCGCGACCCTCTGGAGCTCGCCCCCGCTGAGCTCGCCGACGTTCTTCCTCATCGCCTCGCCGAGCCCCAGCGTCTCGACCACGCTCCTCATCTCCCCCGTCTCGTCCATCTTCTCCAGCAGCGAAGCGACGTCCTTTTTCCAGACCTCCGGTAGCTTGTAGACCGCCTGGGGCTTCAGTGAAATCTTCACTTCGCCGCTCTCGACCCTTTCGAAGTGCTCCTTGAGCTCCTTCCCCTTCAGGTAATCGAGTATCAGCTTCCAGGTAGCCGGGTGCTCGTAGTCGCCCAGGTTGGGGACGAGCTGCCCGGAGAGGATCTGTAGAGCCGTGGACTTGCCCGTCCCGTTCCTCCCGACCAGGCCGACGACCTGCCCCTTCCTCGGTGTCGGCAGCCGGTACAGGCGGAAGGTGTTGACCCCGTACTGGTGTATCTTCTCCTCCTTCAGCTCCTCGCTGAGGTTCAGGATGGTTATCGCCTCGAACGGGCAGACCTTCACGCAGATCCCGCAGCCGATGCAGAGCTGCTCCGAGATTACGGCTAGCTTCTCCTCGCCCAACACGATGCACTCGTCCCCGTTGATGTTCACCGGGCAGTCCTTGATGCACTCGAGCCCGCACTTGTCAGAGTGGCAGAGATTCTCGTCGAGACCCGCTACCCTGTGGACCATTTGCGAAGAAATCCTTCGCGCTACGGGCTCTCTTTCAATCTTTTGGCGATAGGGCAGAAGCTGTGGATCTTCGGGTCCGTTCCAAGGCCCAGGCTCTCGTAGGAGTACTTTCTCCTCGCCGCCTCCCACACCGCGTCCTCCGACGCCTCGCCGTCCAGGTGCATCTTCTCGTGCTCCTCTATGATCGGCCTCAGCCTACAGGTGGAACACATCTCCTTCACGAACGCCACGCCCTGCCCCACGGAGTTGAACAGGATGACGACGCCCGTCCCTCCCATCAGCCAGACCATCGCCAGGGCCGGGAATATCCCGAGAGTGCTGTTGAGCAGGAAGGAGACAGCGGCGGTGGCGAAGAGCAGCGACACCCCGACCACCTTTCCTTCCTTGCCGCGAGGGAACGAGAACCCTATCGCCTTCCTTGGTAGGGAGGAGATGAGCAGCGGGGGGAGCAGAACCTTCAGAAGGTTCGAGAGGGGGAGGACGACGATGCCTCCGATCGAGGCGGCCGGGCCGGGAAGGCTGAACGCCCTCTCCAGGGAGGATGGCTTGCCCGTCTCAACCCTGGCGCGGGCCTCATCGGTTCCAGTCAAAGGCACTTCGCCGTCCGATTTCTTCATGGAACACGCTGACTGAGTTGTTTCACCTCCGCTCTATTTATGCCTGCTACTCGAATCTTCTGCTACCTTCCTAAGCCTGGAAGATATCTTGGACTCGAAATTCTTGATCTCGGCGGTGCTCTTCGGCGTGAAGTCCAAGGAGAGCGGGGAGATGGATATGGCCCTTTGCTTATGCACGGCGAACGCGTCGGAGTCTCTCCGGAAGTTCGGCATCCTTGACCCCCACAGCCAGTAGTACGGCCTGCCGCGCGGGTCTTGGCGCTCTAGGACGGAGTCTCTCCACTTCCTCGCCTCCAGTGAAGTAATCTTGACACGAGTCTCCCAGTTCGTCCCCCAGGGGAAGTTGACGTTGAGCATGTCCGCCCCCCTCGGCATGCCGTGCTCGAGCACCTCCTTGAGGATCTCGGCGGCGATCCGAGCGGGGATGGCGAAGCTGGAGTCCTTCCTCCCGTGGACGATCGTCCGGCCCTGAGGGATCTCCATGGAAAAGGCGATTGCCGGGATCCCTAGGAGCGCCGCCGAGAGGGCCGCCGCCACAGTCCCCGACGCGAAGATGTCCTGGATGGTAAGGTTCTCGCCCTTGTTGATGCCCGAGACCACCGCGTCCGGCCTCCTGGGCAGGATGCTGTGGACGCCAATCATCGTGGAGTCTGCCGGGCTCCCCGAGATCGCGTAGCAGACCCTATTTCCTACGCGCACCTTGGTGACGCGGAGCGGTCTGTGAAAGGTCAGGCTCATCCCGGCGGCGCTCTGCTCCCCCTCCGGCGCGATTATCATGACACTCCCGAGCTCCGAGACGGCGTCGGCCAGGGCGGTTATCCCAGGGCTGGTTACCCCGTCGTCATTGGTGACCATGATCAGGTTGTCTTCGTCCAAGCGTCCTCGCTCTCATCCTCGAGCGGAGATAAGCTGTGTGGTTCCCTCCGGCCGTCGGGAAGCGAGAATTTTCGTGACAAATCTCGCAATATCGATTAAGAACTTAGGCACAAGGCTAATAAGGGATATAGAGTAGTCAGCGTTGTCTGAACGTGATCGCGGCATGAGCCAGCAACAGGTCCAACTGAAGGTATTGGAGGCGTACACGAGGGACGTCGGTCGAGGCGTAGCCAGGATCGACTACGACGCCATGGACGCGCTGGACGCTTCCACGGGAGACGTAATAGAGATCCGGGGGAAGAGGCGGACCGTGGCGAAGTGCCTCCCGCTCTACCCTTCTGACGAGGGCAGGGGCATAGTCAGGATCGACGGTCTCATCCGCAACAACGCTGGAGTTGCGATAGGCGACATGGTAATCGTCCGGAAGGTGAAGGCGCCGCCGGCAGAGAAGGTCGTGGTCGCACCACTAGAGGCCGTGCCCCCGATAGACGAGAGGTACCTGGCGGACACCCTCGAGAGCGTGCCAGTCACCAAGGGCGACAACGTAATGATTCCCTACTTCGGCGGGAGGCTGACGTTCCAGGTAATGGGCGTGAGCCCCGTAGCGGAAGCCGCCCTAATCACCCAGAGGACCGTCTTCGTGATATCCGAAAAGGGAGAGGCCCTCCGCGGCGTCCCCCAGGTCACCTACGAGGACATCGGCGGCCTGAAGGACGAGATCCAAAAGGTCCGCGAGATGATAGAGCTCCCGCTCCGTCACCCGGAGATATTCGAGAAGCTCGGCGTTGAGGCTCCGAAGGGAGTGCTCCTGTACGGCCCGCCCGGCACCGGCAAGACTCTCTTGGCCAAGGCGGTCGCGACCGAGAGCAACGCGCACTTCATCCCGATATCGGGGCCGGAGATCATGAGCAAGTTCTATGGCGAGTCTGAGGCGAGGCTCCGCGAGATCTTCAAGGAGGCAAAGGAGAAGGCACCGACCATCATATTCATCGACGAGATCGACTCGATAGCTCCAAAGAGGGAGGAGGTCACCGGAGAGGTGGAGCGCAGAGTCGTGAGCCAGCTGCTCTCGCTCATGGACGGGCTCGAGGCCAGGGGGAAGGTCATCGTCATAGCGGCAACCAACCGGCCGAACGCCATCGACCCGGCCCTTCGGAGGCCAGGACGCTTCGACCGCGAGATCGAGATCAAGGTCCCTGACAAGAAGGGCCGATACGAGATACTCCAGATACACACGAGGCACATGCCGCTCACCCCGGACGTCGACCTCGAGAAGCTCGCGGCGGTCACCCACGGCTTCGTGGGCGCCGACGCGGAGTACCTCTGCAAGGAGGCGGCGATGAAGACCCTCCGCAGGATGCTCCCGGAGCTGAAGCTCGAGGAGGAGAGGCTGAGCCCAGAGATACTGGACAAGCTGATAGTGACCATGGCCGACTTCGAGGGCGCGTTGAAGGACGTGATGCCCTCGGCGATGCGCGAAGTCTACCTCGAGACCCCAGACGTAAAGTGGGCAGACCTTGGAGGGCTCGAGGGCGTCAAGAGGGAGCTCCAGGAGGCCGTGGAATGGCCTCTGAAGTTCGCCGACCTCTACGCGGCCATAGGCTACAACATGCCAAAGGGCATCTTGCTCTACGGAGCGTCGGGCACTGGAAAGACGATGCTCGCAAAGGCTGTCGCGACGGAGAGCGAAGCCAACTTCATCAGCGTCAGGGGCCCGGAGCTCCTGAGCAAGTGGGTGGGCGAGTCCGAGCGCGGAGTGAGGGAGGTCTTCCGCAGGGCACGCCAGGCCGCCCCGTGCATAATCTTCTTCGACGAAATAGACGCGCTAGCGCCGACGCGAGGCATGGGAGGCGACAGCATGGTGACCGAGAGGGTGGTAAGCCAACTCCTCACCGAGCTCGACGGCATCCAGCAGCTTCAGGGCGTCGTAGTCTTGGCGGCGACCAACAGGATAGACATGGTAGACCCCGCGCTGGTGAGACCAGGGAGGTTCGACAAGGTCATCCCGATACCAATGCCGGACAAGGAGTCGAGGGAGCAGATACTCTCGATAAACATGGAGGGGAAGCAGATCGCGAACGAGGTCAAGAAGGACCTCAAGGTGCTGGTCGACATGACCGAGGGGTTCAGCGGCGCGGACGTCGCAGCCCTCGTCAACACCGCGGTATCGATGGTGCTCCAGGAGTACGTCGCCAAGTACCCGAAGCCCGAAGACGCGAAGAAGCACCTCGACGAGGCGATAGTCACCTACGACCACTTCAAAGACGCTGTGAAGAAGGTGCGCTCCTCGAGAGAGAGCAAGCCGATGGAGAAGGTCGCCGTCCCCTACTACCGGTAATCCCGGGTAGGGCCACAACCTCTTTAACCGTCGGACGCCGCGGCCGCCCAACGCAGTAGTGTAGACTCGAATTGTCATCCCAGGATGCCAAGGTCATAGGCAGGGGCACGTGGCTGGACAGGGTCGCGAGCGAGCTCCTAGAAAGAGAAAAGGCGCTCGGGAGGAGCACTTCGCTTCTCCGGGTCGAGAGTGGTCTCGGCGCCTCCGGAATCCCGCACATCGGGAGCGTGGGGGATGCGATAAGGAGCTACGGCGTCAAGCTCGCGCTCGAGGCCCTCGGGTACAAGTCCGAGCTCATCGCCTACTCTGACGACCTCGACGGGCTGAGGAAGGTCCCTGCAGGGTTCCCTGCCTCGCTCAAGGAGTATATCGCCCACCCTGTGACGCGGATACCAGACCCGTTCGGCTGCCACAAGTCCTACGGCGAGCACATGGGGAGCCTGCTGAGGGAGGCGCTCGACGACTTGGACATCCCCTACACGTTCAAGAGCGGAGCCGAGGTCTACAAGAGCGGACTCCTCAACCCCCAAATCAAGAAGATACTCGACAACGCAGAGCTGGTGGGGCGCATGATCAAGGAGCTCACCGGGCAGGAGAAGTACGAGACCGTCCTTCCGTACACGCCCATCTGCCAAAACTGCGCGCGCCTCTACACAACAGTGGTCTCGTCCTACGACCCGGTCGCCCAGACCGTCCACTACAAGTGCGACAGCGCGGAGATTGGTCACGCCATCGTCAATGGGTGCGGCTACGAGGGAGACAGGAAGATCACAGAGGGAGAGGGCAAGCTCATCTGGAAGAGCGAGTTCGCCGCAAGGTGGGCCGCGCTCGACATCAGGTTCGAGGCATACGGGAAGGACATAGCGGAGTCGGTGAAGATAAACGACTGGATCAGCGAGAACGTCCTCTCGCACCCGCCGCCCTACCACGCGAGGTACGAGATGTTCCAGGACAAAGGCGGGAGGAAGGTGAGCAAGTCCGTCGGGAACGTCATAACGATACACGACTGGCTGACCTACGCCTCGCCCGCAAGCGTCAGGCTCCTCATGTTCAAGCGCATCGTGGGTGCCAGGAGCATCTCCGTGGACGACGTGCCCGTCTACATGGACGAGTTCGACGAGCTCGAAGACCACTACTTCTCGAAGAAGAAGGACCCCAACGCGATGAAGGACGCGAGGCTGCGCGGGCTCTACGAGTACACCATGCTCCTCAACACCCCCGCCAAGCCTAGCTTCCACGTCCCCTACAGACTGCTCGCCGAGCTCTCGGGAGCGGCCCCAGAGCATGGCCTGGAGGACTACGTGCTCAAGCGCCTCACGACCTACGGGATGCTGAAAGAAGCCCCAAGCCAAGAGCTGCTCGTCCGGATCAGATGGGCATCGGCTTGGGCCAAGCGGGAAGGGGGGAAGGGGGCTCAGGCCGAGGCGCCAGAGCTCTCGGCGAAGCAGGCAAAAGCGGTGCTCGAGTTCGCGTCGGCGATACGGAGTGCCAAGGACCCCGACGAGGTGCAGGGGGCTGCCTTCAACGCCATCAGGGCGAACGGAGTCCAGCCTGGGGAGTTCTTCCCCGCGGTCTACGGGCTGCTCCTGGGCGCAGAGAGGGGGCCGAGGCTAGGCCCCTACGTGATGGACTCCGGCCCCGGAGCTGTCGCGGACAAGCTCGAGAAACTCGTGGCGTCCGCTGGAAAACATAACTAGTATAGCCCCGCGCCCGCCCTTCGGGGCCCGTAGCCTAGTACGGATCAGGGCATCAAACCGTGCTCGGTGTGTAAGCCTGCGAAGCTGGGGGTCGCCGGTTCAAATCCGGCCGGGCCCGCCAACTTACTCCTCCCGGGCGAGATTCGATAACATCGGAACGCCGGAGGGCACTCGGTCCGGCGCTCTTGGGATGACTACGCCGGCGCGCCAGGCGCGCGTTTCCTTTTCGCCACCTTCGCCACCCGCAGAACAAGAAACACGCCGAACGCGACACCGACGACCGCTAGAACCGTCGCCGCCGAACTACCCCCGGACGCGGGCGGTGCTGCCGTCGAAGTGCTCGTGGTCGAACCTGTGACGTTGGAGCCGAGGGATGCGTTTGTTCCCTTGGAGGGGTTCGAGACTCCGGAGGCCGTCGACGTTGAGCTTGTCGCCGACGTGGTGCTCGTAGAGGTCGTCCCGTTCGACGCGGGGCCGACCACCAAGAAGACCGAGGAAGCGCTCCCTTGGTAGCCCGTCGCAGAGGCCGAGGCCTCGACGACGTCAGAGCCTTCGAAGGAGCTCGGAATCGCGAACGTGCCTGAGAAACCCCCCGCGCTGTTGGTGGTGACCATGAGCGGGGCGAACAGTCCCGAGCTGTCTGATATGACCACAGTCGCCCCGGAGACCCCGTTCTGCACAGGCGACCAGGCGTAGGAGGTCGAACCGTCGACCCACCCCACCTCGCCGTTCATCGTGTCGGCCGTCCCCGCAGCGGGGGTCGCTGAAGCCATCGCTTCGGAGACGGCGAGTTGCTTGTTCCCATACGGGCGGACGCTCAGGGTGTTTGAGCCGACGCCCGGACCCAGTCCGCTCTCCGACGCCCGTGCGGTGAAAAGGTCCAGGCCTGTCTTTTGGTAGATGAACTGGACCGTCACGGTCGCGATGCCCGACGCGTCGGTGGTCAAGATCCGATTGATGAAAACAGCGCCGAGAGTGTCCGAGAACGTCACGGCGGCCCCCGCGACCGGCGACCCACCCGCTGAAACATGAGCACGAATCGTGACAGAATTCAGCACCGTCGAGTACGTCGAGGGGTACATCGAGTCGAGGTTGACGGTCAAGGACTTGGGGCTGTGTGGGTTGACCGCCAGCTCGAACGTGGACTCGCTCCCGTTGTAAGTCAACCCCGTGACGCTCACGGCGACCACGTCCACGACGCTGGTCGTCGGTTCTCCGAGGGTGAAGTTTGCGGAATAGAAGCCGGTGTAGTCGGTCGTCACTGTCTTGGGGAAAGTCGAACCTATCAAGTCCGACAGGACGACCTTGGCGTCCTGGAGGCCTGTGATGAACCCCGACCAGCGGGTCGAGGAGGAGTAGACAGTCCCGACATAGCCTTGAATCACCTCGCTGCTCCCCCCCGAAGCCCCGTCGTTGACGATCGTGGCCGTGACGGCCAGCTGTTGGTTGGACAGGGGGAAGACATAGACCACCACGCTCCCGTTTGCCGGGCTGTATCCCGGAGCCGTGGCGACCGCCGTGATCGTGTCGTTGTAGGGGTTGGGGTTGATGAAATAGACCTCCGAGACGGCGACCCCGGTGGAGTTCGTGGAGGCCGTCTGGCCGTGGAAGGCGGAGACGAACGTGTCGTTGAAGGTCACGGCCGCGTTCGGGACAGGCTGGCCGCCGCTCGTGACGGTGGCCCAGAGCACAATGGTATCGAGGACCGTGCTTAGCGGAGCCTGCGCCAGCTTTAGGCTCACCTGCATCGAAGCCGAGCTGGGGGCGCGATCTAGGGGCCCAATTCCAGCCCCCAGGGGGTTCAAGCCCGGACCGATGATGATTAGGGTCAGCGCGAGGGACAAGAACACCGGGTGGGAGTGCCGCAAAACGGACTTGCGGCCATCCGAGCGAGATTTATCCATTCCTCTGGCCGTCGCACATCGGTGCGGCCTCCACGTCTGCCGACCTCACTCGCCCAGTCTCTGAAGCACTAGCATCGCCCTTAGAGTTACCATCTTGCTCGGGCGGCCGGGTTTCTCGAGGGCGAAGGGGGTCGGGGCCTGGCTGGAGTGCTTGGAGTACCAGTCGGCCATCCCGCCTTCCACGTCCGGATGGACCCTGTCAAGGTTCCACCTCCCGTCCGGGCCTCTCTTCTCCTTGACCAGCGCGACCGCCGTGGCGAGCCTCTCGTCGTGGCCGTAACCCAGCGCGGTCATGAAGTCGAGACCCACGAGCAGGTCGTAGTAGTAGTGCACCGGGTAGTGGAACCGGTACCACGGCTCGTAGCGCGCCCCCTGCTGGTCCATCGACTTTCGGAGGTAGAACTCGGCTCCCTTCTCGACGGCGCTCTTGATGCCTTTCGTCCACATCTGCTTGGGGTAGGCTGCGAACGCGCTCATCCCCTCCCACGAGTCGAGGTTCCCCCCTGAGCCGAAGCACGACCATCCGCCGTTGCTTGCCTGATTCTTCACGAGCCACTCGAGCGCGCTCTTCACCTTCGCGTCATCGGCGTATCCGAGCTTGACGAGGGCCCTCGCGGTGTTCCCGGCTATGCAAAGGTGGCTCCTGCTCGCTCCGTCCGAGCCGAACCCTCCATCGGCCTTTGAGAACCTGTCCCTCCAGAGATCCGCAGCCTTTCGGATCCTAGGGTCGTCCTTGGTCAGCCCGAGGTCCGAGAGGATCAGGAGCATCCAGTTCGTCGAGAGGTACTTTGGGCGATAGAGGTTCTCCTCGCGCACCCACCAGCCGCCTGGCTTTTGCTTCGCTAATATCTCGGCCGCCCATCCCTCCTTGCCGATCCTTTTCTTGGCAGCCTTGACCGCCGGGTCCTTCTCGGGGCGTCCCAGCAGCTCGGTTAGGGCCAGATACCTGATCGAAGGCTCCGACTCTTCGAGGAGCCATTCAACCGCTCCCGCCTCATTCCCCATCTCTAAGGCCTCTCCGCCTTGGCCGCCCTTGGGACGCGGAGCAACCCCTGTGGAGCCTTGAGAGCGTCGCGTAGCCGAACCGGAGCGCGGCCTCGAGTGAGGAGACGCGCCCGACAACTATCGAGGCGGGCGGGGAAAGCGCCCAGACCAAGGGAAGGATCGCGTCCGAACCGCTGGCGACCCCCTTCGTCCCGGCCATCATGCCGTCCCGAGAAACGATGTGGAAAGACGCGTAGCGATGAGCCTGCGGGACGCCGTCTAGCAGCCCTGAGCTGTCCGCGTCTTCGATGTCCACGAATTCTATGAGCCTGCGCGCGTCGAGGAAGCCGACCGCCACCCTGAACTTCGAGCAAGGCCCGCAGCCCGCGTCGTAGGCCAGGACGATGCCTCCGTGACGTCGTTCCATATGGGAACGGTTTCCCGTCACGGCGTCGATATAAGGTCTAGTGCCTTTCCTCTTGAATCCGCATCGGCCGGCCAACAGCCCCCTTGTGCCCACAATAGATTAATGGTCGCAACGAGGGGGCTCCGCAGGGCTTTGTCCACCATAGAGGTGACGTCTCTCGCGAAGTCCTACGGTTCCTTGCGCGCCGTCGACGGCATCTCGTTCTCCGTGAAGGACGGGCAGGTCTTCTCGCTCCTCGGTCCCAACGGCGCGGGGAAGACGACGACCATAGAGATACTCGAAGGGCTGCGGCAGCAAGACGGGGGAGAGGTGAAGGTGCTGGGGCTCGACCCCTGGAAGGAGGGGTACCAGCTCCACAAGAAGATCGGGGTCATCCCGCAGGGCTTCAAGTTCGTAGACTATGCGACCCCCAAGGAGGCGATAAACTACTACGCCGCCCTCTTCGGAGTCGAGGTCGACGCAGACGCCATCCTGAACAGGGTGATCCTCGAGGACTCCGCGAACGTCTACTTCACGAAGCTCTCGGGAGGGCAGAAGCAGAAGGTCGGACTTGCGCTTTCCCTGGTGAACGACCCCCAGCTCGTCTTCCTCGACGAGCCTACGACGGGCCTCGACCCCCAGGCGAGAAGGGCAGTCTGGGAGGTGATCCGCAACCTGAGGAGCGAGGATAGGAGCGTCCTCCTGACAACCCACTACCTCGACGAGGCGGAGGAGCTCGCGGACGAGGTGGCAATCATGAATCACGGCAAGATAATCGCCTCCGGGACCCCGGCCGAGATTATCGCCCAGCACGGATCAGGGAAGCAGGGGGAGAGCCTCGAGGACGTCTTCGTCAAGCTGGTAGGGGAGGAGGGGCATGGCCATGTGGGCGACCTGCCGGCCCCGGCGGCCCGCAGGCGGAGATTCTAGGTTGGTAAGCGGAAGGCGCATCAGGGCAGACCTGACCGTCTTCGGCCGCGGCTATGTCCGGAGCCGAATCGGCCTCTTTTTCTCGCTCATATTCCCGATCATCCTAATACTCCTCTTCGGCGCGATTTTCTCGGGAAGCGGTTCGTCGACAATACCCGTTTACGTCCAGAACAACGACAACAACTCCACCGAAAGCCAGGGCTTCATCAGCGCCCTGAGCGCGACGAACACGATGACGATAACATCGGTCTCCGCAGGCGTCAACTTTTCCCAGTACCTCGCGGCCCATTCCGGGTCAGCGGGGATAGCGATTCCTGCCGGCTTCCAGGCTGACCTCGCGCAGAAGAAGCCGGTCAACGTGACCATCTACGGAAACCCCACCTCCAGCACGAACGGGATAGTGGTGGGCGTCACGAGCGCCGTGGTAAGCGCCTTCAACCTCGGGCTCGCCAAGGCCACCGCGGTGGTGGGCACCCAAGAAGTCTCGGTCGCATCCAAGAGCTTCAAGTACATCGACTACCTCATCCCGGGGCTGGTCGGGTTCTCGGTCCTGACTAGCCCGATGTTCGCGCTGGTGAACATCAGCTCGCAGTACAAACGGGACAAGATCTTCAAGCAACTCTCGCTTACGCCGCTCACCAAGACCGAATGGCTCATCTCCAAGATAACCTGGTACGTCTTTCTTACGTTCATCTCCTTCGTCCTCATGACGGGGGCAGGGACGCTCTTCTTCGGAGCCCACATAACGTACGCGCCTGGCATCATCCTCTTCCTCCTGCTCGGGCCCTTCCTCTTCGTCTCTCTCGGGATGCTCGTCGGGACCGTCTCGAAGAGCGTGGAGTCCGCCGCCGTGGTCGGCAACCTGATTACTTTCCCGATGATGTTCCTGTCCGGGACGTTCTTCCCCGTCGACACGATGCCCGCGTACCTCCAAACCCTGGCCCACGTCCTTCCCCTCTTCTACGTCATCGATGGCTTGAACAACGTCATGCTCTACGGCAACTACACCGCAGCGCTCACGGACGCGGGGGTTCTCGTAGTCCTCTCCCTTGTGGTCTTCGGGCTCGCAGTCCGCTTCTTCAAGTGGCGCGAGGACTAGAGCCGCCAACCGAGCAGATATATCGGCCTGAATGGCCGCTCGACGGACATGGAGCTTGGTCTGAAAGGAAAGGTAGCCCTCGTCACGGCCTCCAGCAAGGGCATAGGCCTCGGCACGGCGAAGGTCCTCGCCAGCGAGGGCATGAAGGTCGCGATCTCCTCCAGAGACGCGGCCAACCTGAACAAGGCCCGCGACCAGATCACATCGCTGACGGGAGCGGACGTGCTCGCGGTCACCGCCGACATGACGGTGCGGGAAGACCTCGAGAGGCTGGTCGAGACCACCTCAAAGAAGCTCGGCGGCGTCGACGTCCTCGTCTACAACACAGGCCCGCCGAAGCCGGGGACCTTCGGCGAGCTGACATACGCCGATTGGGAAGAGGCCACGAAGCTGCTGCTGCTGAGCGCGGTGACCCTCACTCAGGCTGTGCTCCCGCACATGAAGAGCAAGGGTTGGGGTCGCCTAATCTACATCAGCTCGTTCACGCTGAAACAGCCCGTAGCGAACCTAGTCCTCTCGAACACCGTGAGGCTAGGGATAGCGGGGCTCTCAAAGTCGCTCTCGAGGGAGCTCGCCCCGCACGGAGTCACCTCCAACGGCATAATCCAGGGCTACGTCCGGACCGACAGGACCCTCCATCTAGTGGAGGATAGGGCCTCGAAGACCGGGACGAGCGTGGAGGAAGCCTACAAGGAGATGGCGAAGAGCGTCCCCCTCGGAAGGTACGCCGAGCCCGAGGAGGTCGGCTCCCTCGTGGCCTTCATCGCGAGCGAGAAGGGGGCGTACCTTAACGGAGGGATGTTCACGATCGACGGCGGGCTCATCAGCTCAGTCTTCTGAGCCTGGCCTCAGACACCCAGGTGGTTGGGTTCCTTGGCCGTGAGGTCCACCGCTATCTCCGCGATGTCGGAGCCATACTCGGCGACCCTTCTCACGCTCTCGAGGACCAGCCTGAACCAACCCACCGTGCTGGGCTCCATCCCCGGCCTCAGCAGCTCCCCGGTCATCTTATCGTCAATCTCTATGACCTTCTTGGTGAGGTTGATCGACTCGTTCGCCTTCTTGACGTCGAGGTCGACCAGCGCGCTCACCGCCTGGCCTAGGACCTTTTGCGACATCTCGCTCATCTTCACCACCTCCTTGACGATCTTCCCTAGGGATTCGGCGCGGAGGCTCGGGACGAGCCTCGCTATGCCCGCCGCGTGGTCGGCGACCCTCTCGATGCTCTTCACGGCAAGTCTGTACCCCAGGCAGTCGCGCGCAGCGACGAGCCCGACCTCCTCAATGATCGCGCGGTTCCGCACCGCCATGTTCAGCTGCCTCACGATAAAGTGGTAGAACCTA
>Ga0209517_10005405_pt1 | contig 16279 bp, 15 predicted proteins | sample PeaSoiMetSII2010_FD_187695 | JGI IMG/M metagenome (GOLD analysis project Ga0209517, IMG submission 187695) | Peat soil microbial communities from Weissenstadt, Germany - SII-2010 (SPAdes) (version 2) | ecosystem: Environmental > Terrestrial > Soil > Wetlands > Peat | place: Germany...
CGAGGTAAAAGGCCTTGTTAGTCATGGTGTGGGTACCTTTCTGTGGGGTTCGATCCGTGCGAAACACGAGAAATCGATTTCATGACTATGGGGCCGTCAATGCCTTTAAGTACTTGAGCAAGGTGATCTGATACTTAAACGTTCTTAAACGTTCTTAAGAAGCCTCGTGGTACATCGCATCTGCCCCCTCGACTGAGCGGATCCGGGTCGCACATCCAAGCGGCTTGGGCGATTGAGCGCATCAGCGAGATCCCCATAGAAGAGCAAGCGCCTTCGGATTCAGCATATTTGGCATGCTCAGGGGTGGTCTTCTTTATTGGTCCTTCCGGGTTTTGTCGGGGGTTCAGAGGAACCAGACTCACGCCGTCAGCGCCAGCTGCATACCTTGCCACGCCGGAGGAAGGCCCGGAAGGCAAGTCCTGGCGCGGCTCCCCGGTGAAGGGCGTCAAACGAGGACGTTCAGTCACCTCGATCGTGCCGAAAACGACCCTCACAAAAGTCCGAAAAACGTCTTTATTGGCGAGACGCCCTGATGCCCCGGACGCCAGACCTGAGCTACGAGTTGTTTGCGCGAAGCCAGTCCTCGGGGCAGCGCCGTGGTCGAGAGTTCTATTTCCAGACCGTTCTCCCTTCCGAGGAGCTTGCGAGATCTGCGCCGCGAAATCGAAAAAGGCAGTCCTCGCCTATCCCGCAGTGATTGGAATTAATTCTCCTTTTCGTTTGCTATTTCTAAACCATGCGAGTAAGTTGGTTTATCTCTTAAGAGGCCTTCAGCTTGGCGGATTTCTGGTCTATCGGTTCTCGCCCGGGCTCCCGCCGCGCCGAAGCCCTTCAACCCCTTGCTAGGTGATGCAGTGCAACCGTTATCAGAAGATGAGTTTCGCCGGCCGAACTTTTCTCGTTTACCGAGCGCGGATCGATCCCATGGTGTGATTCCGCGCGTTGGCCTCCAGTTGCATCTTTCCTTTAATACACGTGCAGCATGGAAAGGACTTTTCCTTCTTTAGTTGCCTTTGGCTTTGGCTTGCGTCTATGTCGAGCGTTGGGGAAAGTTCAACAATCCACTGATAGCTCCGCGGGTTTGGGTCCCGGTCCATGACCAGCCCGGTTCGCTTCGGCAACGACGACGTCCGCCTCTCGGGACGCCAACTGTTGGTGGGCGGTCAACCTGTACACATTGGTGCCCGAGCCTTCGATGTGCTGAGCCTGCTGATGAAGCATCAGGAGCGCGTCGTTACCAAGGAGGAATTGCTCGAGGCGGCGTGGCCTGGGCTGGTGGTGGAAGAAAACAACCTGCACGTGCAGATCAATACCTTGAGAAAGGTGCTGGGACGCGACGCCATCACGACGGTCCCAGGACAGGGCTACCAGTTCACCGCGTCTTGGGACACCGAGAGCGGCACGGGCTCGGACTTAGGCAGCCGGGGCATAACACCGCAAACGGAGTTGTCGGCCGGGCAACCGAGTGCTGCGGCAGGCACTCCAGTGGATGCCCCGGCGCCCAAGCCGCGGTCCGCCTTTTTGCGTCGTGGAGCATGGCTCGCGCTTGTCCTCGCGACCCTGCTGGCCATCGGATTTGGTCAATGGCGTTTGCTGGGGCCAAGGCCAAAGGCTGAGACCTCTGCATCCCCTGGCACCAACCCCGGGATCATCGGAATTGGCGTCGAGCAATTGCTGGGATCAAGGCCACAGGCTGAGACGTCCGCACCCCCAGGCGGCAGTCCCGCGAAAGCCGTCGACCACTCGATCGCCGTCCTGCCGTTCGTGGACATGAGCGAGAAGAAGGATCTGGAGTATTTCTGCGACGGTTTGTCCGAGGAGTTGCTGGACCTGCTCAGTCGGGATCCGCAGTTGCATGTCGCGTCGCGCACCTCGGCGTTCTCGATCAAGTACAAATCCGTCGACCTGCCGACGATTGCCCGCATGCTGGGGGTGGCCAATGTCCTGGAGGGAAGCGTGCGCAGGTCCGGCAACGAGCTGCGTATTTCCGCGCAGCTGGTACGGGCCGACGATGGCTATCAGCTGTGGTCGCAGAGCTATGACCGAAAGCTCGGCGACATATTCCAGATCCAGGACGAGATCGCCTCGTCCGCGGTGCGGGCGCTGCATTTGTCGCTCCTGGGCGAGAGCTTGCCCAGTTCCACGAGTAGCAAGAGCATGGAGGCCTACACCCTGTACCTGCAGGCCCAATCGCTGCTAATGCACACCCGCACCAAGGCCGACTGGGAGAAGGTCGACGAGTACGCACATCGGGCGATCAGTGGGGACGCGACCTTCGCGCTCGCCTGGGCATTCTTTTCGCGTGTGCTCTCCGCCGAGGCGCAGCTCGGATATATCGCCAGTGCGAGCGGATGGGAGGCGGCGCGCCAGGCGGCCGTGCGCTCGCTCGCACTAGACCCGGCGTTGCTGGAAGGACATGCCGCGATGGCCGGCATCCTGATCCGCCATGACTGGAACTGGGCGGCTGCGCAGAAGCAAATCGACTGGGTACTGCAGCAGGATCCCGACAACACGTTCGCCATGGGCTGGGCCGGGTATCTTGCCCAGGCGCTAGGTCACCAGGACAGGGCAATCGCCTTCTACCAGAACGCCATCGCCAGCGACCCGCTCGATCCGGATAAGTACAACCTTCTTGCACAGGGCCTATACCTGAAGGGCAGGTTTGGCGAGGCGCAGATGGTCCTGCGCGAGGCCCTCGCGCTGAATAGCGGTCAGCCATTGGTTCACTGGACCCTTGCGAGGATAGCGATTGCCAGCGGCGATCCAGCAGCGGCACTTGCCGAGCTTGACCGTGAGCCCTATGAGCAGATGCGCCTCGTCGGCCGAGCGGTCGTATTCCATGCACAAGGCCGCAAGGCCGAATCGGATGCATCGCTCGGCGAACTGGAGCACAAGTATGCCGAGCACGCGGCGGTGGACATTGCAATCGTGCACGCCTATCGGGGTGAGATCGACCAGGCCTTTGTCTGGCTCGACCGCGGCTACCAGCAGCGCGATTCGGACTGCGTATTTGTCAAGCTTGATCCGCTACTCGAGAACATCCGGGCTGACCCACGCTACCAGGCATTTCTCCGCAAGATGAAGTTGCCCGCGTAAAGGGCGCGCAATCGGCCCGGCCACATTGTGCGGACCGCTTGTCCGCTTTGGTGGGTTGGCAGGGACCGCTTCCGGTCAGGTTGATTGACTCCTCCGGGTCGATTGCCGGCCTCCAGCGTTTCCGAAAGATACTTGTATGGAGGACTGCACAAGCGAGACCCGTTGATTGAGAACGGGCCTTTTCCAAACTTCTCGGCATAGGAGCAAGGAAATGACATCACTCAATACAGTCCTCCAAGGCAAGGATACGACGACCCAGGGCAATTTGCATGTGAGCTTTGAGCTCGGTGACAAATCGTGGAAGCTTTGCTGCAGCGATGGAACGCGCAGCCCGAGCCGGTACTCGGTGAATGCGGGTGACCAGGCGATGGTCCTGGACTGCCTGCAGAAGGCACGGGCCCGCTGCGGCCTGGATGCGCAGGCCAAGGTGCATACCTGCTATGAAGCCGGCCGCGACGGCTGGTGGCTGCACCGTTGGTTGCGGGAACAAGGCATCGACAACATCGTGGTCGACTCCTCGAGCATTGAAGTGAACCGGCGCGCCAAGCGGGCCAAGACCGATCGGCTGGATGCCGACAAGTTGATGGCCTTGTTGCTGCGCTATCACCGCGGCGAACGGCGTGTGTGGTCTGTAGTGCGTGAGCCCACGGCGCAGGAAGAAGATGCGCGTCGCACGCACCGGGAAATCGGGCGGCTGATGCACGAGCGCATCGCCCATACCAATCGCATTAGTTCGCTGCTGGTGCTGCACACCATGCGCCCGGGACGCGTTGGCGGACTACCCTGGGACGCGTGGTGGAAAGACCATTGCATGCAGGTACCGCCCCTTCTGCGAGGTGAGATCGAGCGCGAGTACGCACGGCTGATGCTCACCAAACAGCAGCTCAACGCATTGGAGCTGGAGCGGAGCCACGCGGTGGCCGAAGGCGCGCATCCGGTGGTGGCGCAGCTGGCCAAGCTGCGCGCGATCGGACCGCGCGGGGCCTGGATTCTGGACAAGGAATTGTTCGGCTAGCGACGTTTTGCCAATCGACGCGAGCTGGCAGGCTGTTTAGGCTTGGCACCCACGCCCTACACCAGTGGCACCATTGAGGGTGAACAAGGAATTAGCAAGGCGGGCAACAAGCGAGCACGTGCGCTCCTCGTGGAGTTGGCGTGGCGATGGTTAAGGTTCCAGCCAGATAGCGCCTTGAGTCGATGGTTCCACCAGCGCTTTAGCGTCGCGGGCAGGCGCTCGCGACGCATTGGTATCGTCGCACTAGCGCGGCGCTTGGCAATTGCGCTGTGGCGCTACATCGAGCACGGTGAAGTGCCGGCCGGAGCGACCCTCAAGACGGTCGATGTTTGACGCTTAACCGATCCCAAATTGCAGAGCCTGGCACGCAATACGTCATCATGATCAAAGGTCAACGCGCCCGGGATGTCGGCGGGTCGCCACACGGCGACCGTCCGAAAAGATGGGGCGCGTCGGTAACTGGGGCTTCACAGAGCGCCTTGCGCGCATACTGTAAGTGGTATCCGGACGACGGTTCCGGCACGGATAGAAGTTCGTCCGAGCTCTGGCTCGAACGCTCATCACGCCCCGACCCAGGATCACGATGCGCCCGCCGAGCCACGTTTATCACCAAACCACGAGCGCCGCCATGAACACCGCTTGACCGATTCGAGAATCACAAGGGGCTTGACAAAACTCCTCATAGAAGCCGACATCAGCCGACCGGCCCGCTTAGTGCACCGCCCCCCCGCGCTGCCGGTGAAACCTCCGCAAGCCCCGCATCCACCTGCGCGAGCAGTTCGCGAACACGGGTCGCCTCGGATTCGATTTGTTTGATCGAGGCCGCTAACTGGGCAGGCGAAATCGGCGTTCCGCCTACTCCCAAATCGAAGCGCGTGTCCGCGCTAAACCCGCCCGTAGCCGCAATCCATTGCGCCGATCGTGCCGCGCTCAGCCTCCCCAACGTGCTCGCATAAATCTCGATCAGATCGGCGCGTGTAGACGCGAGGTCCGCCAAGAGGATTGCGCGGGATTGCCGATGGGAGCGGTCGTCCATGGTCGGGATCATGCGCGGCGCTGTGCCGGCTGGGAAGTACCAAGTCGGGATTACCACGTTCGGGCTGGACCGATGGGAGCGGACGGCGATTCGTTACTGCATGCGCTTTGCGCGCCCTCGGGTCTGTCCGGAGAAGCGACGGAAAACTCCACTTATTCAGCGCTTGCAAGGCCGCTGCGCTGTGCTGTCGTGTTGCCTATCTCGAACCGGAAGATCGGCTCCAAGCAGAAACCGTGGCACCTTGGGCGATGGCTCCAGCCGTGGCTGTCGATTGGCTAAATGCGTCGGACTACGTTTGATCCATTTACCTAGAAAGGCAAACCTTGAAACTCGCCGATCCCCGGCCTGTGAATTGATCCTCCCCTCTTGAAAGGTTGACCATGATAATCAACCGTTTGCTGCTTGTTTGCGTACTGGCAATCCTCGCAGGGCTTCTCATGCGGCCGGCGCATGCGGAGATGTGCAGTCCGGGCACCGCGCTATCCGGGCAAAGCACCACGGACTGACGGATCACTTGCGCACCGCTATTCTTGAAAGGACATGTCATGCGCCTTGATCCTCGAGAAATCCGCATCGTTCGCGCGGTCCATGAGGCATGGCACGACAGCGGCCGACCGATGGACGGGCTGGCGATTTCCCGGGAGATAGAACGTCACTACGCCGAAGATCCTTCGACGCTGGTGGATTTGAACGCGCCGCGCCAGTACATTGATGCCGTGCCTTCGCGGGAAGACTCGGTTGGATCGGGTCAGTTCCTTGTCGGCATAACGCCAGGTCCGCCTTCGCTTTCGCTGGAAGAGCAGCGCCGGGACCTTGCACTGCGCGCGTACAAGCGACGCCGGGCAAACTGGCTCTATCTGTCGGCGGCCTTCGTGATTCTGGGCGCAATGCTGCTCGCGTTGGTGAAGCGATAGGCGTTCTGGCCGGTTTTGCCTCCGTGGACCCCTTGCGCGGCCTCGCGCTCGATCAGTTCAAGCTTTCGGCTTAGTTCTGCAAGGATCGTTTCGATTTCCTGGGTCTGGTAGCGACCGGTCCCCTGACCTGTAGCTAACGTTTTCCTCGCCGATGACGATATTTATCCAATCAACCACGGGTTTTCGCTGAGGGCGGAGGGCTTTCGCCGTGGCTCGTTCGGCGCATCGCTTTTCGAGCGGGCGTGCAAGGTGCGGCCGCATTGAATCGGAGGGCAACTTGATTACGCGAGAATTTTTACTCTCAATCGCGGCCGACGCAGAATTTGCGCGCCTCCTTTACGCCACCAGCGCGGCAGATTGGCCGGACCTTGCTGACGATTTGCGTTATGCGATTTCTCGCCTGGATCAATTAATCGCCGCAATCCATTCCGACGCGGACACGGCGGCCGTCCTGGATCGCGTCGCGCACCTGAAGCCCGCGCGATGATTGCCGAAGCTTTAATGCGGCTTGGCAGATCGGGGGCGGTATCGCCGCAAATCTTCTCACAGACGCGCTGAAAGCCTACTACTTTTAGCCTACGTGGATCACTTCTGGCGTACGTGCTGGATGGGAACGTGGATCCTCGAGATCAGCCTCGACCGTGGCGGCGTTCGCTGCCGTAGCGCGGCCAACGCCTCGGCGTACTCCCTGGGTGGCTCCTCGACCACCGGGGCAGGCGGGGGCAGTTTGGCCGGCCGACGACGGCCGTCGGGTAGCCCGAGCGCCTTGAACAGCTTGGAGCGGTAGATCGAGGGGGCGGTCACGCCAGCCCTGCCCGCGGCCTCGGCCACGGGAACGCCCGCGCGGACTAGGTCGATGGCTTGTCGCATTTCATAAGAGGTCTTTGCGCCCATAGGATGCTCCGTAATGTACGGTGCGAATTGTACGATGCATTACGGATGCTTCGCCCGTCGAACCGGGATTCTAGCTGGGTGATGGGCGATTTATCGGTTGGAACGGAGGACGGCGGATTGACTGCTAAAACCCCACTTAACGGTCGCCACGATTGGCTATTCTTAGATGAATGGACTACTTCGGCAGCATTCCGAGACTTTGCCAAGTCATCGATCGCAGCCATGCCGGGGCAGATCCGGTTGGCCCCGGGCGCGGCTTTTGTAGAGTCCCGGGATCTTCTCGGGGTTCCAAGGCGGCGCGCTGTCGCCCGTCCGGGGGGCGCGCTCGGCGAATCTGCTGAACCATTCCTTTAGATGTCGCCGACTGTTCGGGCGCTCGGGACGATTCGGCGGCAATCGGCAAAAATGCTACAAAACCATTACGGATCAACGACTGGCCAGCGGGGCCGGGGGTCTCAGGCGACGTCGTTACCCACGATGCACCGGTTAATCTGCGGCGCTTAGAGTTTGCTGCGGTGCGTCATGCTGGCAAACTCTCGGGTGGATGGCGACCAGGATGGCACGCTGATAGGGCTAGACCTCCCCAGGCGATGCAATCGGCGTCGGCTTGGGCAAAATATCGGGGGGGCGTGCAGCACGTCGCACCCAGCGGGATCGCGAACTCTCGAGTTAGTGAGCGCTAAGTTACGCGATAGTTTATCGGGGTAACGCAGCGCCTCGGACCTGATCGGCATCGGCGGCGATTGAACATCGAAACTGGAATCCGGCCGGGATCTAGCGTGCATAGCCGTCCAGGTCTCCGGTAATAAGCAGCGGGGTTCATCCGCCGGATAACGGTCTTCCAGAAATTGGAGCAACTCGGCGCCGCGAATTTTCTTAATCATGACTCGCCCCGATGCAGAACGCGCCACACGCGGACATCAGCGCACGCCTACGGTCGAAAAAATCCGTGCGCCGGTACGCTGCGACAACTGCATCGCGTTGTTTGTGCGCGAGCGCGGTTTCCACGATCGGCTCGGGGAAGTCCGTCTGTTCCGCTGCCCAATCGCGGAACGCGGAACGCATCCCGTGATACGTCGCGCTCTGATCCGGCTCGGTGCTCGCGACTTCGAGACGTTTCAGCAATTGGCCGAAAGCATTATCGGGCAGTTGCGCTCCAGTGCGGCCGCTGGGAAACACTAGCGCGCTTGCACTGCCACGCTTCTGCCGGCGCAGGATCGCGAGCGCGGCCGGTGCCAGCGGAACAGCGTGCTCCACGCCGGCTTTCATACGCTCAGCGGGGATCGTCCACACCTTGCGCTGTAGATCCACTTCCCCCCATCTCATTCCGCGCACTTCGCCAGAACGCGACGCGCAGAGTATGCCGAATGCGAACGCATCCCGCGTACCCTCATGCGTGCCCGTTTCAGCCTGCACTCTGCGCAGGATCCCCGGCACCTCTGCCCACGGCGCGGCCGCGTGGTTACTCTTGGCAGCGTGGGAGTGTGTAGGTAACGCAATGTCTATGTCCGGCCACAAGTCAGCGGAGCGCGTCGCAAATCCATGCGCGCAGGCATACTCGTGCAGCGTGTGTAGCGATTGCTTGACGTTGCGCGCAGTCACGGACTTGACTGCCCATACTGGACGCAACGCGCCGATGATATCGGCCGACGTTATGCTGCGAACGTCGCGTCCCAATAGATTGGCGGCATGGGTCCGTACCCGGCTCGGGAATTGATCGGCATAGCGCGCACTCCATTGCGGATGCGCGGCCGCGTCATCGCAGTACGCTTGCAAGATCTGATCCAAAGTCCGCGATTCTGCGGCCGATGCGCGGGCCTGGGCTGCAATGGCGCGCGGTCCCTTCGTCCAGTACAGGGTCGCGACCGTCTGCGATAGCTGCGCGGCATTCTGCAGCCTTGGCGCGAGCATCCTGCAGGGTGACTGCCTCCGCGCCACCCAGTCCTACATCGCGCCGCTTGCCATTGACGTATGCCGCGAATAGCCAAGAGCGCGTGATATTCCCATGCTTGCCACGGCGCACGCGCAAGAACAAGTTTGCGCCGTCGCTGTAGACGCCCACCTTGTGCAGTGCCTTCCCGTCGATAGCTTTGACCGTTAACTTAGTCGCGCGCCTCGGGCCGGGCGCGCGGCGTTCGTTCTTGCCAGTTTCCATCTTTGCGTCCTAATAGCGTCCTCATAATGCTAGGCGCATAGCACAGCAAACGTCCGATATATCGCAAGATATCAGAGCGATCAATTAGAAGAGAGGGAAAAGCGTGGTAAAAGGGCGGAATTCTTAGCGTCTTGCTCTGCCGTATCGAATCATCAGCCATCCCCCGAGCATCCCGCCCAGGTGCGCGAAGTGCGCGATCCCCGACTGGGTGCCGGAAACTCCCTGGAAGAGCTCGATCAAGCCGTAGATCGTGACAAACAACCAGGCGGGCATGGGGATGGGCGGCAAGATCAGCATGACCGTGCGCCGCGGAAACAGCAAGGCGAACGCCAACAAAAGCCCGAATATGCCGCCCGATGCGCCGACGGTCGGGTAAACAGAACCGGTTGCCCAGGTAAAAACGAGCTGCGTGATGCCGGCCGAGAGCACGCAGGTGAAGTAGTAGGTCAGGTAGCGGTTGCGTCCCCATACACGCTCGACGTCGGAGCCAAACATTACCAGGCCCAGCATGTTGAGAAAGATGTGGGCAAAACCCTCGTGGAAGAAGCTATAGGTGATCAATTGCCAGGGCATGAAACCCGGCGCGCCTACCGCTTCGGAGCCGATCGGCCACAGGGCAAGTTCCTCGCTCAAGCGGCCACCCAGGTAGCTGTCGACAAGAAACGCGACCACGTTCATCCATAGCAAGGTCTGCGTGCCGGGGGGAATCGGAAACATCGTGGCTTTTTCCCTGAAGATCAGTCGTCAAAGACCGGTGTCTCCACGCCGAGTACCTTGTGGAGCTTGGGCGAAGTCGTGGTGTACTGCAGGTGAATCGCCTTGTTGGGAAAGATGTAGCGTGCCGCACCGAACGCCGCCAGGGCCGCCTCGTGAAAGCCGCACAGGATAAGCTTCTTCTTGCCGGGGTAAATGTTGATGTCGCCGACTGCGAAGATACCGGCGATGTTGGTTTCGAAACTCTCCGTGTTCGTGACGATTTGCTTGCGCTCCAGGTCCAGGCCCCACTGGGCGATCGGGCCGAGCTTGGGCGAGAGGCCAAAGAACACCAGCAGCGCATCGAGCGGCACGACACGCGTAACGCCGTCGGTGCCCGTTACCCGGAGCGAAGCGAGCTTGCCGGCACTTTCCTCGAAACCGACGATTTGGCCGATGAGCAGCTGCATCTGCAGCTGCTCGCAAAGTTCCCGCATCTTGGCAACGCTCGCCGGTGCCGCCCGAAAACCGTCGCGCCGGTGCACGAGAATCACGCTGCCGGCCTGGTGCGGACCTTCTTGGGCAAAGTTCAGCGCCCAATCCAGCGCCGAATCGCCTCCCCCGGCGATCACTAGATCCTTGCCGGCGAAATCAGCCGGGTTCCTGACGCGATAAAAGAGCTGGCTGCCGTCAAACTTGTCGATATGCGGCACCCGCAGCGGACGCGATGCAAATGCGCCGACTCCGGCAGCGATGAAAATTGTGCGCGCGAGAAAACGCTGGTCGCGGGAGGTCTCCACTAGGAATCGGCCGTCGTCTTGGCGCTCAACGCGCGACACGGTTTGTCCCAGGTGGAACGTGGCGCCAAACGGCTCGATCTGCCGCAATAGCAATTCGGTCAGCTCGCGCCCGGTACACACCGGCACCGCCGGAATGTCGTAAATGGGCTTATCGGGGTAGAGCTCGATGCACTGGCCGCCGACATAGGCCAGGGAGTCGATCACGTGGGCCTTGATTTCCAACAGGCCCAATTCGAACACCTGGAACAATCCGACCGGCCCGGAACCGATGATGAGCGCGTCCGTCTCGACGGGGTTTGCCGCCATTGCGGAACCATTGCCCTCGCTGTCTTGCTGCTGCGTTTTCATGACCGACAATCGCTATGAGCTTCGCTTTGACAAACCGCCCATTGTAAGGCCTGTAACGACGCGCCGTCGCTCTACGCATGCCCCTCACGCCCGGCGCGACTTCCCGGCCAAGTGGATTCTTAGCCGAGCCGGTTATTCCGATATTCCGCATACTTCGAATGCGCGCCGGCAGGCCCGGCTACTGTTGTTCCCATAGCAAAGGCTCTATGATCCGCGAGCAGCAACCGCTGCGGAACGCTCGAACCGGGAAAGAGTGAGGCTATGTGTGGAATCGTCGGGGCCGTGGCGCAGCGCGATATTGTCCGATTGCTGGTGGAGGGACTGCGTCGACTGGAATATCGCGGCTATGATTCGTGCGGGATCGCCGTCCACAGCGACAGCGAACTGCAGCGTGTGCGCAGCGTGGCACGAGTCGCCGAGCTCGACGCGCAGACCGCCGCACTTACCGCGTATACCGGCATTGCCCACACGCGCTGGGCCACCCACGGCGCGCCCACGACCAGCAACGCCCATCCGCACTTCTCCAGCGGCCCGGGTCCTGCGGACGGCAGGCGCCGCGCGCACATTGCCTTGGCGCACAACGGGATCATCGAGAACTATGAGTCCTTGCGCAATGAACTCAAGGCGGTGGGCTACGAGTTCGAAAGTCAGACCGATACCGAGGTCATCGCGCACCTGATCGATTACCTGTATGCAGGCGACCTTTTCGAGGCCGTACAAAAAGCGGCCAAGCGCCTGCACGGGGCCTATGCGATCGCGGTCCTGCATCATCGGGAGCCGCAGCGCGTGGTCGGCGCGCGAGCCGGCAGCCCACTCGTGGTGGGTCTGGGCAATGGGGAGAACTTCCTTGCGTCCGACGCCCTGGCCCTGGCCGGAGCAACGGATCGGTTCGTATACCTGGAAAACGGGGACGTGGTCGACCTCCATCTGGACGGCATTTGCATTGTCGATGCCGGCGGTCAGCCCGTTGAACGGTCCGAGCGCCGGCTCGCGGCGAATTCCAGTGCCGTCGAGCTGGGCCCGTATCAGCACTACATGCAAAAGGAGATTTTCGAGCAACCCAAGGCGATCGCCGACACATTGGATCAAGCCAATTCGATCGATCCCGGCCGGTTCGGGGAAATTGCCCCGGATGTGTTGGCGCGAATCGACAGCGTGCTGTTACTGGCATGCGGCACCAGCTACTACGCCGGATGCGTTGCACGGTACTGGATCGAATCGATTGCGCAGATCCCGGTGAACGTTGAGATCGCCAGCGAGTACCGTTATCGCAAGTCGGTGCCCAACCCCAACGCGCTGGTGGTGGTGATATCGCAGTCGGGCGAAACGGCCGACACCCTTGCCGCCCTCAAGCATGCCGAGGCCTTGGGAATGAAGCAGACGCTCGCGGTGTGCAACGTCGCGTCGAGCGCGATGGTGCGCGAAACTGCGCTCACCTTTCTGACCCGGGCCGGCACCGAGATCGGCGTCGCCTCGACCAAGGCATTCACCACGCAACTCGTGGGCCTTTACCTGCTTGCCAACGCGATCGCCAAGGCCAAGGGCCGGCTGACACGCCTGCAGGAGTCCGAGGCCATCCGCAGCCTGCGTCACCTGCCCGCCGCCGTGCAAAGGGTGCTCGCCCTGGAGCCGCAAATCATCGCGTGGAGCGAGACCTTCGTACGCAAGGAGCATGCGCTGTTTCTCGGCCGCGGACTGCACTACCCGATCGCACTCGAAGGCGCGCTCAAGCTCAAGGAAATCAGCTACATCCATGCCGAGGCCTACCCGGCAGGCGAGCTCAAGCACGGACCGCTAGCGCTCGTCACGGAGGACATGCCGGTCGTCACGGTCGCGCCCAACGACGCACTGCTGGAGAAACTCAAGAGCAACATGATGGAAGTGCGCGCGCGCGGCGGCGAACTCTACGTATTCGCCGATTCCGACACGCGCATCCAGACCGGGGACGGCGTGCACGTGATCCGCATGCCGGAGCATTACGGCGACCTGTCGCCGATACTGCACGTCGTGCCACTGCAGCTGCTTGCCTACCATACCGCGGTTGCCCTCGGCACCGATGTCGACAAGCCACGCAACCTGGCCAAATCGGTAACAGTAGAGTAGGCGCTGGAGCTCCCTGTGGTTATTGAATCATGAGACCGTTGGCAATGTCTGTGGCGGCTTTTGCATGCATCTTCGGCGGTGTGTTTGTCGGCATTTTCCTTCGCAGCCGGCTGCCAGGGCACCACCTAGACAGCGATACGAAAGACGTCGTGCGGCTGGGAGGAGGGTTCATCTCGACGATCGCCGCGCTGGTCCTCGGATTGCTGATCGCTTCGGCAAATAGCACGTTTGAGGCGCAGAGCGGTCAGGTCAAGCAGATGATCGCAAATACCATTCTGCTGGACAACGTTTTGGCGCTGTACGGGCCGGAAGCCAGTTCCGTGCGCGGTTCCTTGCGCAGTAACATCCCCGCCATGGCGGATCGGATTTGGCGCGAGAATAGTTCCGAATCTGGGAAGGAAACAGCGTTCGAGGCAGGCGCCGCCGGGCTGGCACTCGGGCAGGAGATCCTGGCGCTATCGCCGCAGAACGAAACCCAGCGCGCTCTCAAGGCCATGGCATTGGGCGCCACCGACGATATCGCAAAGGCACGCTTTCTGCTGTTCGCGAAGGCGGGGTCGCTCCCCATGCCCTTCCTTGTGGTACTGATATCGTGGCTCGCCATCCTTTTTGCGAGCTTCAGCCTCTTCTCCAACAGCAACGCAACCGCTATTGCCGCGCTTTGCGTGTTTGCGGTTTCGGCGTCTGCTTCGATTTTTCTCATCCTCGAGCTAAGTACGCCATTTAGCGGCCTCATGCAGATTCCCAGCGAGCCATTGCGCAATGCGCTCGCGCCCTTGCACCCCTAAGCGCAAGGCCCGAGCACTGCTCGCGCCAAGTAGCCCGGCCCAAGCGGTGGCCGCCCCTGATCTTGCGCGCCAGCGCGTGCTGTCGATTGGGGGAAAATACGCTCTGTCAGAGCAAAACAATGTCGGTTGGGAAAATTGCACGGCGCGCAATTCGACGATCGCTTGCTAGTACCGAAGATCCTAATTGTCCAGACAAGGCGGTGCGCCATCTTTGCGCTACCCGGCGCCGGACCCTGGGCAGGCCCACATCGCTCGGCGCCGCAAGTCAACGGGAAGCAAAGCCGGCCTTCGCCTGCGCCGCTGTCGGTCAAGAGTCGACTTGCGCGACGCCCGGCTCTTGGGCGGCCAAACTCCGGCTCCGGTAGTCGATTGGACGCCGTAGCGGGAGCACGTATGACGGCTGATGAACGAGCCATTCGAAATCTCGTTGCACTGTGGCACTCCGCTACCGCCGCCGGAGACGTAGCAACGGTTCTTGGCCTCATGGCTAAGGACGTCGTCTTCCTTGTGACCGGTCAGCCACCGATGAGGGGCCGCGCCGCGTTCGAACAGGCCCTGCGCCGCCTGCTAGGCGCACATCGCCTGGAGGCAACGAGTGAAATCCAGGAGCTTTACGTTTCCGGCGATCTTGCCTACTGTTGGAGCGTGCTTGCCGTGAAAATTACTCCCTTGTCTGGCGGCAGCACGGTTTCACGGTCCGGCAGTGCGCTCTCCATACTTCGCAAGGTGGCCGGCGACAGGTGGGTTGTCGCGCGAGACGCAAATCTTATGGCGGTATCCGCCTGATGCCGAGGCCAGACGTTACACGCCGAGGTTAGTGCGTTGAATCGCCGGACATGGCCGGCAGGTCAGCCGCGATGCGCCAATCCGCCGCCCCTGCGCGGGATCATTATTTGGTCTCACGTCCTTTGCGACCGCGTCGGCGTGTAACGTCCGCGAGATGAGTGCCTCCAACCAGCCGGAACCGATTAGCGCTGCAAGCGCCGCCGCCACGATTGCGACCTCCGGCCTTGGGCTCGCGCCCCGCTGGCGCTGGTTGCCGGTGCGTGGCACCTGGAGGTACCACCTGCTGCTGGCCGCTTTGGGCATGCTGGTCCTCGGGCCGCTCAGCGGCGTCGCCGCCTCGTACATGAATTTCTCGCTCGGCTTTTTCGTCGGCGGGCAGGTACTCGCGGGAATCCTTGGGTCGAGCGTGACCTACGGCTACGGTGCCGACGGCAAGCACGGCGCCAACTACATGCAAACGGCAGCGGCGTCCGTCGCCAGCATGAGCGCGATGGCGGTCCTGATCCAGGCGATGGCATGGCTCGGGCTGCCGCAGCCGCCAGCCTGGCAGCTCGTGCTGTACATGCTGTGCATCGGCATGTTCGGCGCCGGCGTCGGCATGCTCTACACCCCGATCCTCGTCGACCGGATGCAGCTGACCTTCCCATCCGGGCTGGCCGTGGCGAACATCTTGCGCGCGCTTACCGACAAGGACCTGCTGCGCCGCTCCATCGTCAAGCTCGGCGGTGGCACCGCGCTCGGGCTCGCCGGCGGCGTCGGCGCGTCCCGCCTTGCGTGGCTCGGCGCGATCGACCTTTCGACCTCCACCTTCGGCGCCGGGCTGGTCGTTGGTGCCCGCATCGGGATCCCCGCACTGGTCGGTGGGCTCGTCAGCGCCGCAAGCAAACCGTATTTCGTCTCGATCGGCTGGCTCAACGCGGACGATCCATTCCGCAAGATCACATTCCTCATAGCACTGGGAATGATCATGGGGGCCGCGGTCGTCGACATCTCGCTGATCTTGGCGCAGGCCGCGCGTCGATTCCGCGGCGTCGCGACGCCGGACACGACGCCGGTTGAGGACTGGCAGCGCATGCATACCGGGCGCCTGGTTGCCTGGGTCGTGATCTGGGGCGCCGCTCTTGCCGCCGTCGGCGCCCAGCTGCTGCACCTGCCGTTGGGCTACCTGCTATTCGCCGTCGCGCTGGTGTTCGTGTTCGCAATGGTCAATGGCATCGCTTTGGGCATTAGCGATTCGACCCCGATCTCCTCGGCGTTTGTCGTCACCGTCGTGCTGATGGCTGCCCTCGGTCTGCGCGACCCGGGCGTCGGCCTGATGGCCGCCGCGGTATTGCTGGTGTCGGTGGCCGTTGCCAGCGACATGCAGCAAGACCGCTCGACCGGCTGGCGCCTCGGCACATCCCGCACGACGCAATTTCGCTACCAGGTTGCCGGCATCGTCGTCGGCGCGATCGCGGCAGTTGCGTTTGCGCGCGTCTTCATGGCGGCCTATCCGGTGCTCTCGCTCGACCAAACGACAATGCCACAAGAGGCCCAGCCGCACGAATGGTCCTCGACGATGACGTACAAGTTCGTCGGTGCGCTGCGCAGCCTGACAAACGACCGCCCCTACCAGCGCACCGCGATCTGGATCGGGATCGGGATCGGGTTC